>Ga0136636_10000480_pt1 | contig 20180 bp, 9 predicted proteins | sample AntDrymUQ8522106_2_FD_104653 | JGI IMG/M metagenome (GOLD analysis project Ga0136636, IMG submission 104653) | Polar desert sand microbial communities from Dry Valleys, Antarctica - metaG UQ852 (21.06) | ecosystem: Environmental > Terrestrial > Soil > Desert | place: Antarctica: Dry Valley... | reverse complement strand
CTTCTCCCCTCGTGGGAGAAGGGGTTGGGGGATGAGGGGACTATCTTCGCTCTGCGTAAGGTGAACTGGTAATTTTTTTAAGCCCACGTCTTAGCTAGTAAAAGCCAAAAGAGGGTGGTGGCGCTTCGCGCCACCACCCTCTTTTGGCTTTTATGTCTTAAGAATCTAATTTTTTCTTCTTCTCAATAGTTTTTGCTTCTTCTTCAAGCTCTAGATTCGATACAGCCTCATCAATGCCAAAGGTTTCTGACAAGAAACTATCAATTTCAGATCGAGCATCGACAACTTCTTTGCTGGATTCATCTTGGATATTATTAGCATCAATATTATCAAAAGCTGAAAAGTCAAATTCAAAATCAATATCCTCACCATCAGATCCAACAGATTCCACAGGATTTGCAAAGGGATCAGCATATGAAGTATTAGTCGGTATGTCAGATAAATCTGGCAAACTATCAGACATATCCACTAAAAAGTCGCTTTGATCAGCCTCACTCATCAAGCTATCCAATAGATCATCAGCAAAGCCAGAGTTATAATCCATTGATGTGCCAATTTCTGGCTGATCAAGGGAAGGATACTCAATTAAAAAGTCATCAAAAACCTCATCCGCTTCACCATCTTCGATTGTCGCATTTAGCCAATTTACCGAAAGCTCATTCATTTCAAGATCACTTTCAGATGAAATCATGTCTTCAGATTCAAGTTCTTCCCCAGCGTCAACCTCATAAAAACGGCTCAGTTCATCAGCAATGTTATCAGGCGATACTTCTGGATTAGGGCGCAAAGCATCAGGAACAATACCAAAGATAGCGGACTCTTCAACATCTGAGAAGTTGAAACTGTCTTCGACTATTTGGGTTGCTATTTCTGGTTCGAGATCTAGACTATTAGACAATTCATCATCAAATAAGTAAGGTGGCACATTCTGTTTTGCATCATCCTCACTATCCTCAGATTGATCATGCAAATCCATTTCAAAAACTGATGAGTCAGAAAGATCGTTAACCTCTTCGTTCAAATCAAAACTAAACATTTCGTCAGTCAAGACATCTTCATCTTCTAGGGCGATCGCCTCAGAAACTTCTGGAATATCGACTAAGCTCTCGTCATTATCAGTAGTTGAGAATTCAGACAGGGCTAGATCATCAATAGGCGGTCGCTCTTGAGCAACCTCAGACAAATCAGAACTAACATCTTCCAACTGCCAGATTGAGTCTAAATCTTCATTCGCATCTTCAACCTCTTCACTCGGGTTATCTTGAAAACTCATTCTAAAGTCTGGTTCAAAGTCATCACTCAAAATATTTCCATCAAATAGTGGGGGAAATGCAGTCGATGATTCTTCGGCTATTCCCAATGCCATATCTTCTGAAGAATTCAATTCAGTAGGATCAGCCATTGTCGATTCTCCAATTTCATCAGAGAATATTTCGCTTAAATCATCATCACCTTGTATTGGGAAGGATTGCTCAAAAGTAAAATCATCGGAACTTTCTTCGACAATATCCTCAGATAACTCCGTAGATATACTTGCTGTAACGACACTAAACGGATCATTCGGATAATCATTGATAGCTTCATCAAAGGCTCTGTCAAACGGAGACTCATCAAATGACGAGCCGAAGGAATCATTGAAGACTTCATCTGATGTAACCCCAAAAGCGTCGTGCAAGGCTTCATTGAAGGCTTCATCATTGACGTAGTTATTGTAATCTTCAGACTCACTAGAAATTAGTTGGTCATCAATGCTGATATCTAGATCTGTATCAGAAGAGCTTGTGGTAAACATTTCTTCATCAATCAAATAGCGATCAGAGTCTAAGCTGTCCTGCTCAGCATATGGATCACCGAATGCAGATTCAGTATTTACTTGCCCAACTTGTTCAGAGCTAGCAGCAAAGCTAGCATCAAAAAATGAATTCGAGTCATCCAAGGTTGACTCTATCAAGTTACTCGGAATTTCAAAATCGCTGTCGCTATCCAGATCAGGAATATTGAAATCCACATAGGTCGGTAAATGGGCTAAAGTTTCATCCGACAAGTCTGATGGCGTTCCAAAAGTAGTGTCTTCAAGAAAAGAGGTAGTAGCCGATAAAATCATCGGATCGGTAGAAGCATCAGATATGGCAGTCTCATCGACACCATCTAATGGATTCTTGAGAGACATATTGTCGTCTTCAAAGACATCTAGAGCCTCTGAATAATCATTGGCATTTTCGTCAGAACTATCTTGATATATTTCTTGTCTCAAATCAGCAAGCAATGATTCTTCAATCATTGTAATATCAGTAATTCCAGAATATGTATCACTTGACTGAGAAGTCTGTTCTACATCTATCTCTTGAATTTCTTCTTGATCGTCAAATATATATAACTGACCAGACTCTTCATCAGGCTCATCTAATGATTCCAAATCATCCATAAAACTCAGCATCTGATCGTCTTGTGATGCTAGATCAGTATTTAAGTTATATCCATAGTCAATAGAGGACTCAAGTGGAACTTCAGAGCTATCTTCAAAACTTTCATCATCAGGTTCCAATAAATAGTCATCATAGTCATCTAAATCTGAATCACTAATCTCATCATTAATTGCAAAATCTTCTGTAATATCGGCAGCAAGACTCACATCTGGCAAATCAGACAAGCCATTAGTTTGCACATTAACATCTGGGCTTTGCTCTGTAATTTCAAAATCACTTTGCAAAGTGGTAGGGATATCATCTTGATCTTGCTGGGATGCATTCAGAGCCGTAGCTGTAGCTACCGCAAGGGTAGGAACAATAATTAGCCCTAGATTATTGTCATATTCACTACCACTTGCAAGATTAGACTGATCGTCAAGTGGTTGAGCGATCGCTTCAGGTTGAGCCACTTGTTTTTCTGTAGCTAAATTTGTATTGGCACTTGCGATAAAAGTATTCGAGGATGGAGAAGAAAAAGGATGGCTATTTTCAGGAAGGCGGAAAAATTGAATCCCTTGAAGTAACTGTTGGGCTTGATTGCCCATTTCTTCTGCTTGTTGGCGAGCTGATCGCGTCAAGCTGGCAGTGCGCTCTGCTAACTGAGCAATTTCACTAATGTAAGTGGCGGTAGAACCAGCCGCTTCAGCGATCTCGGTACTGGACTCGGTAATGGTTTGACCAATTTGGACAACATCTTCAGTAACAGTCTGAATATTATGAAAAGCAGCTTGGGATGATTCGACACCTGTTGTAAATCCTGACACCAGCCCACTCAAACTTTGCACCTCTGAATCGATCGCTGTCACCACTGTTTGAATTTGCGAAGTTCTCTGCTGCAATACAGTCAGACCATCATTAGTTTGAGTCGCCAGTTCGTTAACCTGTCCAGCGATCGACTCAAATTCACGGGCTACACTGGCAAATTGTTTAGGATCTTTTTGCTCAGCAGCTCTAGCTGCAACTAAGGTGGCGTTAAGGGCAAGTACTTGTGTTAAAGAAGCAATTTGACCTTGATCTTGCACAAACTGCTCAGCTAAGCCCACAAATTCGCCAAGGGTCTTGATTCTTTGCACAATTTGCGCTGAACCTGACTGCAACACGCTAATACTGTCAGTCAGGGTATCAATTGCAGTTTGCCCAGAGGCAACAGTTTCGCGCACCTCTTGCAGAGAACGATTAGCGACACTAGCTTGTGAAGCAGATCGCTGGGCAATCATCGCCACCTGCTCAGTCAGAGCCTGTCCTTGAGCAACCGACTGCGCTTGTTCCGCAGTGTTTAACACTACAGTTCTTGTTAGTTCTTCAAGATCAGAGGCTCCCTTTGCCACCTGTTGCGCTGTACCCAAAACGCTGGAAATAATCTCTACCAGTTTTTCACGCAGACGATTGAGGGTATCAGCAACTAGACCTGTAGCGCGGTCATTTACCTGTGCTTCTATGGTTAAGTCACCCTCTTCCATAGAAGAAACGACATCTAATAAATCACCCACTTCGGCTTCAATTAACTCATTTTCTGCAAAACTTTGTCGAATCTGTTGTTGCGTTTGAACTGACGAAGCATCAGTGGTTGCGGAGACTTGAGTTAACTCGTTACGTAAACGAATCTCGTTATTCTTGACTTGCTGTAAAGTTGTTTTCAGAGAAAGACTAAGATTTTCAATGTCATCTTTACCTGAGGCTATGGGTGAATTACCTTGTTGAGCTAAAAATCGCTCACATTCCTCAGTGATTGGCTGGAGACGCTTTTTAAGGGAGCTAATAAAGGCAAGAATCGCAATTACAAGAATTGAGCTAATTGCGATCGCCGCCGCCCCGACAGGTATCGCCAATTTACTCATAATTACCGTCTCAGGCACGTAGGTAGCTACGAGCCATTTACTACCCTCAATTTGGCGGTAAGCCCATAAATTACCTGCGGTTTGAATAATTCCACTGGGTTGATTAGTAGATTGCTGGATGAGGCTATTGAGGGATTCTGCGATCGCAGGGTTTTGAGCTTGAGCCGTTTGAAATGAGTCTGAGCTAGCAATTAATTTGCCATCAGCACCAACTACAACAAATCCCATTTTATCTTCGGTACTGGCAGGAAGCAGCGAGCTGACAACAATATCACCGCTAACCACACCCGCAGACTTGTTGTTTTCCCTAATTGCAGAGCTGTAGGTGACTATATTTTGACCAAAGAAACTATAGGGACTAGTCCAAGACGAATTACCTTCTAGAGCAGATTTGTACCAAGGTAGTTTCTGCACATCAGCAAGGGTCGCTGATCGTAAGTTATCGTTGGGGGCAGCTAGTTTCTGCCCATTCGGCTCAGGGCTTAAACCTGACTTATCTCTCAGGACATAGGTTGTAAAAGATTTGGCGCTAGGAATTAGCGCGTTCCCGCTAGCAGATATTCCCATAGCAGCAATTGGTTCAGAATTTTGAAGAGCTTCAACCAAGAGCTTTTGATACATAACTGCATTTCTCTGCTTGGGGAATGCCGCCGCTTTACTCGCCACAGAGTCAACAGACTTTTTTACGATCGCGACTTTGGACTCAATCTGACTGGACTTAGACACAGCAGAGCTTTCTAGCTCTCGCTGAGAACTAGCTAACAATTCTTGATAAATAAAATATCCCAAGCCGCCAAGACCAATTAGCGAAGTACTAATCGCAATCAAAATCAACCCCAATCCCATTGATCCACTGGATTGACTCGATTTCGGATTATTTTTAGGCGATTTGGGCGATCGCTCTGATGACGATTTGTTGCCTTTGCCCAAAGAAGTCGCTTGATTTTGCTTAGATGTGCTTGCCATATGCCTTCGCTATAGGGAAAGAATCGGATATTTTTATGATAACCATCCTAAACTATGATTCCTACCAATTGAATAATTGTTCGGTTTATCGTAAGTTTTGATCCGTTCAAAGAGATTATCAATCTAAAGCTAATAAGCTCTTTGAAGGGTTACTTAGAGTTTTGCCAACGCTGTGGTTGCCAAGTATCAGTAAGCATAGTTGATAGGACAATTTCAATGGGAGTATACTCGTTCTCCTCAATATTCGCTACTGTTTGATTTATTTTTTTTGATGAATTGTTGACAAAATCGCTTGCGACATCAAAATCATTGGCAAATTTATCCTTAACATTAGGCAACTCAAGTTTACTGCCTTCCAATTCCTGATACTCAGAAATCGTTAAGCTACCTACCACTCGATCAACGATTATCCCAGTTCCTGCTAAATGCTGATTGTTCAAATTATTGGCGATTTCACTTAACTTGATCACAGTTAGAGACTCAGTTAGTAGTGATCGTTGCTCTCCTACAAGTAAGCGTAATAAGAGCAGGGGTATGACATTTGCTTGATGATGGATTACACCAATAATTGCTGGTTTATAAAATGGGAGCGGCAATATTGATGTACGTTCAATAATCATGATTTCTGCCACTAATAGATCAGGGAAAGTAATTGCTTTTTCACCTACTTTAGTCACAATATATCGATTATTAGGAGTAATCTTCATCACGTCTTTAGTCAAACTCATAAAACTTGCTGTGGTAATTTTTCTAATACCGCAGAAAGGGACTCTCGAGTGAAAGGCTTAGTCAAATAGTCATTGGCTTTTGCCCGCTTTAAACCATAGTCAATCTCCAACTTAGTACTTTTGGTAGAACACAAAATCACATACTGGTCAGCAGATTTGCTGTCAGATCGCATTTCTCTAAGAAATCTATAACCATCTTGATCTGGTAGAACAATATCCAAAAACACGGCTGCGTAATGGTTACTAACAATTTTATCAAGCGCCCCCACTGATGATTCGCAAAAGTCAACTGTATGCCCTACTTCCTGTAGCAAAGAACTTAGTAGATGTCTTTGAGTAGCAGAATCGTCGATTATTAAGAAATGTCCATTCATATTTTTATATTTTTTTTACACTAATGAAGCACTTTCAAATATTTAAAAATACTTTGACAAATAACTATTTGAAAATTTGGAATATCACATCAGCATACCCAAAATTTTCAGACCAATGTATCAGTTGATAACGGCGCAACTTCTCTTAACAAATTACGCAACTCATCACGGAATTTTGGAGTGTCGGATGATAGTCTGGGCTTTGCGAGGAACCGACAGTTAGCCCACCTTGCCCTAAAGTTATTGGTCATACTATTTTCAGCCGTTACCAGAACTAATGCCAATGATCCCAAGTCTCGCTGACGACGAATTTGCTTTATTAAATCAAAACCATTCAGGCTAGGCATATTGATGTCAATAAAGACAATCATTGGCTGATATTCTAAAATCCTGTCCGTTGCTTCTTCAGCATTGTCCGTAAAATCAACTTGATATCCCCAACCAGTCAAAAGTCGCTGCATTTGCTGTAACAAAACAGTCGAGTCATCAACAATAAAAACTCTAGGCTCTTCTTTAGCGATCGCAGGGACTATTGGAGAAGCAATATCGATGTCTGACTTACGCTCTTCTAAAGCATCTATTGAAACAATACTTTTTTGAGCCAATTTATCTAACAGCAGAGCAGTTCGGTAAACTGGTTGCTTGAAGGTATCAGCGATCGCACAGATACGATCTTGCCCTGTGGTCACCTTGGCAAACAATGGGAAATTATCATTTCCTACTCTAGCCAGCAAATTTGCAGCGTCAAGTAACTGTACTTGTTGATATGGATGTTTTACGCACTCAAATTTCTGCCACTGCCTAACTTCATTAGCTATAGAATTTTCGAGGACAGAGAGTTGCAAAGCTGGAAAATCTATTTGTAAATCATTAGCTGGATGCCATACGAATGTAAAGTCATCTTCTAAATGAATAGCTAAGAGATTTTCCAGAATAGTTTCTTTAATTACTTCTTTAGTAATGTCAGGATGCTTGCGATAAACGTTAGTAACGAAAGGGTAACAATAAGGACGATTTACTTGGCGCTGTTCCCATGTGGGTAGACGCGAGAAGCTAAGTCCCTTATTGCTGTACTTACGCACTAGTGTTGGTATAACCTGCCCCTCTTCTTCGGCTAATGCCAGCCCCCCACTGGTTAGTAATAATTTCCATCGATGAGACTTAGTTTCTACTTGGAGTACCCCAGTAGATCGGCTCATGACTCGCATAGCTGCTAGTAGGATGTGTAGTGTGGCATTCCTCACTACCTGTCCATCTGTTAAATTGTTAGACGCAAGGTCTGAGTTAGGCAATGAACCTGTCATAGCAATCATGTTTTTTTAACTGAGCGGCGTTTGAACAAAAATTATGTCAACAAATTTAATAAAAAACAGGCTATCTCAACATAAATCCTACCAACTTGAGGCAACTTAGATTGGTTGTCCCAGATACAATATGCCAACTTTAATCTAAGGAGTTGCAATTGAAAAGGCATTAAAACCCAAGAATTAGCAGTGCGGCGCTTCGCGCCGCAACGCTAATTCTTGGGTTTTAATACCTATTCTTATACTGGGAAGGGAGTAAGAAAGGGCAAAGCACTGTAATTTGAAAATGACAACTGATGGACGCTGTTTAAAGATAGTTTGCTTACATGGACATCCCGGAAATAGCGAGGCGATGAAAATATTTGTCCAGCATTTTCAAGATCATGGTGTCGATGCGATCGCGCCTGATCTGCGAGGCTATGGCAATAATAAGGCATCGGAAGCCTTTACGATGCAAGATCATATAGATGATCTCTGGAACCTATTGACCGATATTTCTAGTAAATCTCAAACTGATTGCCAGACTGATTATTTGATTTTAGGATGGTCATTGGGAGGAATTATGGCTATGGAGCTAGCTCTAAAAGCAGTTGAAGCCCAAAGGCTTCAAGGGGAAAGTTCTAACGCCATAGCTTTACCAAATTCACCTAATTTACCCAATATTGTGGGTTTAATTTTAATTGCTACAGCCGCAAAACCGCGTAGTAGCTTACCGAGAATACCAATATGGCAATATGTAAATTTATTGATTGCAGTTGCTCTACACCGCCTATTGCCAAGAGCCTTTTTAAATCAAAACTGGCATATTAATTGGTTTGGAAAGCATTCTTTAATTAAATATTTAGTCCAACAGCATACCCAGACTGTTTATGATCAGATATCTACGACTGGAGCCAAAGCCTATCTCCAGACATCCCAATATGCTCAACAAGCACTATCACAAGCCCTTAAACAAGGCTATGACCGTACTAGAGACTTATCAAATATTAAAATCCCCTGCCTGATGCTTGCCGCAACAGGCGATCGCCACATTACGGCGGCGGCAAGTGCTGAGACGGCTAATCTACTAGAAGATTGTGAGTTTATTTGCTATGCAGACACAGCGCACCTATTACCTTGGGAGATAGGGGATCAACTATTAGCAGATATAGATCGGTGGTGTCATGAAAAATTCAGCGCAAAGCGCTGAATCAAAACCCTGAATCAAAAAAGCTGAGGCGCACGCTGCGCGTGCGCCTCAGCTTTTTTGATTCAGCTAGCTACTTAATGCTAAGTTAAGGCAATCAGATTGCTTGACTATTTACCTTTGAAGTATTTATGTTTCCTCAGAAGTTTCTTGCAAAAATGGCTCAAAATCATCAACTTTCCGCAGACCAAGAGCGTGTTTTCTTGCTGCGGTTTAGTGAAAATCGTGATGATCGAGAAGTTGCCAGCTTTTTGGGAATATCGGAAGAAGCATATCGTAAACGCATGGGTGAAATTTATAGAAAGTTTGATATTGGTGGTAAAGGACCAGGCAAGAATAATCGGCTTCTTCATGTTCTCCAAAATCAATTAGAAGAAACATCGTTTACGACAAATATGACTAAAGATTCTAGCGAAGCTAGATCTCCAATGAGTCACATTTCTAATCCTGATTTTTTAGATCTTAAAGAAAACAATAATGAAGAATTAGTTCAACAACTTCGCGATCGCAGCCAACAGATCATTCAAGAGCGCTGTGCCACCATGAGAGTATTGGATATGTCCCATCCAATCAATTTAGAAGAAATCTACACGGGAACAGATGTACTAGAAAAAATTACTGGTCGCCGCCGCTTAGGAATGTCCGATATCCTCGCTACTTATCACAGTGGCGATCGCTTAGGAATTTCCGCAATTAATGAAAATCGAGTTTCCAGCATGGAAGCCCTAAGTCGAAACAAAAAAATAATGCTTCTTGGTAAGCCAGGAGCAGGGAAAACTACTCTCTTAAAGTTTACAGCGCTTAAATGCTCGCAGGGAGAAGTTTTTAGCGACTTAGTGCCAGTTTTTATAACCCTACGACAATATGCTGGCATGGATTCTCAGCCGAGTATTCTCGATTATATAATCCAAGATTTTCACTCTTACGACATTGCTAATGCTCCAGAAATCAAGCATCTGCTAACCCAAGGTAGAGCCATTTTATTTTGGGATGGACTTGACGAAGTGCGAGAGAGTGATTTACATCGAGAACTTGAAGACTTGAGAAGCTTTTCAGAGAAGTACTATAACAATCGTTTTGTAATTACGAGTCGTTTAGGAGCGCAGGAATATATTTTTGAGAAGTTCACAGAAGTTGAATTAGCAAACTTTCAGCCATTACAAATTTCTCATTTTACAGAGCGCTGGTTTTCTGGCAATTCTCGCCATGTAGAATTATTTTTACAAAAAGTAGAAGCTAATCGCCCAATTCAAGAACTAGCTACAAATCCTCTGCTGTTAACGTTACTCTGCTTAGTTTTTGATGAATATGGAGACTTTCCTACAAATCGCTCTGAACTATATAGAGAAGGGCTAGATGTATTACTGAAGAAATGGGATGCAAAGCGAAATATTGAACGTCATCAAATATATAAGAACCTGTCTATGCAAAGAAAAGAAGATTTGCTAGCTCAAGTTGCTTACACAACCTTTAATCAAGGAGATTACTTTTTTAGGCAAGTTGATTTGGAACGCTATATCACCGATTACATCCGCAACTTACCTCAAGCACATACTAATGAGGAGGATCTCCAGCTCGATAGCGCCGCCATCATTAAGGCGATCGAATCTCAGCATGGCTTATTTGTAGAACGCGCTAAAGGGATTTATTCTTTTTCACATCTGACATTTCAGGAATACTTAGCTGCTAGGGAGCTAATTTACAATGGAAATCAACAAACACTATTATTCCTAGCTAGTAAAATTGCCGAAGAGCGCTGGCAGGATGTTTTACGTCTGGCAGTAAGCATGATACGTACAGCGGATGATTTGCTATTGCTCATGCAGCAACAATGCCATCTAATCTTGGCTGAGGACGAGCAATTACAGAGCTTTTTAGATTGGGTCAATCAAAAGGCAATCTCCATCCAAACCAATCAAAGTATTAGTCAAAGTATTAGATCGATAAGAGCTTTTTACCTAACCCTTGGTCGAGGACTGTCTCAAAGTACGTCTATAAATGCGGCTAATGTATTAGCTCGAACTCTAGTCCTCGATCTCGACCTTTGTCAAAACTACAATCTAAATCTAGAACTAGCTTTTGATTTGGCTAATTCCATAGAAAATCATCAAGAAGAAAGCATTGATCTTGATCTTGAACTTGACCTAAGTCTCGCCTTAGAATATGTACTAGAAAGCCCAAAAGACAGTCATGCTCTGTCCTTCAGTGAATCCTTAAGAAGTCTCATCAGATCATGTCCTAACAACATATCTAGTACTGAAGAGTGGCAAAATTGGACACAGGAGCTAAGAGAACAGACAATTCGCTATCAAAATATTGGTAGAGTTTGGAATTTTTCAGAAGAACAGATGCTAAAGCTCAATCAATACTGTGAAGCGAATAAGCTAATAGTCGAATGTCTTGATAGTGATTGTTATTTAAATCAATCAACGCGACTAAAAATTGAGGAGAATTTGCTACTCCCAAGATCAACATTTTAAAGATTGCAAAGCCTGCCGAATTATAAACCAACTCCAAAAAGCTGTGGCGCACGCTGCGCGTGCGCCACAGCTTTTTGGGCTTTAAGGTTTAACTAGGGCTTGCACAACGGGCGATCTATTCATTAAGACCCAGTACAGTCCTAACTGCTCAACAGATCGGTTGAATTGCTCAAAATCAATTGGTTTGACAATGTAGCTATTAACTCCTAATTGGTAGCTCTTCATAACATCACTGTCCTGTGCTGATGAAGTTAACACCACAATTGGGATCATCTGAGTACGGGGATCAGCTTTAATTTGCCGTAAAACTTCTAAACCACTGACTTTAGGAAGCTTGAGGTCTAACAATATAATTTTAGGATGATCAGTAATTTCGCGATCGCTATAATTGCCGCGACAAAACAAAAAATCTAGAGCTTCCGCGCCATCTTGTAATAGTTGAATTTGGTTACTAATTCTGCTGCTGCGTAAAGCTCTTATCGCTAGTTCTGCGTCCGCATCACTATCTTCAATTAGTAATATAAAAACGGGTCGTTCAGAAATTAGATCTGTCATTGCAAGTAGTTAGAAGATTTAGCTGTAATTGTAAAGTAAAAAGTCGCCCCTTGATTAACTGCCGCATCAGCCCAAATTCGACCGCCATGTCTTTGAATGATGCGTTGGACGATCGCTAGACCGATTCCAGTCCCTTCAAAATCTCGCTCAAGGTGCATCCTTTGAAATACTCCAAATAACTTGTCTGCATACTGCATATCAAACCCCGCACCGTTATCGCGAATCAAATAGGTAACTTGATCGTCAATCATTAGATAGTCTATTTCAATACGAGCTTTTTCAGTTTTACCTGTATATTTAATCGCATTTGAGATTAAGTTTACCCAAACTTGAGTTAATAAAGAGTCGTCTGCATCACATTCAGGTAACTCAGAAATAATTAACTCTATCTGTCGCTTTTCTATTTCTACTTCATGTTCACTGATTACCTGATTAACTAACTTATTGACATCTATTAGTCGCTTAGACATCTCACGGCGATTCCATCGCGATAGATTGAGTAGATCATCAATTAGCTCGCCCATGCGCTTCGTATTATCACGAATAATTTTGAGATAACGAGTACCTTCACCATCAACGCAACCACTGTAATCTTCTTGCAAAATCCTTGAAAATCCATCAATAGCTCTTAGCGGCGCACGTAGATCATGGGACACAGAGTAAGAAAAAGACTCCAACTCTTGATTGGCAGTCTCTAGCTGAGCAGTTCGCTCCTTGACCCTTTCTTCAAGGAAGTGATTGAGCTGATAGATTTGCTCGTTGGCGGCGATTCTTTGTAATTCTGCAGATGCTCTTGCTGCAAATACTTGCAAGATATTTCTGATGCGAGGAATATCTTGGAGTGCTTTTTTATCGAGAATACAAAGATTGCCGATCGCTTGACCTTCATTGTTCCTAAGCGCGATACCCATATAGCTATCGGCCTGCATAAATATAAGGTCATTATCTTCAGGAAAGAACTGCTGCACAAATGAGGGGCAAACATATTCACCATCTCTGAGAGCTATTTCGCAGGGAGTTTGGATCGGGCAGTAGCTCATTGATTCTCTGGCATTTCCATTCCCCCAAAATGCCAATGCTGTCAGGTTCTCGTCAACTAGCTCTGTGACTAGAGCGTACTCTACTTCTAGAGCTTCTGCAATGTGCTTAACTAACGCAGGAAAAAAGTCCACACCTGTAACTGCGGAAGTCCCTGCCACCAGATTTTGCAAAGTCATCTCCGATCTACTTAGGGCAGCCTCTCGTTCCTTTGCTTCAGTGATATCCCGCATAATTGTGGAAATATATTCTAGATTTCCATTTGCATCTTTATGGGCAATAATCATCTGAGAGACAGGAACCTCTAGTCCTTCGTTATTCAAAATTGCAGTTTCGCCGACCCAAGTACCTACTGCAATCGCAGTGGGAATACCCTGACCTTGGATGATATCTAAAGCCCATTGAGGATGATAGTTGGGAATGCTTAATGGAGATACGTCAGTCTCTGACGACAACCCTCTGACTTCCATTGCTTGAGCATTATTCCATAGCACATTACCCTGCGGCGATGACATACCGATAATATCGGTTGAAGCTTGGAGAATAGAAATCAGGCGATCACGCGCTTTTTCAGCTCGTACGCGATCGTTAATCTCTGTCTGTAATGATATATTTAGCTCAGATTGCTGTTGCAGTAGGCGTACCTTGAGGATGGAAATAGCTGCTTGAGTTGATAGCAAGTTAATTATTTCTATACGTTCGGGCGTAAATGCACTGATGGTTAAGTTATTTTCCAATAAAATAATCCCAATCAGACTACTTTGATTGATCAGGGGCATACACAGAATTGATTTAGATTGATTTTGGACAATCCAAGGATCGTTCTGGAAATTGCCAAACTGGGAAGCATTATCTAAAACGACACTTTCTCTAGCTCTTGCCACATATGAAACTAAAGAAAGTGGTACATAATATGTGCCTTCAAAGGTTGTAGTGAGTAAAGAAATTCTAGGCAACGCCACATTTTTATACCGAATGTCTTTAATCGCTTCGATTTGCCAATCTATCTGAGTGGTTTCATCATCAAAGCTTCCAGAATTAATACTGGAAGATAAGTCATTAACAAGCTTAGGCAATAGTAAATAACCAGTTTGCGCTCCAGCATTCTCAATTAAGATATTCATCAAAGCTGATAGTAATGGGTCGAGGCGAATTTCTCTACCGATCGCTTGAGAAGATCGAATCACAGATTCTAGATCGATAGTATTTACGCCAGTTGTAGATGAGCTTTCAGACAATAATTTTCTAGAGTTCACTGCTGATTTATAATTATTAGATGGTTGATCTAATAAGTTTGCGTAGTGTTTTTCTAGATGTTTGACTTTAGCAACTGCTCCCCATTGTAAATAGCAATATCTTGCTTCTTGAATGTAAGCCTTAGCGATAGTATAACGATGTTGAGATAGATAAAATTTAGCTGCTAATTCATTAGCAAGAGCTTCTTCTTGAATATATTGATTGTCTTTAGCATATTCAATTGCTAAATCATAGGCTTCCATGGCTTCTAGAGTTTGACCTAAAACGCGATGTTTCTCAGCCGTAATTAATTGCCACTTGTGGAGATAGTTTGTGGGAGCGTGGGTTGCCCAAAGATTCATTTTTTGTTGACTATCAGATATAGCTGCTATTGCTTGTAGCTGTTTATCGCTATCTAGATTTGGATATGTGGCTAGACGACTTAGAGCGTCGTAGAAATAGAAAAGCGCGTAGGAACCTAAACCAATAGCAGATTCTTTATACAAGTGGGCTTGATCAGAACTATTGATCGCTTGATCATATTTCTCAAATAAATAGTAAAGGATCATTTGCTGGAAATGCAGCATGAATAATGAACTGCGATCGCCACTTTGTAAATGAATGGCTGGCATTAGCTCAATGTTGTAAATTTCTCCTGCTAATTTCTCAGGGCACGGTGATTTGTCTAGCAAATTCAAAATGCTCTGATGATAAATATTCAACCAGTTTAAAGTAGTCTCTTGTGTTAGCTGAATAATCAGCTTTTTATATTCACATACTTGACTTTCTAGTTGATTTAATTCGCATCCAGAGTAATAGAGATGGTGACTATATAAACACAAGCCATAGGCTGCAAATTCAATATCTCCTGTTTCAATACCAATAGCATAAGCATTTAATAAAGGTTGCAATGTTTCTTTTAAGTGATTTTTCCAATGATTGATGAACACATTTACAATCACTAATGTTTTGGCAAGCAGTTCTTGAGATGGCGATCGATCCAGCAGGTTTAAAGCTAGTTGACCAAATTGAAAACCTAATTCCATTTGATTTAGTAATCCGCAAAGAATTAGCCCACAGGCTGCATATCCATAGGAAGATCCTTTAGCATTACCATGTTCTATTGATAGCTTTACAAGTTCTAGTACAACGATAATATATAACTCTGGTGCAGACACATAGGCGGCAGCAGCAATGCTCAATAATATGTTTACAGATGCTAACTTCTGAGCCGAAGTCATGGCTGGCAAATCTAATAGATCTTCTATGCGATAGGTTGAGATAATTTCTTGAAAGTCTTGTAAAGCTATACCTACATCAGATTGAGACACTTGATCTGGCAGTTGAATTTCCAACAATTTTAAGGTCGTGATGCCCACTGCGATCGCGTCTATTCTGCGATCTTGAGCTACTAATGACTGTATTTGAATTTCATAGACTCTAACCTGATCTAAGAGATTTTTAGCATTTTGAATAGTCAAGTCTGCCCATATCTGCATCTGGCTAAAGTTTCCACTTAGAAATGCGGCTTCTATCGCTAGATGATGAAGGCTCAAAGTTAAATCATAATGAGTGTCCCAATTGGAGGAAGAAAGAAGAGATAGTCCAGTTTTGGCATAGTTTAGGGAAGCGCTAAAGGCACTGGAGGCTTTGGACTTCTGACTAGCGATGAGGTTTAGCTGAGCAAGGTTGATGCAATCTTCTTGATTTTGGTCTAAATCTTGATTTGAGATTAGCTCTATTCCTAGATTAAGTTGTTCAACAATGTCAAACACTTTTAATTCCAATTCCGAATTTGTCGTATTTGCCAGTAACTGTTGACCAATTTTCTGGTGTATTATTGGTCGCTGCAAGGTGGGGATTAACGAATAGGCGGCTTGTTGAACGCGGTCATGCACAAACTTGTAACTAATCTCAGGAAGTGCATCGATTATTTCGCTACCGTAGAAAATAGACTGATGAGCGTTATTTAAAGGTAGGATCAAGCCTTCAAAAGTTGCTTCTTTTAATTGTAGTAATAGCTCACTAAGCGATCGTCCTGAATTAGAGATATCAAAATCATCAGCGAGCAGAAGGGTCTGGATGTCAAATTGATTACCAATGCAAGCTGCTATTTGTAAAAGCTGTTGAGTGCGATCGCTAAGACTTTGGATTTTTTTTGTCATCAAGATGACCACATTGTCGGTGATGTCGCAGTCTTGAATTTGGGAAATTGACCATTGCCAACGGTGAAACTGATGGTCAAAGTTGATTAGTTGTCTATTCCAAAGAGACTTTAGAAACTCGTTTATAAAGAAAGGATTGCCGCTAGTCTTTTGCTGCACTAATTCTGCTAGGGGCAATGACTCCGTTGGTGAGCAGGACAAAGTGTCTGAAATCAATTGATTTATATCTGATAGATTTAACTCAGTTAAGACAAGCTGGTTAATTTTGACATTCGATAGTTGGATATTTTTTAACATCTGCTGCATCGGATGAGCAGCATTTACTTCATTGTCTCGATATGCTCCCAATAATAAGATCGCCTCTTGTGGTGAAGTTGCCACAAGCTCTAGTAGCTTCAGAGAAGCGCGATCAGCCCATTGCAAATCATCCAAAAATATTACGAGTGGATGTTGCGATCGCGCAAAAACACTAATGAATTTTTGAAAGACTAAGTTGAGCCGATTTTGGGCTTCATTAGTAGATATATTTTCTAGGTGATTACTGTCCTGCTTGCCAATAATCAATTCTAGACTGGGAATTACCTGCGTAATTAGCCATCTATTGCTACCCAGATTCTGAATAAGTAGCGATCGCCATCGCTGCAAACTAGCTTCGCTCTCAGTCAATAGTTGAGCGATCAAATTTTGAAAGGCTTGGGCGATCGCGTAGTACGGAATATTTCGTTGATGTTGCTCAAATTTGCCAGCAATAAAATAGCCATGACTTTTAGCGATTAATCTATGGATTTCCTGAGCCAATCTTGACTTACCAATTCCTGAATATCCTGACAGCAAGATTATTTCCGCATTTTGAGATTTCGCAATTTGAGATTCTGGATCTTGAGGTTTATTGGCAACTTTTTCAAAGATTTTCAGTAAACTGGCAACTTCCTTCTCACGACCGTACAACTTCTCAGGGATTAAAAACTTATCAGTTATGTCTTGTTCTCCTAATTGGAACAATCCTACTTGTCTTTGAGATTGCCACTGGTGTAGACATTTTTCTAGATCTGCTTTTACCCCCCATACACTCTGATATCGATCTTCGGCATTCTTAGCCAATAGCTTCAGAATTATCTGTGATAAGACTTCGGGAATTGGCAAGTTAATTGATGATTCTGCTAAGTGCGGAGCAATTGGCACTAAGGCAAGATGATAATGAATTAGTTCTAGGGGATCAACATTTTTAAAAGGAACCTTGCCCGTGAACATCTCGTAGAAAGTTACCCCCATTGAGTAAATGTCTGTACGATAATCTAGCGATCGATTCATTCGTCCCGTTTGTTCGGGGGAAAGATAGGCTAATGTCCCGCTTAATCCCTCTTTATAATCGATGCTTAGTTTCTCCTTTGGCAAAGAAGAAGATATTCCAAAGTCGATGATTTTAAGCTGTCTAGTCTCTGGGTTAAAAACGATGTTGGAAGGATTAATATCTTTGTGAATTATATTAGCGGCATGAACCTCGCCAACAGCTTGGCAGATCTGGATTGCTAAAACTAGGGTTGCTGACAAATCAAGGGCTTTTGCTTGCAAAATGTCCCTTAAAGATTGACCACCAAAATCTTCTAAGACAATCACAAATTTATTTTTATCCTGTCGAAAGTCATAGGCTTTGACAACTAAATCTGAGTCTAGGCTTTTGATGATTTCGTATTCTAGTTTGTAGCGTCCGACCACTTGGGCGGTTGGTATTTCTGTGGTTAAGATCTTCAAAACTACTGGCAAATTATCTGCAACTCGAATCCCGCGATAAATCTGAGAATTGGAACCTTCGTAAATCCGTTCAATTACTTGATATTCGGGTATGTTTGACAGCATAATTTAGCCAATTTCGTGAGTTATTGCGAGTTGCGGCTTTAAAGGGTATGGAGAGATTATTGAAAGTGCCGCTTCGAGGCACTTTCAATAATCTCTCTTGGTTTTATAACAGCGCAAGGCGCTGTAATGGATTTGATTTTTGATTCACAAAAATGCTGACACATTTTTGTGAATTGTATAATTTCATATAAAAATAAGTATACCAATTCTAAAACTAAAAATGGAGTTGGGGCGCGATTTCATTTTTAGTTTCTTGTCCCGATAGACTTGGCAGAGGCTATACTTCACTTGTCGTTAAATCAAACAGTAAATATCTAATGACAACTTGGAGCCTAGCTAGCGCTTTACTACTAGCAATCTCTACCCAAGCTCTCGATGGTCGTGCGATCGCCACAGTGCCTCGATCAATCATGAGTTATGCTACACGCCCAGTTTTGGCATCAGAAGCGATCGCTAGCACTCAAGCAGATCCCGATGCTAAACAAGCAATTTCTGCCATGCTAAGTGAGCTTCAGCGATCAGGATTAACTAATCCCAATCAAGGAGTTTGGATTCAATCCCACGATGGCGCGATCGCCGCAGGTCGCCTGTCTAGTCGTCCCCTCCCATCAGCTTCTTTAACCAAAAGTGCAACGACTCTGGCGGCTCTGTTAACTTGGGGTTCTAACCATCGCTTTGTTACTAATGTTTCGATTGTCGGGGATATAGCGGGGGATACGCTCAAAGGGGACTTGGTAATTGAGGGTGCTGGCGATCCATTATTTGTGTGGGAAGAGGCGATCGCGGTTGGCAATCGCCTTAACCAGTTAGGAATCAAGCGAGTGCAAGGCAACCTATTAGTCACTGGTAACTTTGCTATGAACTTTGAGTCGGAGCGACAAAAATCCGCCAACCTATTGCGTCTAGCCTTAGATAGCCAACAATGGCAGGGTGAAGTTGCCGATCAATATGCAGCTATGCCAGTGGGAACGCCCAAGCCTAAGTTGGTAATTTTAGGTAATGTTCGCACTTCCCCCAACCTAGCACCGCAAATCCAAGCTAGCCGCAAGTTACTATTCCGTCATTCATCATTACCGCTCTGGCAAATTCTCAAAAAGATGAATACGTTTAGTAATAATGCTATGTCAGAGATGTTGGCGGATCAGCTCGGTGGTGGCAAACAAGTTGCCATCATTGCGTCACAAGCAACTGGAATTCCCCTAAACGAGATCAGGCTAATCAATGGGTCAGGGTTGGGACAAGCTAATCAAATTTCCCCAAGAGCCAATGTCGCAATTTTGATGGAAGTGCATAATCGCGCCCAAGTTGAAGGACTGACCCTTGCTGATCTATTTCCCGTTAGTACCTGCAATTGCGGCACAATTGAAGACCGTAAAATTCCCGCAGGGGCGATCGTCAAGACTGGCACTTTATCTGATGTGAGCGCTCTTGCAGGAGTTTTGCCAACTCAACGATATGGTGCAATTTGGTTTGCGATCGTCAATCGTGGCGAAGGAGATCTTGATGCATTTCACCGATCGCAAGATCGTTTATTACAGTTTTTAGTTAATAAATGGGGCTTGCCGAAGTTGCCAAATGCCAGCTTTGCCGAGACTCCTTGGCGCGACAGCGATCGCAATATCACACCGTAAGATCCAAAACAGTCATGGCGGCGCGAAGCGCCGCCATGACTGTTTTGGATCTTAGTACAGTCTATTAAGACTTTAAAACCCGAATAAATTCTTAAAAGTGCCGCTTCGCGGCACTTTTAAGAATTTATTCGGGTTTTTAAAAGCGCAAAGCGCTGTAAAACTGGCGACAGCTATAACTGACCAGTGCCATTGACCAGTGCCATTGTAGTAACTGATGCAACTGGCAAACATGGCAGTAGATTAATATTGCAACAGAAGTCTAGCGAAGATCTGCCCTCATCCCCTTCTCCCGCAGGAGAAAGGGAGAAAAACCCAGTTATTTTCTTGTTGCCCTCTCCTGCGGTAGCTACGGTG
>Ga0136636_10000479_pt1 | contig 20214 bp, 17 predicted proteins | sample AntDrymUQ8522106_2_FD_104653 | JGI IMG/M metagenome (GOLD analysis project Ga0136636, IMG submission 104653) | Polar desert sand microbial communities from Dry Valleys, Antarctica - metaG UQ852 (21.06) | ecosystem: Environmental > Terrestrial > Soil > Desert | place: Antarctica: Dry Valley... | reverse complement strand
TCCTCAACAGAAGCCAGCCCCTGCCCGGCCTCATCGGGGGCAAACCAGTGGCCAGCAACCAGCTGATTGCCCGGTGGCATCTCGGCACGCCAGGATAGGTTGAACTCGCGTTCGACCAGGCGCTGCGCCCGGTCATCCTCGGGGTAATTCGTCGCAGCCACATTGCGCCCGGCAATACTTTGCAGGCGGCCACGGATCATCGGCGACAGTTCCGCCGGAATGCCTGCCGCAGCCAGGGTTTGCGCTACCGCTTGCCGTTGATCGGGCTGAATATTGATCATGAAGCGGTTGGGCGCATCGGCGGGTACAGACCTTTGCCAAGCATCAAGTAGTTCGCTCCGGGTGACGGTCAGGAGCAGCATCGCCATCAGCCCGATGGCCAGGGCAACGATCTGGATGGCGCTCGACGCACGATGGCGGGCCAGATTAGCCAGCCCCTGCCGCCAACCAAAGCCAGCGGAACTGCGCAGTTGCCCGACCACCAGGAGCGCCAACCGGGCGATCAGCCAAAAGCCGCCCAAGGCGGCAACAAAACCGGCCACCGCCAGCCCACCAAGACGCGTATCGCCGGCAACCAAAACAATCAGGCCAGACAACAGCAACAAGCCGAGCAGGTAGCCACCGATCAGGAAAGGGCGTGGCGGCCCGAGTTCCCGACGCAGCACGCGCAAGGTCGGCACTTTGGCCAGTTGCAGCAAGGGCGGAAAGGCAAAGCCAAAGAGCAACACGCCGGCCACGCCGGCGCTCAGCCACATCGGTTGCAAGCCCGGCAGAGGCAAAGTGATGACGAGTAATTTGCTTAGCCAGGCGATCAAGACGAAATGGGCCGCAAAGCCGAAAATACATCCGGCCAGCGTGGCAAGTAGCGCCAGCCACAGGAACATCACGGCATGCAGGCGCACCAGACGGTGTTGGGTCATGCCCAGGCAGCGCATGATGGCGCAGGCATCGAGATGACGTTGCATGTAGCGGCGTGCGGCCAAGGCAACAGCCACAGCCGAGAGCACCACGGTCAACAGCGTTGCCAGCCCAAGAAAACGCTGCGAGCGATCAAGCGCGCTACGAATCTCCGGACGGGCATTTCTTGCATCTTCCAGCCGTTGACCGTAGGAAAGCCTTGGCTCAGCCCAGGCCCGGAAAACCGCCAGAGCTTTTGCCTCACCGGCCAGCAACAAGCGGTAGCGAACGCGCGAACCAGTCTGCACCAAGCCACTCGCCGGAATATCATCGACATGCATCATTAGCCGTGGCGCCAGACTAAAGAAATTGATGCCGCGATCTGGCTCCATGGTCAGAATGGCACTCACTGGCAGATGCAACTGACCAACAGCCACGGCACCCCCCGGCGCCAACAGCAGGCCACTCGCCAGACGTTCGTCCAGCCAGACTTCGCCGGGTTTGGGGCCATGCTCGGTCGGCGAGCCAACATCACCGGCCTGCAGCGTCGTAGAAAGCCGCCCGCGCAAGGGATAGGCGCTACTGACCGCCTTGATCTCGGCCAACTCAAAGCGCCCCTCCGCCATTACCATGCTGGGGAAACTCAAGGTATTGGCTACTAGCAAGCCCTGTTGCCGCGCCTCGGCAACAAAGCTTTCCGGCCAGGGCTGATCGCCAATCAATACCAGATCACCACCAATCAATTGCTGCGCTTGCTGTTCCAGCCCAAGGCGGACACGATCGGCAAAAAATCCAACCGCGCTGACCGCTGCCACCGCAATGGCCAACGCCGCAAACAATAGTCGAAGCTCGCCGGAACGCATTTCCCGGCCAAGTAGCCGCCAAGCCATTGAAATCATCAAGAGAATGACCAGCGGGCGCGGAACTCAGCCGGCGCAACCGCCTTGCCATGCAGATAACCTTGCAACTGCTGGCAACCCAGTGCAGCGAGAAAATCTGCTTGCTCGGTCGTCTCAACCCCCTCCGCAATCACTTCAAATTTAAGGCTGGTCGCCAGTTCCATCACCGTGCGAATAATCGCTTCATCGCCCTTGTTTTGGCCAATACCCATCACAAACGATTGATCAATTTTTAATTGTTGCACTGGCAGCAGTTTCAAATAACTCAAGGAAGAATAACCCGTACCAAAATCATCGAGCGCCAGACTGATGCCAAAATCACGCAAGCGCTGGAGCAGACCGCAAGCGTCGGCCACCCCCATCACGACTGATTCGGTCAATTCGAATTTAAGACAGCTAACATCCATCCCGGTTTCATCAAGAATATCGCTCAGGGTGTCAAAAAACTCCGGTCTTTCGAGTTGCTTAACGGAAAGATTGACCGATACCTGGGGCAAATGAAAGCCACTCCGGCGCCATTGCATGACTTGCCGACAGGTTTCCCGCAACACCCAATTACCCAGCGGAATAATGATCCCTGAATCCTCGGCCAAGGGAATAAAACGGGAGGGCATCACTTGCCCAAGCTCCGGACTATCCCAGCGTAAAAGCGCTTCCGCACCGACCAGATGGCCGCTCTGCGAATCGACTTGCGGCTGCAGATTAACTGAGAGTTCGCCATTATTAAGCGCCCGACGCAGCAGGTTTTCCATACGAATGCGTGCTTGCGCATCACGGGTCATTTGTGGGGTATAAAAATGATACTGGCCCCGGCCAATCGTCTTGGCGCGGTACATCGCTGAATCCGCATTGCGCATCAGGTCGATTATGTTTTCAGCGTCGCTGGGAAACAGGCTGATTCCAATCGATGCCGAGAGGAAAAGCTCATGTTCACCAAGTCCAAAGGGATATTCGAAAGCGGCGATAATTTCGCGCGCCAGAATGCTGACCTCTTCTTCGCTGCGAACAGCTTCCATCAGACAAATAAACTCGTCCCCACCCAGCCGGGACAGCATGTCGATCAAGCGCACATGTTCCGAAAGCCGCGCCGCTACTGAAATGAGCAGTTCGTCACCGACGCCGTGACCCAAGGAATCATTCACCTGCTTGAACTGGTCAAGATCAATAAACAGCACAGCCAATTGCAGCCCATGCTGCGCTGATTCACGCAGGCTTTCTTCCAGTCGCTCGATAAAACAGCGGCGGTTGGCCAAGCCGGTTAATGGGTCGTGGTAGGCGAGGTAATTCAGCTGGCTCTCGGCCTGCCGCCGCTCGGAAATTTCACCCTTGAGCAGACTATTGGCCCGGCGCAATTCTTCAGTTCGAGCATCAACCTGGATTTCCAGGGTATCGCGCGCCGCCTTGATCCGCCCCTCTTGCTCCTCAAGAATGCGCTGCGCCCGACGAACGACAAGAAACTGCAGCAAAAAAAGCGCCGTAAAAACAGCAAACACACCGGCCGTCACCCACCACAGGCTACGGTGCAACTGGGTCATAAATGGCGTGACATCCTGATACAACTCAAAAACGCCTTCAATCGAGCGATCCTTGCCAATAATCGGAATGTAGCTCGACAGCACATCAAGGTCAGCCCGCGTACCCTCAAAGGTATCGATATTGTTGCGATGCGTCAGTTCGCTAGCCACCTTGCCACTGATTGCCGAGCGAAAACCGGAATTATTCAGATTACTTTCGCCGATTTGGGTGGGATTTGAAGAATAAATGGTCATCCCGAGACGACTGTACATCTTTACCTTGACGACTGAGGTGTTGCGCATCAGTGCGACCACGCTATCGTGCAATTGTCCGGCTTCGACTGACTTCTTTAGAAATTCAACATCCCGGCCAAGCGAAGCATTGATCAGGTTTTCCAACGGATTACCCAGTGAATTCTCAAAGACCTGGGCCAGGGCATTGTTGCGCTGTTCGGCCAGTTCCGTCATCTGCTGCACGGACAGCACTCGGTAAAGCGGCCCCAGCGCACCGGCCGCCATCACAATAAGGATAAAACTAACCGTTGAAAAGTAGCGGGAAAGGTTGAACATATCAGCTTATTTTAATGTTCCTGCAGCTTATTCCAAGTCGCGGATTCGTGTCACAGCTTCTTCAACGCGCTTGACGGAAATGACTTCCATCCCCTCAATGGGCTGCTTCGGACGATTCGCTTCCGGAATCAATGCCCGGGTGAATCCGAGCTTAGCTGCCTCCTTCAAACGTTCCTGCCCACGTGGTGCCGGGCGAATTTCACCGGCCAGACCAACCTCACCAAACACAATAAGTTTCGATGGTAATGGTTTGTTTTTTAATGAAGATGTTATGGACATCAAGACCGCCAAGTCAGCCGCTGGTTCGATAATCTTGACCCCGCCCACCGCATTGACGAAGACATCCTGATCGAAACAGACAATGCCGGCATGGCGATGCAACACCGCCAGCAACATGGCCAGACGCTGAGCATCCAGCCCGACGGTCAACCGGCGCGGATTGCCATGCGCGCTATCAACCAGCGCCTGAATTTCCACCAGCAGCGGCCGCGTTCCCTCCTGCGTCACCATCACACAGGAACCCGCCACGTCCTGCCCATGCTGCGACAAAAACAAGGCTGATGGGTTGTTAACGCCCTTCAAACCCTTGTCAGTCATGGCGAACACACCCAACTCATTGACTGCGCCAAAGCGGTTCTTGACTGCCCGCACTAGGCGGAAACTGGAATGTGTATCGCCCTCGAAATACAGCACCGTATCGACAATATGTTCCAGCACGCGCGGCCCAGCCAGCGCGCCTTCCTTGGTGACATGGCCGACCAAAATCACCGTGATGCCGGATTGCTTGGCCAGTCGGGTTAGTTGTGCCGCACATTCGCGCACCTGCGCCACCGAACCCGGCGCGCTGGAAAGCTGATCCGACCACAGCGTCTGAATCGAATCAATCACCGCCACCTGCGGCATTTCAGCCTGCAAGGTCGCCACGATCCGCTCCAGGTTGATCTCCGCCATCAACTGCAGGCCGCGCGTTTCCAGACCGAGCCGGCGGGCGCGTAAGGCGACCTGCTCGCCGGATTCCTCGCCACTGACGTAAAGCACCTTGTGCTCGCTGGAAAGGTGCGACAGTGCCTGCAGCAGCAGCGTGCTTTTACCAATACCGGGGTCGCCGCCAATCAGCACTACGCCACCCGCCACCAAGCCGCCACCCAGCGCCCGGTCGAACTCACTAATGCCGGTGGTGATGCGCTCGACGTCACGCGCCTTGATTTCCGATAGCGTTTGCAACTTGACCGTGGGCGCCAGCGATTCAAAACGATGGCCCGTCGATTTCTCGGCAACGCTCTCGACCAAGGTGTTCCACTCGGCGCATCCCGGGCATTGGCCCTGCCATTTCGGGCTGGTTGCCCCACACTCGGTACAGCTATAAATCGACTTCGCTTTTGCCACTTAAATTTCCCCAACTTCCACCGGCACCCGAGGCGCCAGCGCACAAAACAGTTCGTAAGCAATTGTTCCCGCTGCCGTCGCCACTTCATCGGCCGGCACTTCACCGGCAATACCTTTCCCCCATAGTGTCACCGGCGCGCCGATGCCGGCTTGAGGAATATCAGTCAGATCGCAAATCAGCATATCCATCGACACCCGACCGAGCGTTCGCGTCCGCTGTCCCATCACCGCAATCGGCGTGCCGGTCGGGGCATGACGGGGGTAACCGTCGGCATAACCACAGGCGACAACGCCAATCCGCATTACTTGCTGCGCCGAAAATGTGCCGCCATAGCCGACCCGATCGCCTGGCATCAGATTTTGCACACCGATAATGTTGCTCTCCAGTGTCATTGAGGCTTGCAGTCCCAGTTCAGCGGCGCTTTGCTCGGCGAACGGGCTTGCCCCATAGAGCATGATGCCCGGCCGGACCCAGTCACCATGTGCCTGCGGATGACGCAGGATGGCTGCCGAATTGGCCAGACTGGTTGGCCCCGGCCAATTCCCCGCCATTGCCCGAAAGCGTTCAAGCTGCCAATCGACACCGCGCACACCATCCGCTTCGGCGAAGTGAGTCATCAGCGTGACCTTAATCTCTGGAAAACGCTGCAAAGTATCCCAAGCCTGAGCCAATGCCGAGGCGGTGAAGCCGAGGCGATTCATGCCGGTATTCAGCTTCAGGCAAATTTCAACAGGCGCCACAAATGGGCCGGCGGCAACCAGCAACTCGAGTTGCTCCAGACAATGAACGACCGTGGTCAAGCGATATTCCAGCACGGCACTCACATCACGCTGATTGAAAACCCCTTCGAGCAGCAGAATCGGCTGGGTGATGCCGGCTTCGCGCAGGGCCACTGCATTTTCACATTCCAGTAAGGCAAAGCCATCCGCCACGTCGCGCAGCGCCTGTACGGCGTGCCATTGCCCATGACCATAAGCATTGGCTTTAATGACCGCCCAGGCTTGGGCATTGGGCGCGTGGTGCTTGGCCAGAAGGTAGTTGTGGCGAATGGCTGCCGGCTCAATACGAGCGAGAATTGGGCGGGTCGTTTTCATAAAACTGATTCTTTCAACTTACGCTTGGCAAAATCAATAAAGGTCTTGGTCAATCGCGACTGAAACCGATCCTGCGGATAGGCCAGATAAAGGCTGCGTTTGAGCGGTGGCTTGAGTGGAATAGCCACCAGTGTACCGAGTTCAAGCTCTTTTTCGACCACCACGCGGGAAACAATGGCAAAACCCAGCCCGGTTAACACGACCCCCTTCAGCGCTGCAGGGCTGCCGAGTTCCATCTGGGTCTTAAGTTTTTCCGGGGAAATTTTATGGGCGCGAAAATAGGTGTCGGTCACCTCTCGGGTGGCGGAGCCTGGCTCGCGAGAAATGAATTCGTAGTCAGCCAGCACTTTCGGCGTCACTGCAGGCATGTCGGCTAATGGATAGTCTGGGGCGCAGATGACCAGCAGTTCGTCTTCACAGCAGATCAGGCTGGTCAACCCGGTTATTTTGGCGGGGACATCAATCAACCCAACATCGAGCGCATGGTCGGCAATCTCGCTTTCAATTCGCGCCGAATTGGCGACAAATAGCCGGGCACGAACTTGGGGGTATAGCGCATTAAATTCGCTCAGGATACGCGGCAGCATGAACTCGGCAATCGTCGTGCTGGCACCTACCAGTAATGGGCCATGCATTTCGCCGGTCATTTCGCCAACGCGGGTTTCCATTTCGTCGGAGAGGGCGAGAATTTTTTCCGCGTAGGAAAGCACTAATTCGCCTGCTGGCGTCAGCGATATGCTGCCATGCCGCCGTTCAAACAGCCGGGTGTTGAATTGTTCCTCCAGTTGCTTGATCTGGAAAGTGACAGCCGGCTGCGTCATAAACAGCGCATCGGCTGCTTTGGTGAAGCTGAGATGTTTTGCGACGGCATGAAAGACCTGCAAACGCCGGTCAGCCATGTTCATTCTCCAGTAAGGTGTGGGCACGGCATTGAATCATATACTCGCCATTTTCCCCGGTTCGCCGTGCATTTTGGTCATTTTTTGCTGTCGACCGCAGCATTCATCAAAGTCTGACAGCTTGGCTGGAAAAGGCCTATTTTCTAGGCCAATGCAGGGCGCTTGGCCTTTATGGATTGAATCAAGGTTTCATAGGCCTGGATAACCCGCAGTTGCTCGTCGCTGATCGACTCGAAACGCAGGCCGACGAGATGTTGATGCCCGACCCGGCGGATGCGCATGACGCTCACGTAGGCTTCAACGGTATTGGCCAGATCCGGTGATTCGATAATGCAAGTACCAACCTCGCCCGCCGGCTTGGCGCCGAGCATGGCGACATCGAGCAAGACGCCAACACCGGTGACTGAAATATCGGCGGCCGGGAACTCGAAGTGTTGTCCACCCAGGTGCAATTGCACCCTGCCCTGCAGATTAAAACGATGGAAGCGGCGGCGTTCTCTCACAATGTCGTCTCGTCGATAAATGACGCTGCATTTTCCCACGCTCCAGAGTGCGCAGCAAAAATGAATCAGACTTTCCAACGCAACTCAAATCATTGGGCGATACCCGACAGCTATACTTGCCGCCATTACAACCTGTTTAAAAACCATGACAACAAACGCAATCTGCTGGCAAAGCGCGCAAATCTATAGCGATATTCTTTTTGAAACGGCAGAGGGAATTGCCAAAATCACCATCAACCGGCCAGAACGGCGCAATGCCTTCCGGCCGGAAACGGTGAGCCAGTTAATTGATGCTTTTTATCGCGCCCATCACGACAACAGTATTGGCGCGATTATTCTGACCGGCGCAGGGGAAGAGGCTTTCTGTTCCGGCGGCGACCAGACAGTGCGCGGCGCCGAGGGTTATCTTGATCAAGGCGGGACACCGCACCTCAACGTCCTGGATTTGCAGATGCAGATTCGCCGTTGCCCAAAGCCAGTTGTCGCGATGATTGCCGGCTATGCCATTGGCGGTGGCCACGTTCTGCACCTCGTCTGCGACCTCAGCATTGCCGCTGAAAATGCCCGTTTTGGCCAGACCGGGCCACGCGTCGGCAGTTTCGATGCTGGCTTGGGCGCCGGGCTGATGGCGCGAACGATCGGCATGAAACGCGCCAAGGAAATCTGGTTACTCTGCCGCCAGTATGATGCCGCCACAGCGCTCGACTGGGGGCTGGTAAACAGTGTTGTGCCAATTCAGCAATTAGAGGAAGAAACCGTCAGCTGGTGCCGTCAAATGCTCGAACTATCACCGATGGCATTGCGCATGATCAAAGCCGGCTTTAATGCCGATACCGATGGCCTGGCCGGCATTCAGGAGTTAGCGGGCAATGCCACTGGCCTCTTCTACATGAGCGCAGAAGGCCAGGAAGGTCGTAACGCTTGGCTGGAACGCCGTCCGCCAGACTTCGGGAAATACCGCAAACGTCCATGAGCGTTGTTACCGCAGACTGGCTGCCCTATTGCCTGCCACTAAAACACCCTTGGCAAACCAGCCAGGGAGTTTTTAGCGAGCGTCACGGCCAACTATTGCGACTGCACACTGACGATGGGCGGATTGGTTGGGGTGATAGTGCGCCACTCCCGGAATTTGGCATCAGCAAGGCCAACGCGACGCACTTTGCCGAAGAAGTTGCCTACCTTGATCTGGCGGCACAAAAAGCCAGGCTACCGTTGAATAGCTGGCTCAGTGGCGAGGCGCCGGTCACGAGTGCTGCGGTCAACGCGAATTTGGGCAGCATTTTCACGGTCCAAATTGATGATATTGCGCGTGCACTTGGCCAAGGCTTTTCCATCCTCAAAATCAAGGTTGGCATTGGCCATTGGCAAGATGAAATTGGCCATCTGCAACACCTATGTAGCGCCTTGCCAACGGGCGCAAAATTTCGCCTTGACGCCAATGCAGCCTGGACACTGAAACAAGCCGAGGAATTTTTTCTGGCCAGCATCAAGTTGCCAATCGAAGGACTTGAAGAACCCCTGCAAGCCGCCAGCCAAAGCACGTTAGCTAGGCTGCAAGGCCTTGTTCCCTTCCCAATTGCCGTCGATGAATCCTGCCATCTGATTGACGAAAATTTCTTTCATCACCCGCCAGTCAGGCGCTTGATTCTCAAACCTGCCCGTCACGGTGGTCTGCTACCGACAATGGAAATCGCCTTGCGAGCTCAAGCTTCCGGAATCGAATGTATTGTGACCTCAAGCCTGGAAAGCAATTGCGGCCTGCTCGCCTGTGCACATTTGGCTGCAGCCATCGCACCGCAAGCGGTTCACGGCCTGGCCACGGCTGACTGGTTTCTTGAGAATATGGGAGAGACAATGGCACTGTGTGCCGGTCGAATCATGTTGCCATCGACACCGGGGCTGGGATTTTTTCCCCACCGGTCAATCGCTGAATCAGGCCACTCTCCGAGAGCACTCAGCGCAGAAAGAGAAAAGTTGCCGAGCAAGCCAACACAGCTGCCCGGCCAAGCATCACTTTTCGACAGTATCGCCCGGATTAAACGGGAACATGGTCCGCGTCTTGATCTGTAGCTGATCCTGCATCGACTGAAACATTTTGTTGGACTGATCCATGTAGGCAGTCATCATGCTTTGCATCGCCGGTTGCTGAAAATTCAAAAACTGAGCCCAGAAATCGGCCTGCATGTGGCTGTTATCCGCATTGCCATAGCGCGAGCGCGACTGATCCTGAAACTTGCTCTGAAACTCAACAAAAGTCTTCATGTTGTTTTCCAGGTACTTGCCCAGCATGCCTTGCATGGCACTGCCATAGAAACGCACAAAGCCAGAAAGCAACTCGCTTGAGAACATCGGCATACCGCCAGATTCTTCCTCAAGAATAATCTGGAGCAGAATGCTGCGCGTCAGGTCTTCACCACTCTTGGCGTCAATTACTTTAAAAACTTCACATTGAAGTACCAACTCCTTGACATCACCCAAGGTGATGTAGGCGCTCGTCTTGGTATCGTATAGACGACGATTGGGATATTTCTTGATCAGGCGTACCGGTTCCGACATGCTTTGATCCTTAAACAGTTTTGTGTGCAGTGCAACATTATAGCCAAAAAAACAGGCGCCCGTGAGCGCCTGTTTCTGTTGCGATGCAAAAATTCAGCAATATTTCATGCTGACTTCTGCAAATATGCATTACTGGTAGTACAAGCCACCATTAATGTTCATCGTAGCACCGGTCATGAAGCCAGCGATATCAGAAGCCAGGTAAGCGCAGGCGCCACCGATTTCTTCCGGCTTGGCCAGACGCTTCATCGGCACGGTGTCGACGATTGATTGCAGCACTTCCGGCTTGATTGCCATGACCATCTTGGTCGCGACATAGCCCGGGCAAATGACGTTAACAGTCACGCCCTTGGCCGCCAGTTCAGCCGCCAGTGCCTTGGAGAAGCCGATCACACCAGCCTTGGCAGCGGAGTAGTTGGTCTGACCAGCTTGACCCTTAACGCCGTTGACTGAGGAGATGTTGATGATACGGCCCCAGCCACGCCCGGCCATCTTGGCGGAAACTTGCTTGGTCATGTTGAACAAGGAGGTCAGGTTGGTCGAGATAACTGCATCCCAGCCATCTTTTTCCATCTTGGCAAACATTTTGTCGCGAGTGATACCGGCGTTGTTAACTAGGATATCGACCGGACCAGCAGCGGCTTCAGCTTCATTAACCATGGCTTCGCATGAAGCCAAGTCAGAAACGTCACCAGCAACACAGACGAAATCTTTAAAACCAGCTTCAGCCATTTCAGCCAGCCAAGCATCTTTGTTATCAAATTGCGGGTGATAAGAAGCAACCACCTTGTGACCAGCCTTGGCCAGTTCTTGACAAATAGCGGTTCCAAGACCACCCATAGCGCCGGTAACGAGAGCAACACGTTGCGTCATAGTTCTTTCCTTCCTGTTGTTGATATAAATACAGCGGGGTAATAAAACGCCGATCAGTACATGTGCTGACCACCGTTAATGGAGATATTGGCACCAGTAACAAACGCTGCTTCATCAGAAGCAAGGTAGACCACCAGGCCAGCGATTTCTTCCGGCTTACCCAATCGATTGACCGGGATTTGCGGCAGAATTTTTGAATCCAAAATTTCCTGCGGGATAGCCGTTACCATTTTAGTGCCAATGTAACCTGGCGAAATGGTGTTGACCGTCACGCCCTGCTTGGCAACTTCGAGCGCCAGCGCTTTGGTAAAACCGTGAATACCGGCTTTGGCCGCTGAATAGTTGGTCTGGCCAAAAGCACCTTTTTGTCCATTGACCGAGCCCACATTGATGACGCGGCCCCATTTGCGCTCAACCATTCCGTCCATCACCTGCTTGGTCATGTTGAATACGGAGTCGAGGTTGGTGTGCATCACGGCATCCCAATCAGCCTTGGTCATTTTCTTGAAGGTCATGTCACGGGTAATGCCGGCGTTATTAACCAGGACGTCAACCGGACCGACGTCGGCCGTTACTGATTCGACACAGATGCGGGCCGAATCGAAGTCAGTGATATCGCATGGGTAAGCCTTGAAGCCGTAACCCATGTTGTTCATTGATTTAAGCCAATCCTGAACCTTGGCGTTACCAGGCGAATAAGTCGTCACCACTTTATAACCCAAGGCCGCCAGCTTGACGCAAACAGCCTCGCCAAGTCCGCCCATGCCGCCAGTAACCAGTGCAACTCGTGCCATTTATCTCTCCTCTTGGGATTTATACAGCACGCTCTTTTACATAGCGACCCGGGGCCGGTTCAACTGGCTTGTATTTTGTATTACCCAGTTTGCGCGGTGCCCGCAGATCTCCGGCCAGCGGCTTGAGCCAGGCCGACCAATCATTCCACCAGCTGCCTTTTTTCTCTTCTGCTGCGGTCAACCACCCGGCGGAGTCAATTTTCACATCTTCATTCACCCAATAGCTGCGCTTGTTTTTGCTGGCCGGGTTAATGACACCGGCGATATGCCCGGAAGCGCCGAGAACGAAACGCACGTCGCCACCTAAAATGCGCGTGCTTTCGTAAGCCGACTGCCATGGCACGATATGGTCTTCGCGGGTTGCCAGTAGATAGACCGGCATCTTGAGCGTACCCAGATCAATCGGCTGGCCGCACATCTGCAGTTTGCCAGGGACGCGCAAGCTGTTGTCGAGATATAGATTACGCATATACCAGCAGGCAAATGGCCCAGGCAGATTGGTCGAATCCGAATTCCAGTAAAGCAGATCGAAAGCCTGTGGCTTCTGGCCTTTCAGGTAATTTCCGATAACGTAATTCCAGACGAGGTCATTGGCCCGCAACATGGAAAAGGTATTTTGCAGATCGCGCGCTGGCAACAATCCCCCTTTGCCAATCGTCTCCTCGCGTTCACGCAGACCCTTATCGTCAATAAACAAGCCAATTTCACCGGTGTCGGAAAAATCTAGCAGCGTCGTTAATAAGGTTAGCGACGAAACAATGTCTTCCCCACGCGCCTTGAGCACAGCCAGCGCCGAAGTCAGGATCGTGCCGCCGACACAAAAGCCAAGCGCATTGACCTGCTTGACTTTGCAAATTTCCTGCGCCACGTGCAGCGCAGCAATCGGGCCATTCTCCAGATAATCTTCCCAAGTCAGATTGCCATGCTCTTCTTTCGGGTTACGCCAGGAAACGAGGAATACCGTATTCCCTTGTTCGACCATGAAACGGATTAACGAATTTTCCGGCTGCAGGTCCATCACATAAAATTTGTTGATGCAGGGTGGAACAACAACCAGTGGCCGCGTACCAACCTTGGGGGTCAGCGGCGTGTATTGAATGAGTTGCATCTGGTCATTTTCGAAGACCACCGCGCCCTCTGTCGTCGCAATATTCTTGCCCACCTCGAATACCGACTCATCGGTCATCGAAATACGGCCTTTTTCGAAATCTTTGACCAGATTATTGATGCCATCAGTAATGCTCTGGCCCTTGGTTTCAACCGCCAGTTTGATGAATTCCGGATTGGTTGCAGCGAAATTGGAGGGAGCCATCGCATCCGCCACCTGGCGGGCCATGAAGCGCAAGCGCTCTTTTTCCTTGTCGTCGGCCGACGGCATCAGCTCAACCATCTCCTTAAGGAACTTGGTGTTGAGCAAATAGGACTGATGCGTGTAATCGTAAATTGGGCTTTCGCGCCATTCGGGCGCTGAAAAGCGGCGATCGCCAGATTCTGGCGCCACTTTGAAACTTTCTTCCTGCCCCTGCTGCTTACCGAGCATTGATTGCCAGAGCGACATCTGCTGATCCATGAAGCTTTTCTGCAGCGCAGTCAGCGCTTGCGGATCAACCACCGGCGGCGATGCTAAGGGAGCGGCTGCCCCCTGATTTCCCGCCTGACCAAGAAAATCCATGAACTGCTGAGTCATATTTTGACCCACCTGCATGAACTGCATGGCAGAACCCAAAAATGCGTCTTTGTTATTTGATCCCTGCGCCATGGGAAGACTCTTCTCTGTAGTTGTCGGGGTTTGAGCTTGTGGATTTTGCATACCGACTACAGCGCTGTCAATGGATTTACATGCATAATTAGTCGCATGTATATCATTGCTATCGGCTGGCTTTACGTCACCCTTCTCGTTGCCGCGACCGAAGGCACTATCGTTGCCGGCGTAATCTCATTTCTTTTCTACGGCTTACTGCCCTGCGGCGTGATTATCTGGATGAGTGGCAGCAAGGTACGACGCCAGCGCCAGGCCTATCGGGAATCACTCGCCGACCAGCGCGCGAACGATGACAATCGAGGCAATACCTAGGCAAATCAGTAATACCTGCTGCACCGTAGCCTTCAATTCGGTTCGCTTGTGCAAGCCGGGAATAAGGTCGGCTACAGCAACATAGATCATGCTCGCTGCAGCAAGACCGAGCAGTGAAGGGATCCATTCCTGCATATCGGCCAGCGCGAAATACGCCAGCATAGCGCCAACCAGCGTTGCCAGACTGGAAAGTAGATTGAATGCCAACGCCTTGGCCCGACTGTAGCCGGAGTGCAGCAAAATCATGTAATCGCCAACTTCTTGCGGGATTTCGTGGGCAATAATTGCCAGCGCTGTGACGATGCCCAACTGGGTGCTTTCAAGAAAGGCAGCGGCGATCAGAATGCCATCGACGAAGTTGTGGAAGGTGTCGCCGACCAGAATAAGCAGGCCTGAACGACCATGATCATGCGTCGGGGCCTGCGCTTCATGCGCCTCGCAATGGTCGTGGTGGCAATGCCGCCACAAAACAAGTTTTTCGAGAACGAAAAAAACCATGATGCCGAACAGTACCGTCGCGGCCATCTGGTGCGGCTCGCCATGTTCCAGCGCATGCGGCAGAATTTCGAGAAAAGCCGCGCCGAGCAAGGCGCCTATCGCATAGGAAATCAGCACATTCACCCGTTGCGGCCCAAAGGCCGTGCTGATCGCTGCCGCGGCAACAACGCTCAGGGCGCCACCGGCCAGTGATACAAGGATGATCCAGGAAAGTGTGCTCACGCGAATTCGCTATTTTGGAAAGGCGCGGATTATACGCCCGACGGGTGATCTAGCCAGATCAGGCTGGCCATTCGCCCGGTCACTCCATCACGTCGATAGGAGAAAAATCGGGCCGGATCAGTGACTGTACAGAATTCACCGCCGCTGATTGCGTCAATACCGACGGCCTGCAAACGCTGACGTGCCAGTGTATAAATATCAGCTAGCCATTTGCCTGGTAGTTGCGGCACAAAAGCACTTTCTGCCGCAGTGTCGTGGTCAAGAAATGCGGCGCGAACTTCGTCGCCGACTTCGAAACATTTCGGGCCAATCGCCGGCCCAAGCCAGACCAGCAGTTCGCTGGCCGGCACACCCATTTTTGCCACAGTGGCTTCCAGAATGCCGGCGACCAAACCACGCCAGCCGGCGTGCGCGGCGGCGACTACCGTTCCGGCTTTATCGCAGAACAAGACCGGCAGGCAATCTGCCGTCATCACGACGCACACCTTGCCGGGTTTTCGGGCAAACGCGGCATCAGCGACAAGCGAATTTGCCTCTAAATCGGCGTTGACCGTAGCAATGCCGTGAACCTGCTGCAACCAAAGCGGTTCGGCTGGCAAAAATGAACGCAGCTTTTTCCGGTTGGCCGAAACCCGTGCCGAATCATCACCAACGTGGTCGCCGAGATTGCAGTCATACCAGGGTGCCGGGCTGACTCCCCTAGTTCGCAATGTTTGCAAAGCCCGGACATTAGCTGGTGCCGGCCAGGCCGGAACCAGCAGATCAGCCATTGCGCAAGGTTTCAACCAGATCGCGCATATCTTCCGGCATCGGTGTTTCCCATTGCATTTTGAAGCCAGTGACCGGGTGCACCAAGCCAAGGCGGGTGGCATGCAATGCCTGCCGATGAAATTCCGGCAAACGCGGACTGGGCTTGCCATAAACCGGATCGCCGACCAGCGGATGACGAATCGACATCATGTGCACGCGAATTTGATGCGTCCGCCCGGTTTCCAGCGAGCACTCCAGCAAGGTGCAATAGGTAAAATTTTCCAGAACGCGAAACCAGGTCAGCGCTGGTTTGCCGCCCCGGTTTTCCGGCACAACCGCCATTTTTACTCGCTGCGTTGGATGCCGACCAATCGGCGAATCAACCCCGCCATCACGCTTCATTGCACCCGAGGCGAGCGCCAGATATTGCCGGCGAACGGTACGGGCCTGCAATTGGCGAACCAGATCTGTTTGCGCTTCCAGCGTCTTGGCAACCACCATCAAGCCGCTGGTTTCCTTGTCCAGTCGATGCACGATACCGGCCCGGGGAATGCTCGACAAGTTCGGCAGATGGTGCAACAAGGCATTCATCAAGGTGCCGCTCCAGTTACCACTACCGGGATGAACGACCAAGCCCGCTGGCTTGTTAATAATCAGCAGCACTTCGTCTTCATAAACAATATTGAGGGGAATATCTTCCGGCTGTTCGGGCAGGTCACGGGCATCCTGTGGCTCATTGACGCGCAGGAATTCGCCACCATACAACTTGCGCTTGGGCTCGATTTCAACTTTTCCATCTACCAAGACATGACCGTCACGCACCCAGGCTTGCATACGATTGCGCGAATGCTGCGGGAGTAGTTCGCCAAGTATCTGATCAATACGTCGACCGGCACTGGCATTGGGAACCGTCAAGTTATGCGGTTCAGTTCGGCTATAATCGCCGGAGTTTTCCATAGGATCTTTCATGATGCGAAGTTTAGCCGCATTCCGGCCTTTCCCTGCCTTCTTCAGCTTGCTGACAGCAGTTTTTGCCGCCATTTTAATCTCCGGCTGTAGTTCTTTGAACAAAACGCAGGACGAAACTGCAGGCTGGTCGGCAGCAAAGCTCTACGCTGAAGCCAAGGATGCGCAGTCCGACGGCACTTACGACAAAGCGGCAAAGTACCTTGAAAAGCTGGAATCACGCTTCCCCTATGGTCGTTATGCCCTGCAAGCCCAGCTTGAACTGGGCTACGTCTACTGGAAAGGTAATGAACCGGGTTCGGCCCTGGCCGCTTGTGACCGGTTTATCAAACTGCACCCCAATCACCCGGCGGTCGACTATGTCTATTATCTGAAGGGTTTGATCAACTTCAACGAAGATTTAGGCTTGCTGGGCTACATCAGTTCGCAAGATCCAACCGAGCGTGACCCCAAGGCCGCGCGCGAATCTTTCGACTCGCTCAAGGAACTGGTCACCCGCTTCCCCAACAGCAAGTACGCCCCGGACGCACGCCTCCGCTTGAATTACCTGGTTAACGCAATGGCCTCGCAGGAAGTCAATGTCGCCAATTACTATTACAAACGTGGCGCTTATATTGCTGCCCTTAATCGCGCCCAGTTTGCGATCAAGACCTACCCGCAGACCCCAGCGGTTGAAGAGGCCATGTTTGTTGTGGTCAGCGCTTACGACAAGCTTGAGATGAACGATCTGCGTGATGACTCGGAGCGCATCATGCGGAAAAACTACCCGGAAAGCCGTTACTACAAGGATGGTCTGGGTCGCAAAACGGCGTGGTGGAAGCTCTGGTAATCAACTGCCTTGCTTAATGGCAAGAATCGCTTGATTCCGCAGCGTTCGTAGTAGCGACAACTCATTTTCCGGGATCGAAATCCCACCCGGCTCATCCCGGTCAGCGTAAATCAGCGCCACCGGGTTGCCCTTGATGTTCAGCGGAAACAGCACGAACGAGTGCGCTGGAACGGCCTTGCGATACCAATCAGGCACACGGTCGGCGATCTTGGGGTCATTGATGTCGCTAATCAGGATATCCACGCCCTTCGAGGTTGCCGCATGAAACACGTCCGGCGTAAAACTTAAGGGAAAACGGAATGCTTTGGCCGCTTCGTTGGCATTCGGCCCGAAGCCAAAGCGGCCCTGCATGCAACCGGCCTTGGCATCACGAATACACAGCACAACACGCTTGAAACCCATTGCCCGGTACATCGTTTCGAGAATAATCCGCAAGATATCGTTGAGCTTGAAACCATCAACCAGCGTATTGCTGATGTCTTGAATACCAGCGGTCAATACGGCCTGGGCATCAACGACGTGATCAGATCCGCTTGCATCAGCACCAGCGGCATCGTGCGGGCCTTTTTCACCAAGCAACTCGCCATAATAGGAATTACCAGTATTTTCGGCGTCGACCGCAGCATCCTGCCCGGATGTGCCGTGGGCAAACTGCCGCATCTGTTTACCAAAAGTTGTTTGCTGCATATTGAGGTGAATAATGCGGGCAAACTCCGCCACTTCTTCGACAGCTCGCTGCACCGTTTGCTGCACTTCTTTGGTGTCCAAGGTGATGACCTCGGCAAAGCGCAGCATGGCTTTTTTTAACTCCCGCTCACGCGCCTCGGGGGTTGCCTGTGCGATAACGTCACACAACTCATTCGAATAGCTGGCAAGAATGCGCAAACGCTCCTCTTGCGAGGCGACTTTTTTGACATGGCCCGGTGGCAACTTTCGCATCGTATTAACAATCAGCGGCGGGAAGCCCCATTGACGAGCGATAGCAATACCCATTTCTTCAAAGGAAATACCGAGCACTTGGGTAGCGGCATTGTCCTCGCTACAGTTTTTCTGGGCGACAACCCGACGAATTTCGTCTGACTCTTCGGGAAAGTAGAATTGCGAGAGCAGGCGGCCCAAACTATGGAAAAGTGAGCAAATAAAGGTTTGCTCCAGATCGCTCATTTTTGCCGCAGCAGAGATGCCCTTGGCGAGGATGCCGGCCAGGTTGGCACGCAGAAAATCCTCTTTGAGCTGATTGGCATTTCCCTTATTTTGCAAATGCTCAAAGAGCAGAACCGTAATGGCGATATTGCGCACCGCTTCAAAACCGAGAACGATGACGGCTCGCGAAACGGTACTGATACTGCCGCCACCTGCCGTCCGGAAATAAGCGGAATTGACCAAACGGAGAATTTTGTTGGTCAGCGCAAAATCTTTGAGAATAGTATTCGAGAGCCGAGAGATGCTCTCTGTTTCACTGTTGGCGATCTTGTTGATGGCACTAACCGACTCCGACAAGGCTGGAAAATCACTCTTATGGCGCATCCGCCGCAACAGAAAATCCAGCGTGGACTGTTTGCCTTCACCACTCGCTTTAGCCTCATCCTCTGGATCAAGATAATCGTCGATCGCCTCGGCGAATTGCGCGGCTGTCTGGTATCGGAGGGCAGTATCACGTGCCAAGGCCTTGTACAAAACACGGCTCAAACGCTGGTCGACCGCAGCACTCTCCGGCAACTTGAGATCCTCATTGGCAATGCGATGCATAATCTGAAAAATATTGTCGCCTGCAATCGCGCGCCGACCAGACAACATTTCAAACAAAATAAGACCCGCCGCAAAAACATCGGTTCGCTCACTGATTTCGTGCCGGTCGATATACTCAGGCGCCATGTAAGCAGGCGTTCCAGTGTATTTGTCGGCACTTTCAGTTGGATGATCAACGTAAGCGGCAATGCCAAAATCCATGACCCGTGGCGTGCTGTTTTCGTCGAGCAGGACATTTGATGGTTTGAGGTCGCGATGGATGATGCCCAATGTGTGGGCGTGCGCCACGGCATCGAGAATCGGCCGCAGCAGGTTGGCCGCCTTGACCGGCGAGAGCGCGCCACTCTGCTGTAAAAACTCTGCCAGATTTTTACCTGGAACATATTCGAACACCAGATAAAGCTCGGCCCCCTCCTCGCCCGCCTCAAAGATTGGCACGATATTCGGATGACGCAATTTACTGACGGTTCGCGCCTCAGCAAGCAGCACCTTGTTCTGGGCCAAATCAGGCTGGCTAAAATGCACCGTCTTGATGGCGACTTCACGTTGCAATTGCGGATCGAAACCGAGATAAACCGTACTCTGGGCACCTCGTCCCAATTCCCCACGCACATCAAAACGGCCGATTCTTTTGTTCATTATTTTTCTTCTGTTGGCTCAATCCAGACCAGACCGGGTATCCCGTCGGCAACACCATAAACAATTGCTATCTGGCCAAAATCATCAGCCAGCGCACAGGCATCTTCGAGCGCAATATCAGCGACGAAGCAACTTTCCTCAATTAAACCAATATCATCATCTGGCACGTTCTCACCGGCATACGGTTCGTAGTTTCCCTCGAGCAGATCACACTCAAGCCGCGACTGGCGCTCAGCATTTTTCGCCAAGTCGAGTGCTTGCGAACCGGGGTTATACGCCGAAATAATGGCGAAATTGGCACACCCGGCAGTTTCCAGCCAACAACTCAGCGTTTGATTAACTTGGCCAATCCGCAAGTCAGCAAAACCTCCCGGAAGAAAAACCCGGTACGTTGTAGCGCGGTAGACCACATCAAGTTCACTCTTCTTCGCCGTCAAAATCCGCCACTCCAATCAAGTTTTCCGTTTCACCTACGGGCAATGCTTCAACTTCCTTCAACCG
>Ga0136636_10000478_pt1 | contig 20219 bp, 17 predicted proteins | sample AntDrymUQ8522106_2_FD_104653 | JGI IMG/M metagenome (GOLD analysis project Ga0136636, IMG submission 104653) | Polar desert sand microbial communities from Dry Valleys, Antarctica - metaG UQ852 (21.06) | ecosystem: Environmental > Terrestrial > Soil > Desert | place: Antarctica: Dry Valley... | reverse complement strand
TTCCAGTTTCACCGGAGAAAACGTCGCGATGACTTGTTCGAACAAGGCGTGGGCGCGGGCGCTGTTGTCACCACTGAAATTGCAAACGTAGATATCAAGCGTCACGCTGTTGATTTCCGGCCAAGTGTGTACGGCCAAGTGGGATTCAGCGAGAACAACCGCACCGGTGACGCCAGCCGGGTGGCCGCCAAGGTCATGGAAAGTGTGAAAAAGCCGGCCAACCACGGTCAAGCCATGCCGCGTGCAGGCTTCAATACAAAAATTTTCGAGCACCGGCGCGTCGAGCAGGAGGCTCGGTGGGCAGCGGCAGTCGTGCAGGTCAGCGATCAGGTGCAGGCCATTCATGGCTTGATTTTACGGAGTTTCACGTGAAACGCGAGGCGCCAAAATGCTTTCCAGTAGATGGCCGAGTCGGTAACCCGCATCGACGATGCGTCGGTTCGCCGTTTCGCGCGATTGTTGTTGGAATTCTTCAGTGATCATGGGCAGCAAACTGCCGTCTGTTCTTGGGTACACCTGTGGCAGCAAACGATGGCTCTCGTCGCGCCATAGGGCAACATTGCCCTGTTCCGGCGGCGGATAATTTTCGCGCAGACGAGCCGCGTTTTTCTCCAGCCGCTGGCCACGCAGCCAGGGCGGGCCAGGCAGGTCGTCCCAGTAGGTGTGCAGATTTGAGAACGGCAGCCGTTTGTTGAACGGGTTTTCGATTTCGAAGCGGTTACCGCCTTCATCGCCATGTCGGCCAACATGCAGCGGCTGATGAATGTCGGCAACGAGATGTAGTAGCCAAGGCAGGGCGTAGGTAATTTGCTCATTTTTTCGGGTTGACCGCAGTAATTGGCTAAGGCGCTCAATCTGGCGGTCAAGTTCGCCCTCCTGCGTTTTCCCGGCATTGTCGAGGTCGATGTAATGCCAGTTTTTGTGACGGGCGACATCGCTCAATCCCGGTAGCGCCGGTGTCGCAGGTTCGCGGCTCTCAGTGTAAAAGCGCGGGTCGTGGCGAATGTCGTCAGGCCAAGTCGAGGCTTCGGCAAAAATCGCTGCAGCGTCCGTGGAATGGGATTTTTCCGTCCAGCGCTCGTAATCGGGATGGCGGCTCAGTGCGGCCGCGATAAACCGCTGGCTCGAGGGTGACAGTTGCTGCCAGGCAATGGTCGCCGTCAGTCGGTGGCCAGCAGCGTTCCAGGCGTGCGCCAGCGCGGGGATGAGGGTAAAACAGAGGGCAATAAGGAATCGACGCATTACGCCATTATGCAGCGTGCGATAATCACCGCCTATGTTCAGCTTACCTACCGATTCACTGGCTTTTGCCTTGTTGCAAGCCGCCCGTATCAACGCTGCCGTATTTGCCGGGCAGAGCCTGGCCGATGGCATGTTGGCCCGCGTTGATTCAGCCGCCCGTCCGGCGGTGCAGGATCTCGTTTATGGCAGCCTGCGCTGCTATGGACGGGGTGACTTTTTCCTCGGCCGCCTGCTGGCCAAACCGCTAGCCGATAACGAGGTGCGGGCGCTCTTGCTGGTCACCATTTATCGCCTGGAAACCCGCCCGGAGGCGGCGCACACGGTGGTTGATCAAGCCGTTACCGCCGCAGCCGAACTGGCGGGCGGTAATTTCCGTGGGCTGGTCAATGGCGTTCTGCGCAATTTTCTCCGCCAGCAAGTTGAACTGACTGCCGCGCTGGCCAACGACCCGGTGGCGCTGAGTCAGCACCCGGATTGGTGGCTGGCCGAATTGCAGGCCGCCTGGCCGAACGATTGGCCGAGCATTGTGGCGGCTGGCAATGGGCCGCCGCCGATGGCCTTGCGGGTTAATCTGCGCCGTTCAACGCGCAAGGAGTATCTGGAGCGGCTGAGTGCCGAAGGTATTGCCGCAACGCCGGTGGGCGACGCCGGCTTGATGCTGGAGAAACCGTTACCGGTTGAACGTCTGCCCGGTTTTGCCGCTGGTCTCGTTTCGGTGCAGGACCCCGGCGCACAGATGGCCGCCAAATTGCTCAGCCCGCTCTCGGGCAGCCGTGTTCTTGATGCCTGTGCCGCCCCGGGTGGCAAGACGGCGCATTTGCTCGAGCGCAACCGACTGGATATGTTGGCACTTGATCTCAAGCCGGCGCGTTGCCGCCGTGTTGAAGGTAATCTCAGCCGTCTTGGACTTGGTGCCGCGATCAAATCCGGCGACTGCACCCAGCTTAATAGCTGGTGGGATGGTCAGTTTTTTGACGCCGTACTGGCTGACGTGCCGTGCACGGCGAGCGGTGTCGTGCGACGTAATCCGGATAGCAAGTGGCTACGCCGTGTAGCCGACATCGCCAGCTTTGCCGCCGTTCAGTCGGGCATTCTAGATGCCTTGTGGCAGGTCGTTCGGCCTGGGGGTAAACTGCTTTACGTCACCTGTTCGGTTTTCCCGGCCGAAAATAGCTTGCAGATTGCCAGCTTTCTCGCCCGCCAGCCGCAAGCCCGCCGAAGTCATGAAGAACAGCTTCTACCCACTGCCGAACACGATGGCTTTTACTACTGCCTTCTCGAAAAGCATGCCTGAACAACTACGCCGGTGGCTGTTGCTACTGGTTTTTGTGCCTTTTTTGGCGTGGACCGCAGAAATTGATATCGTCAACCCGCAAATAGTGGCGACTGAGGATGGCTATGTCCTGTCGGCGGACTTCAATTTTGAACTGAATCAGCGTTTGGAAGAGACCGTCAGCAAGGGCTTGGTATTGTATTTTGTCGCCGACTTTGAGCTGACCAAGGGGCGCTGGTACTGGCTTGACGAAAAACTGGCCAGCCGCAGCCAGACCTACCGCCTCTCCTATCATGCGCTAACGCGGCAGTACCGCTTATCCACCGGGGGTGGGCTGCATCAATCTTTTTCGACGCTGACTGAGACCGTGGCAGTACTTTCCCACTTGCGTAACTGGCTGGTGATCGAAAAAGCGGACAAAGGCTTGCGCATTGGCGAACCTTATCAGGCCGCTTTGCGTTTACGCCTGGATGTTGCTCAGTTACCCAAGCCGTTCCAGATCACCTCACTGGGCAACAAGGACTGGAGCCTGTCGTCCGACTGGAAACTCTGGCAAGCCACCTTGCCGGCTTTGGCGGCGGAGAGTAAGTGAAGCGTTTCGTTGCTGCCGGGGGGGCTTTTGCCGCAGCGATCGGGGGCATTCTCTGGTTCCTGCTGCTCATGTCGACAGCCGCCGACACCGTTATTTTTTCCCGCAACTATCCGCTGCTGATCGGCTTGAATGTCATGCTCGCACTCGGCATGCTGGGGCTGGTTGGCTGGCAGTTACGGTCCCTGTGGCGCGACTATCAGGCGCAGGTCTTTGGCGCCCGGCTCAAACTCCGCCTGATGTTGATGTTTGGATTTATCGCCGTGCTGCCGGGGGCGCTGGTTTATGGCGTCTCGGTTCAGTTTGTAACGCGCTCGATTGAAAGCTGGTTCGATGTGCGCGTCGAAAAGGCGCTCGAATCCGGCCTGCATCTCGGCCGTTCGGCGCTCGATTCCTTGCTGGCCGATCTCAGTGACAAAGCCCGCAGCATGGGCGGCGAGCTTTCCGACATCAAGGAAGACTCGCGGCGCTCGGCCTTGCTGCGCTTGCGTGAGGAAAAAAATGTCCAGTCGGCGGCGATTTTCTCCGTCGGCGGTCAATTGTTGTCAAGTGCGACCGGCGAACTAAGCAACCTTTTACCGGAGTTGCCCAGTCAGGCGCAACTCAAGCAGGCGCGAAATTCACGAGCGATCAGCACGGTTGAAGGTGAGGGCGGCAATCTCTATTTGCGGGTGCTGGTGCCAGTGGCGGCGCGCGATGTCTTTGAAGAACCGCGGATTCTGCAATTAACCAATCCGGTGCCACCCGGTTTGGCGCATGACGCTGACGCCGTGCAAGGGGTTTACCGCGACTATCAGGAGTTGCAGTTGGCGCGCGAAGGGCTGACCCGGATTTATGCCCTGACTTTGACGTTGACCGTACTGGTCGCCCTTTTTGGCGCCTTTGCACTGGCTTTTTTGATGGCCCGCCGGCTGGTGGCGCCGCTCTATATTCTGGCTGAAGGCACGCAGGCGGTGGCGCAGGGCGACTTCTCGCCACGCCAGGCAATCTATAGCGGTGATGAACTCGGCGTCCTGACCCAATCTTTCAATCAGATGACCCGTCAGCTCGATGATGCCCGCCGCGAAACCGAACGCCATCGGGCCGAGGTTGAATCGGCGCGCGGCTATCTCGAATCGATTCTCGCCAATCTTTCCGCCGGCGTGCTGGTTTTTGACCGGCGCTTTGTCCTGCGCACGGTTAACGAAGGGGCGCTGACGACGTTGAACGATGACTTCAACGGCCTGATCGGTGAAGCGGTTGATCAATGGCCGCGTCAGCATGTGCTAGGTGAATTCATTCATCAGCATTTTGCCGCGACTGAAGAGATCGAATGGCAGGCCCAGCTTGAACTAGAGCGCCCGAACGGCATGCCGCAGGTGCTGCTGCTACGCGGTTCGCGCCTGCCGGAAGCCAGCGGTGGCGGTGATGTCGTGGTCTTCGACGATGTCACCCGGATCACCGCCGCGCAGCGCAGCGCGGCCTGGGGCGAAGTGGCCCGGCGACTGGCGCACGAAATCAAGAACCCGCTGACGCCGATCCAGCTCTCAGCCGAACGCCTGCAATTCAAGTTGGCCGGCAAGCTGGCCAATGGCGACGCCGACATGCTGGCGCGCGGCACGCAGACCATCATCAATCAGGTGCAGGCGATGAAGCGGATGGTCGACGATTTTCGCGATTATTCACGTTTGCCGGCCCCGGAAGTGGCACCGCTTGATCTCAACGAACTGGTGCGCGAAGTGCTCGGCCTGTACGAAAGCTCATCGGCTGCCATCAAACCCCGGCTGGCCGACGATTTGCCATCGGTATTGGGCGATGCGACGCAACTGCGCCAGGTTATTCACAATCTGCTGCGTAATTCTGAAGATGCGCTGGAAGGTCTGGGCGATGCCCGGATCGAAATTGCGACGACGCTTGCCGGCCGCTGTGCCCGGTTGCGGATCAGTGATAACGGCCCGGGCTTTCCCGTTGAGTTGCTGTCACGAATTTTTGAACCTTATGTCACCACCAAGGCGCGCGGTACCGGCCTTGGCCTGCCCATCGTCAAGAAAATTGTCGAGGAGCACCTGGGTACCATCGAAATCAGTAATGCACCGGAGGGTGGCGCGCGAATCGACATTCGTCTGCCCCTGGTGAAGGAAGAGGAAGCAAAAAATGGCAATCATTCTGGTCGTTGACGACGAAGTAGGCATCCGTGAACTGCTCTCGGAAATTTTGATTGACGAAGGTTACGACGTTCGTCTGGCTGAAAATGCCGGGGCGGCGCGGCGTATCCGCAACGAATTACGCCCCGATCTGGTCCTGCTTGATATCTGGATGCCGGATATGGATGGCATTTCGCTGCTCAAGGAATGGCACGCTGCCGGCCATCTCAACATGCCGGTGGTCATGATGTCGGGTCACGGCACGATCGATACCGCCGTCGAGGCAACGCGTTTCGGCGCTTTCGATTTTCTTGAGAAGCCAATTGCCTTCCAAAAGCTGCTCTCGGCGGTGCAAAAGGCGCTCAAGCACGATACGCCGCCAGCCCGTCCGCCGCTGACGCTGGATGCCTTCGGGCGCTCGACTTTCATCAAAGAATTCAAGCGCCGTCTTGAGCAATCGGCCGCCAAAGCGCCGGTGTTGCTGCTCAAAGGAGCGACCGGCGGCGTGGCGGAAATTTGCGCCCGCACCTTGCAGCCGCCGCGCGCGCCCTGGCTTGATTTGTCCAGCGTGAGCAGCGCCCTGACTCAGGAAATGCTTGAGAAAATCACTGGCGGCATCCTCTTTGTGCCGGATTTGGCTGTGCTCGGCAAGATGCAGCAAATGAATCTGACTTATGCGGTCGACCGTCTGGAAAAGCTGAATTTGCAGCTCATCGCCGCCACCGTTGTGCCGCTGGCGACGCTCGGTGAAGCCGGCTGGGATAGTAAGCTGTTGGCCAAACTCGGCGAAGTCTGGGTGGCGATGCCTTCTCTGGCCGGCCATGCCGATGAACTGCCGGAGATTGCCAGCCTGCTGCTGACCAATTTTGTCGAACGTGGCGAAGTGCAACCGCGGCGATTTTCGACTGGTGCGCTTAATACCCTGCGCACGCTGCCCTGGAATAACTTGCCGGAAGCGAGCTGGACGGATCTCTACGCGTTGGTGCGCAATCTGGCGTTAACCGCGCTGGATGAAGAGATTTCAGCCGATGACGTGACGCGTGTCATGCCGGCGGAGGGCGTTGGTAGTCGGGAACTGGTTCCTTTGCTGCCCTTGTTCGACCAGCCATTGCGCGAAGCCCGTGATGCTTTCGAGAAACTCTATTTCGAGCATCATTTGCGGTTGGAAGGTGGGAATATGACGAGATTGGCCGAACGCTCGGGGCTGGAGCGGACGCATCTTTATCGCAAGCTGAAGCAGCTGGATGTCAAACTCGGCAAGCGGGGCGAAGAATAAGCAAGTTGTTGCAAGACGGTAAAAGTAAATCGGGGGATTTATGAAAGTCATTATTCTGGGGGCTGGCCAGGTTGGAGCCAGTGTTGCTGAAGGGCTGGTCTCGGAAGAAAACGACATCACCATTGTCGATTCTGATGGCGCGCGTCTGGCGCAGTTGCAGGATAGGCTGGATTTGCGCACGGTGGTTGGCGATGCGGCAACGCCTTCGGTGTTGCGACAGGCCGGGGCTGATGATGCCGATATGATTATTGCTGTGACACAGAGCGACCAATCAAATCTGGTGGCCTGCAAATTGGCCTACAGTGTTTTCAATGTGCCGACCCGGATTGCCCGACTGCGTTCGCGCGATTTTCTCGAGGACGCCAAACTGTTATCGACTGAGAACTTCGCGGTTGATTTCGCGCTGTGTCCGGAGCAGGTGATAACCGATTACATCCGGCGCCTGATTGAGTTTCCCGAAGCCTTGCAAGTCCTCAATTTCGCCCGTGGTCGCGTCAGCTTGGTCGCCGTGCGGGCTTATGAGGGCGGCTTGCTGGTCGGTAAGCCGATCAAGGAGATGCGTGCCTTGCTGCCGCCGGAGATGGATGCTCGAATTGCTGCCATTTTCCGCCGCGACCAGCCGGTGTTTCCCGAGGGCGATACCGTGATTGAAACGGGCGATGAAGTATTTCTCCTCGCCGCCGCCGAAAATATTCGCCCGGTGTTGCGCCAACTGCGTCGGATGGCGACGCCGGTGCAGCGCATCATGATCGCAGGAGGCGGCAACATTGGTTTTAGGGTCGCCAAAGCGCTGGAAAAACGCTATGAAATTAAAGTGATCGAAGGCCGTAAGGAGCGGGCTGAAATGCTGGCCGGTGAGCTTGATGATGCCCTGGTTTTGTTGGGCGACGCGACGGACGAGGACTTGCTGGAACAGGAAAACATCGCCGAGATGGATCTTTTCCTCGCCGTCACCAATGATGACGAAGACAACATCATGTCCGGTAGCCTGGCCAAGCGGCTCGGTTGCAAGCGGGTCGTGGCCTTGATCAACCGCCGTGCTTACGCCGAAATGATCGAAGGCGGGCCGATCGACATTGGTATTTCACCGGCTCAGGTTTCAATTGGCACCTTGCTCGCGCACGTCCGTCAGGGCGATGTTGCTGAAGTGCACTCGCTGCGCCGTGGTGCCGCCGAAGCGCTGGAAATTGTCGCCCACGGCGATAGTAAAAACTCCAAGGTGATCGGCAAGCGAATTGATCAAATCGATTGGCCGCACGGGGTAACCGTCGCGGCGCTGGTGCGTAACTTTGATCACGCTGTGGTAGTCGGCCAGACTGATGACTGGACAGCCATTACGCGCTTCGGCGAAGTGGTGATTGCCCACCACGACACGGTGATTGAAGCTGATGACCACGTGATTGTCTTTTGTACCCGGAAAAAGCTGGTCAAAAAGGTTGAAAAGCTCTTCCAGGTTGGCTTCCACTTCCTTTAAGGGGCGATCATGACGCGTTTTGCCCCAGTTTATCGCGCGCTGGGCATGATCATCATGCTTTTTGGCCTGACCATGCTGGCACCGCTGATTATGTCTTACGTCATGAATGATGGTGCCCAATCGGCTTACGACGAAGCCTTTGGTCTGACCATGCTTTGTGGCGCTTTTCTCTGGTATCGCTATCACAATTGCAAGCGCGACCTGAACATTCGTGATGGGTTTCTGATGGTCGTGCTGGTCTGGTCAGTGTTACCGGCCTTTGCTGCCATTCCGCTGATGCTGCAGCTCGGGATCAGCCATACTGACGCTTATTTTGAAGCGATGTCGGGGCTGACGACAACCGGTTCTACGGTGCTGTCCAACCTCGACACCCTGCCAATGTCGATCAATCTCTGGCGGCACCAACTGGTCTGGGTCGGTGGTATGGGCTTGATCGTGCTGGCCATCGCCATTCTGCCCTTGCTCGGTATCGGTGGCCGTCAGATGTTCAAGGCGGAAACGCCGGGTCCGATGAAGGATGCCAAGATGACGCCGCGCATTGCCGAAACGGCAAAGGGACTGTGGCTGGTCTATCTCGGTGTCTCGATTGCTTGTGTGCTGGGTTACCGCTGGGCAGGGATGACTTGGTTTGATGCCTTCTGTCATGCCTTTTCAACGATGGGGCTGGGGGGGTTCTCGACGCACGATGCCAGTTTTGGCTTCTTCAATTCGCCAGCCATTGAGATGGTGGCTATTGTCTTCATGCTGATTGCCGGCATGAATTTCGGCACACTTTTTCTTGCCGTTAACGGTCGCTCGCTGCGCCCCTATCTGCATGATCCAGAGGCCCGCTGGTTTATTGGCGTCTGTTTGCTCAGTATTCTCGTGGTGGCGATTTATATCTGGAAAGATGGCGCCTACGCGGATCTTGATACGTCGCTTCGCCATGCTGCCTTCAATGTTGTTTCAATTGCGACGACGACGGGCTACGCGAGTGTTGATTACGCGCTATGGCCGATTTTTGCGCCACTCTGGATGCTTTTTCTCTCCAGTTTTGCTACTAGCGCCGGGTCGACCGGGGGTGGAATCAAGATGATGCGGGCCTTGTTGCTTTACAAGCAGGTATACCGCGAGTTGCTGCGCGCCATGCACCCGAACGCTGTCTATAACGTCCGGGTTGGTGGCCAGGTCGCGCCCCAACCGATCCTTTTTGCCGTGCTCGCCTTTGCCTTTATGTATATGGTCAGTATTGTCTCGCTGACCTTGGTGCTGGCCTTTACCGGGCTGGATATTGTTTCGGCTTTTTCCGCGATTGTGGCTAGCATCAACAACACCGGACCTGGCCTGGGTGTCGTTGGGCCATCGACGACTTACGAGGTGCTGGAAGACTTCCAGACCTGGGTCTGTACATTCGCCATGCTACTGGGCCGACTGGAAATTTTCACGCTTTTGGTCGTACTCACCCCTGCCTTCTGGCGTAAGTGACCTGAGCGCCGGAAAGGCGGATAATCACGCCTTTCCGAATTTCTGGCGGAGTACCCGATGAGCCGACCTAAGAACGACACTTTTCTGCGCGCCCTGCTCAAAGAGCCGACCGAATACACCCCGCTCTGGCTGATGCGCCAGGCCGGCCGTTATTTGCCGGAATACTGTGAAACGCGCAAACGCGCTGGCAATTTCCTGAATCTGTGCAAATCGCCGGCCATGGCTTGTGAAGTAACGCTACAGCCACTGGCGCGCTACGATCTTGATGCTGCAATCCTCTTCTCCGACATTCTGACCATACCCGATGCGATGGGTCTCGGCCTCTACTTCTCGGAAGGCGAGGGCCCGAAATTCGAGCGCCCGCTGCGCGAAGAATGGGCGATCAACGACCTGACCGCGCCGGATCCGAACGTCCATCTGCGTTACGTCATGGATGCCGTTTCCGAAATCCGCCGCGCCCTCGATAACTCGGTGCCGCTGATCGGCTTCTCTGGCAGTCCCTACACGCTGGCTTGCTACATGATCGAAGGTCAGGGTTCGTCCGACTTCCGTCACATCAAGGGCATGCTCTACAAGCGTCCGGACCTGCTGCACCGCATTCTGTCGGTGACCGCTGACTCGGTGATTTCCTACCTGAACGCCCAGATCGATGCGGGTGCGCAGGCGGTGATGATTTTTGATACCTGGGGTGGCTCGCTCTCGAACGCCGCTTATCAGGAATTCTCCCTGCAATACATGGAACGGATTGTTGCTGGTCTGAAAAAGGAAAAAGACGGCGAGCGCATTCCGAGCATCGTGTTTACCAAGAACGGTGGTCTGTGGCTGGAGAAAATTGCCGCCATCGGTTGCGATGCCGTTGGACTCGACTGGACGATCGACATTGGCGAAGCCCGCCGCCGGGTGGGCGACAAGGTGACGCTGCAAGGCAACATCGATCCCAATGTGCTGTTTGCGACGCCGGAAATCGTTGCCGCTGAAGCGAAGAAGGTGCTCGATAGCTTTGGTCTAGGCAACACCGGCCACGTTTTCAACTTGGGTCATGGCATTTCGCAATTCACCCCACCAGACAATGTGACGGCACTGGTTGATGCGGTCCATTCGCACAGCCGTTTACTGCGTAAGTAAGTACTATTTACGGGGTGCAATGCTTGACTTATACACAGAGTTTTGCATCCCAACGTAAATATTTACTGAAATATGCTTGACAGTTCGATTCTTTATTAAGTTATTGAAGTTAAACGAATTTGTCTTTTGCCCGATATTTCAGCAAAGTGACAAAATCCTTTATTACCCGCGACTTAGCTTCACTCCACCAAAGCAATCCACAAAGTTATCCACAGTTTTTGTGGGTAAGTGAAAAATCCGCTTTAGTTACAGGGGCTTTCACCAAACTTCGGAGAAACGACGGCACCCGCCGGCAAATTTATGCCTGTTTTACGCGTTGCCCTCGATCTGCCGCTGCACCGCCTTTTCGATTATGTCGTTGCTGAAGCGTCAACCGCAGATATTGGCTTGCGGGTGCGCGTCCCCTTCGGCCGGGGTGAAAAAATCGGTGTTATCGCCGAGGTGGTCGATGCCAGTGAATGGCCGCTGGCGCAATTGAAGCCGGCTGGTGAAATCCTCCGCGATCTGCCGCCCTTGCCAGCCGATTTCCTGCGTCTATGTCAATTTGCCAGCAACTACTATCAGGCGGCCTTTGGCGAAGTCGTCATGCAGGCGCTGCCGGTCGGTTTAAAGCGGCTTGATCCGCCGAATCGGAGAAATGCCCGTCCCGGCCCGTCGACCGCAGCAATCGCCCGGCCGGAACTAACCGCCGAGCAGGCGGTGGCGGTCGCAGCAGTTGATCCGGCGGCAGGATTTTCGGCCCATCTGCTGCATGGCGTGACCGGAAGTGGCAAAACCGAAGTCTATTTACGCCTGATTGAACGGGCATTGGCCGATGGCAAGCAAGTGCTGCTGCTGGTCCCGGAAATCAACTTGACGCCGCAACTGGAAGGCCGGGTTAGAACCCGCTTTCCCGAGACTGGTGTCGTCTCGTTGCACAGCGAACTAGCCGAAGCGGCGCGCGAGCGTAACTGGCGGGCGGCGTTTGCCGGCGAGGCGAGCATTGTGCTCGGCACCCGGCTGTCGATCTTCACGCCAATGCCCCGTCTGGGCTTGATTGTCGTTGATGAGGAACACGATTCCTCCTTCAAACAGCAGGACGGCATGCGCTACTCGGCGCGCGATGTTGCCGTTTTCCGCGCCCATCAGCTCGGCATTCCCATCCTGCTCGGCTCGGCAACCCCTTCGCTGGAATCTTGGGCGAATGCCCAAGGTAAGCGTTACGGCATGATCACCTTGAAGGAACGGGCCAATCCGGAAGCGACTTTGCCGACTATCAAATTGATCGACACCCGCCGTCTGGTGATCAAGGACGGGGTCAGCGCGCCTTTGATGGACGCCATCAAACTGCGCCTCGAACGCGGTGAGCAGAGCCTGATTTTCCTCAACCGGCGCGGTTATGCGCCGGTGCTGTCGTGTACCGCCTGCGGCTGGATTTCGCGCTGTACGCGTTGCGCGGCGAATCTCGTGCTGCATCTGGCCGACCGCCGTCTGCGTTGCCACCATTGCGGCTTTGAAGGCCACGTGCCGCGCGCCTGCCCGACCTGCGGCAATCAGGATATTTTGCCCTTCGGCCGGGGCACGCAGCGCCTGGAAGGCTGGTTGCAGGAGCAATTTCCGGACGCCAAGGTGGTCCGCGTCGACCGTGATTCGGTGAAAAGTCGCAAGCAATGGGAGGCCATGCTCGACCGCATTCACGGCGGCGAGGCGGATATTCTGGTCGGCACGCAGATGCTGGCCAAGGGCCATGATTTTCCGAAACTGACCTTGGTTGGCGCACTCGGCGCCGATTCTGCCTTGTTTGCCGCTGACTGGCGCTCACCGGAACGGCTGTTTTCGCAGCTGATGCAGGTGGCTGGCCGGGCTGGTCGGGCCGAACTGAAGGGCGAGGTGCTGATTCAGACCGAATACCCGACCCACCCGCTGTTTGCCGCGCTGGTCGCGCACGATTACCCCGGTTTCGCCGCCAGCATGCTCAAGGAACGCGAACAAGCCGGTTTCCCGCCCTATTCCTTTCAGGCCATGCTGCGCGCCGAAGCGCCGGAGATGGCTGATTCGATTGCCTTCCTGAAAGTGGCGGCGGCCTTGCCGATGCTGCAGGAACACGAAAATGTCCTGATTTACGACCCGGTGCCGATGAGGCTTTCCCGCCTGGCTAATCTCGAGCGTGGTCAGCTGCTGGTTGAGACCGGCTCACGGCCGCACTTGCAGGCTTTCCTGCCGCGCTGGCGGGAGGCGATCGAAGGGATCAAGTCGCCGTCGCGCTTACGTTGGCACATCGAGGTTGACCCGCTAGAATTTTAGTCGGCACGACCCTTGCAGAGAATTCATTCCATTATCAGCAAGGAGCTCATCATGAAAATTCAGGATTCGTCGGTGCAACTCTCGGTCAGCCATGAGGCGAGTCGTAGCTATTCGCTTGAAGTCGAGACAAAGCTGGGCTTCCGAAAGATTTTTGAGCAAATGGCGCTCGATACCAAGGATGATCAGGTGACCGCGCAGCAGCGCATCCAGCAGCTTTTGCAGTCATTGATCGATGCCATTTTTGCGGCAATGGAGGGCAAAAAGTGCGAGGCAAACTTTGCCGCAGGTGCTGATATGCCGGCTGAGGCGCCACAGGGAGGCAGAGGACCGGAAATCACTTGGGAACGCAGTAGCAAAGAGACGATTTGCGAATCCGAGAAAACCACGGTTTGTGGCAGCGGGAATGTGACAACCAGCGATGGTAAAAAGATCGAATTCAACTATTCGCTGGCCATGGAGCGCAATTTCTCCAGTGAAAAGACGGAAGAAGAAAGCGGCACGATAAAACTCAGCGACCCGCTGATGCTCAGTTTTAACGGCAAAGCCTGTGAGCTGACCAAGGACTGCATCAGCTTCGACCTCAACGCCGATGGTACGCCGGAGCAAATCCCCGGGCTGGGCGCGGGCAGTGCCTTTCTGGTTTTTGACCGGAATGGCAATGGCAAGGCGGACGATGGCAATGAATTATTCGGTGTCGCCAGCGGTAACGGTTTTGCTGATCTGGCCAAGCTGGATAGTGACCACAATGGCTGGATCGATGAGGGTGACGCGGCCTTCAATCAGCTTGCCGTGTGGTCTGGTGATGGCTTTAGTTCGCTGCAGGAGCGTGGCGTCGGGGCGCTTTACACTGCTACGGTCGACGCGCCTTTTTCGCTAAAAACCAATACCAATGAATTACTCGGACAGATTCGCGCGGCGGGTCTGTATTTGTCCGAAGCGGGCGAAGTCGGCCAGTTGCAGCAGGTCGACCTCGCCGTTTCAGCGTTGCCGAGCGGGAATAAACATCCAGCCGAGGGCGAGAAGCTGGCCGCCTAGCAACATGAAGAATGCGGCGCGGAATGCTTCGTCGCGCGCCCAGCCACTGGCTTGCAGGGCATCGACCAAACCACCGATGCCCCATTGCAAGCCAAAGGCACCAGCAAACACGAGCAGGTTGAGCGAGGTATTGGCGCGCCCGGAAAGGGCCGGCGGAAAGGCCTGGGCGACCAGCGAATAGGAAACATTGGAGAGCGAGAAGCAAATGCCGAGGATCGGCCAGAGCAGGTTGCCAGCGAAGCTTGGCAAGCTGCTGATCAGGGCCAGCAGAGAAATCGCCATGACCATAGCGCCGAGATAGACCTTTTCCAGCTTGACGCCACGGTGCACCAGCTTGGTGGCGAAGAAGCCCATGAACAGGAAACCGACCAGCATCGCACCGCTGATCCAGGTCAGGCGGGCGGCAATCGCCGGGCCGTCCATGCCTTCCAGTACGGTCATCCAGCGTGAGGCCCAGAGGCCTTGCACGGCCATGAAGCCGCCGGTGAACCAGAAGCCCATCGGGGCGTAACGCCAAAAGTGGCGGCTGGAAAAAATAGTTTTGACGCCAGCCAGTTGCGCCGCAAAGCCAGCGCCTTTTTCCGCATTCGCTTTTTCTGGCACCAAAAACCAGAGCAGCCCGGCGACGAGCAAGGTGGCGGCTGATAAGCCAAGGGCGATTTCGCGCCAGCTGGCGAAGCCCAGGGCCAATTCAAGGGGTTTTGAGGCGGCGAGCGCACCGAGGCCGCCGGAGGCCATGATCCAGCCGGTCAATGAAGCTTGGCGTTCGGGCGGGAACCATTGCGAAAAGGCTTTGAACGAGGCCATCAGGCAGGCGGAAACGCCGAGACCGATCAGGGCGCGCCCGGTCGCCAGGCCGCCCAGGGTGTCAGAGAGGGCAAAAATCGATGCGCCGGAAGCAGCCAGCAGTAGGAGGCCAGCTTCAACCCGGCGCGGGCCAAAGCGGTCGAGCAGCATGCCGAGCGGCAGTTGCGCCGCACCGAAAGCGAGGAAATAGGTGCTGGTGAGTAGGCCGAGGGCGTTGTCGCCGAGATTGAGTTCGCGGGCGAGGACCGGGCCGATGACGGCATTGGCTGTGCGGTAAAGGTAGGAAAGAAAATAGCCGGCGGCAAAGGGCAGGAAGAGTCTGACCCAAAGGCCACGGATGTCGGGTTGGGTCATGGCTGCTCCAGTTTGGCGCGGACTGCGGGTGGTGGCGGGGCGGCCTTGGCCTGACGTAACCAGACCAGGCGGTTTTCAATTTTCTGCTGCCATTGGCTGGCAATACCGGGCGTTGCGGCGAGCTTCTCCAGATCGGACAGGGCCGGGCGGTGGGCCTGCCAGAGTTGCATGGCAGCGGCCAGCGTCAGGGCATCCGGCGCTGCCTGATCCAGCGATAATTCATCCTCCGGGCCAACGGCGCCGAGCGTCACGACGCGCCAGTACCAGCCAGTCAGCCCCTGTTCGGCAATAAAGGCGGCCATGCCTTCGGTGGTGAAGCGCTCATCGATCTTCCAGCACGGATTGCGCGGCTGGCAGACTTGCAGACGAGCGCTGCCCAGACGGTAGATGTCACCGATCCGGACATCGTTTTCGTCGAGATCGGGCGTCGAAATGTTTTCCCCCAGGCTGCCGGGAATCAGGTGTGCTGCGGCGTCGGGAAAACGGGCGGCCAGCTTCGCATAGTGCCGGGCCGGGTAGAGGTGGATGGCTTTTTCCGGGCCGCCATGCACGCGCCGGTCGGCCTGTTGGTCGCCTACAAAGCCTTCCTGAGTTATTTCAATGCGGCCCGAAACGGGCTGCTTGTACATGCCGGTCGGCCGACCAGATTCCGGGAGCGGGCGGATTCCGCCGATGAAGAGTAAAGTTTTTGCCATGGTGGCTGGATTTTGCCATCAATCAGACCGATTCCCACAACCAAGCGGCGCCACGCACCCCTGAGGAATCCCCATGTTGTGGCGGGACGATTTTGGTGTAAAAAACATCGGAAAAAACGTGTCGACCGCAGCATTCAGGCAAATTTCGGTAAAGCCGTGTCATTTTCGACAGGCCGCCACCGAGGACAATAACCTGTGGGTCGAGAATGTTGATGACGCCAGCCAGGGCGCGGCCGAGCCGATTTTCATAGCGTTGTAGCGTGGCTTCGCAGCTGCTGTCGCCGGCTGAGGCGCGGGCGTCAATTTCGGCGGCGGGCAAAGTTTGGCCGTAGTGGCGGAAATGGTCGGCAACCAGCCCCGGGCCGGAAAGATAGGTTTCAATGCATCCAGCGCGGCCGCAATAGCAGGCTGGTAAAGGTAGATCGTCCGCTGTCGGCAGTGGCAGCGGGTTGTGGCCCCATTCGCCGGTAATGGCGTTCGCCCCGGTCAGGACGTGTTGATTGACGACAATGCCGCCGCCCACGCCGGTGCCTAGAATGACGCCGAAAACGATCTCAGCGTCGCGGCCGCTGCCATCGATGGCTTCGGACAAGGCAAAACAGTTGGCATCGTTGGCCAGCCGAACCCGCCTTTGTAACAGGCCTTGCAAGTCACGCCGCAGTGGCTGGCCGATCAGGCAGGTTGAGTTGGCATTCTTGATCAGGCCGCTGGCCAGAGACTCTGCGCCGGGAATGCCGATGCCGAGGGTGCCGCGCTGCCCTTGTTCGTTCTCCACCTGCTCGACCAGTCCGGCAACGGCGCCGATGGTTGCCCGGTAATCACCTTGCGGTGTGGCGATGCGCCGGCGCAGCAATTCGCTACCGCTGCGATCGAGTGCAATGATCTCGATTTTTGTACCACCGAGATCGACCCCGAGGCGCAAGCTCACACCCGGACGGCGACGGCCTTGACGTTGCCGTGGGTGGTGGTCAGGGTGCGCAGGACGCTGGCACCGGCATCTAGAAGCAGCATGAAGAGGTTGCGCTCGCTATATAGGCAGACTGGTTCCTGAATTTCATATTTTTTGGACAGCGCCGGGGAGAGTGGGGAAAAGCGCTGTTCGACCGGCTTGTCGCCATCGGCATAGTTTTGCCCGAGTTCGGAATGCAGGCCGAGAATGGAAACGTAGAGTCGGCCGCCAATTTTTAGTTCGAGGAGCAGTTGCCGGAGAATCTGACGCGCCTGCTCGTAGGGCATGCCACATAGGCCACGGCGAGCGACGATGATGTCGAAGGGTTCTCCCGGCGGATTGACCGGGAAGTTCTTCATTTCACCTTCAAGGTAAATGATGTCGTCGTGCAGGCCACTGGCCAGAATCTGGCCTTCGATCTCACGTTTCCGGTCAACGCTGTCGACCAGCATGACCTGTGCACCGAGGCGGGCGAACTTAATCGCCAGCTCGCAGTCACCGGCGGGAACGACCATTACTGAAACGCGCCGATCGAAGCGTTGGCGTTTGACGCATTCTTCAAGCGCCAGGCGCTCGTTTTCGTCATTTCCCGTCTCGAAGGGATTGGCGGTAGTATCTTTATTCATGTTTGTCTCCCTTCAGTCCATTCTGCATTAAGGCATGCCGGTCTGACAATCGGGAAAATGATAACTAAAGGAAAAATGATGCTGGTACGGTTTTATTCAAGTGAAACAGGTGAAATTCTGATGTTTGCCGAGGCGGCGAGAAGCCTGTTGCAGGCGATCGGCAAGGCAACGACAAAATTGGGTACTTTTACTCAGGCTGAAATGGCCGGCGCTGCCGAGGCCTTGCGTCAGGCCGTCAAGGCGGCTGAGCCAGCGCCGGTGGATGAGGAAGAATCAACGGATGACATCGGCGGGGCGAAAAATGCCCCCGTGGTGGTCATGAGCCAGCGCGCCTGGCCGCTAATCGATATGCTGGAGCGGACGAGTAAAGGTGGCTCGAAAGCCAATATCATCTGGGAAGCGGCCAGCGATTTTTGAATTGCCGGCTGATCGCGCTTAGAAAAGCTCGATATCGTCGGGCTTTTCTTTCATTGCTGCGATGAATTTATCGACAGCTTCCTGTACCGGCATGCCCTGCATCACCGCGTCGAACATGGCGATTTCTTCGCGGGTCGTGTATTTCACCTTGATCTTCTGTTGTAGATCGACCCACTCGTTCGGGTTGAACAGGCGTTGTCTATTGGCCACCAGATCGCTCAGATCACCCAAACTGATGCCGACGTGGGCCAGGCGCTGGACTAGTTTGTCGTAAAACTGGAAGGCGATGATGGCCTGATGCACCATGCCCGAGACGTTATCGGAAACGCCGCTCAGGCTTTGCTTGGCGAGGCCAATTTCGCCCTCATCGGGCAGGGTTTGCACGGTGGCAGAAATCATCTGCATGTAGCCGGCCATCGTGGTGAAGGAATTGGTCAGCACCTCGACCGAAGAATTGCTGTCCTTCATTGCCGCTTCAATCTGTACCGCCGCCAGTTCGAGCATCAAAACGGTTTCCCGCATCTGGCTCCAGTTGAGGTCCGGCTGATGGGCAGATGTGCCACGCGGCAGATTTGTCTCGTCGTTCATTCTTGTTATCCGTAGCGGTTTCAATATCCAAGAGAAAACTATAGCGTATTCGCCGCTGACAGAACAGGCGACGCCGATCTTCAATCGGCCTGATAATTGCCCAATGCCCTACCGACGCCTTTTGCTTTTTGCCCTTTTTTACCTGTCGACCGCAGCATTTGCCGCGCCGCCGTTGGTGGCTATCGATGTCGGGCATGGTCTGAAAGATAGTGGCGCAATTAGCGCTCGTGGGCGGAGCGAATTCGAGTTCAACCGGGTATTTGCCGGTGTGCTGGCCGGAGCCTTGCGCAAGCGCGACCTCGGCGTGCGGGAAATCAATTTTGCCGGCGATATGGGCAGTTTGGCCGAGCGCCCGGCGCAGGCCGTGGGGAGCGATTTTTTTATTGCCATCCATCACGATTCAATCAGTTTGCCCTATCTTAAATTATGGGATTGGGATGGTAGTGAGGCGAGCTACGCCGAGCAAAAGCGCGGCTTCGGCTTGTTCGTTTCAGCGCAGAGTCCCGATCTGGCAACCAGCCTGCGTTGCGGCTCAAGCATTGGCGCCATGCTGCGCCGGGTCGGTTTTGTGCCGACGCCCTGGCATGGTCGCAACCATCTGGCGGCCGATGCAGAAAACGGCGTCTGGTATTACGACAATCTGGTGGTTTTGTACCGGACGACGCTGCCTGCTGTGCTGTTCGAGGCTGGAGTGATCAAGCATCGTGAGGAAGAGCTGGAACTGCTCGACCCCGAACGTCAGGCCAGGATGGCCGATGCGCTGGCCACCGGCCTCGCCGCCTGTCTGTTTGTTACAGGAAAATCGGCTCAGGAGTAAGGGCGACGCCGAATTTTTCCTGCACGGCGGCCTGCACCGCCAGCATGGTCCGTTTGACGTCAGCCCCGTTCGCACCGCCCTGATTGACCAGAACCAAAGCCTGTTTTTCATACATGCCCACCGGGCCGAGGCTTTTACCTTTCCAGCCGGCTTGCTCGATCAACCAGCCGGCCGCCAGCTTGACCCGGCCATCCGGTTGCGGGTAGCGCGGCAGGGTCGGGTGTGCAGCGCATAATTGCTCGGCAAGGTTGCGGTCAACCAGCGGATTATGGAAAAAACTACCGGCGTTCGGGATGGTCGCTGGATCAGGCAACTTGCGCTGGCGCACGGTGACGATCGCCTGAGCGATGTCCTGCGGCGTCGGCGTGCTGATGTTTTGGGTGGCCAGTTCCTGTGCCACATCGGCATAGCGGCTGTTGGCGAGCCATTTTTTCGCGAGCTTGAAAACCACCGAGGTAATCGCCATCCGGCCGCTCAAATGCCAGCCTTGTTGCTTGAACAGGCTGTCGCGGTAGGCAAAATTGCACGTGCTGCGGTCGACCGTCAAAAACTGTTGTTTTTCAAAATCCCAGGCGGTCAGGGCATGGAAACGTTCGGCCACTTCCAGCCCGTAAGCGCCGATATTCTGGATCGGCGCCGCACCGACCGTGCCGGGAATCAGGCTGAGATTTTCCAGGCCGGGCCAGCCATGCTGCAAGGTCCATTGCACGAAGTCATGCCAGTTTTCACCGGCGCCAGCTTCGATGTAGAAAGCTTCGGCGTCTTCTTTGATGAGTTTTTTGCCGGGGATCGCCATGTGGAGGATCAGGCCGGGGAAGTCCTGGGTCAGGACGAGATTGCTGCCACCGCCGAGGATGAAGCGCCTTTCCTTGTTCAAGCTGGCTTCAGTTAATTGCTCGGGGGCGGTGATTTTTTGATAGCGCGCTGCCTTGGCGGGGAGGGCCAGGGTGTTGAGCTTGGTCAGGTCGATGTTTTGTTGCATGGGGGGATTTTCGTTGGTTTTGGTTTTGAAGGGCAGGGTTTTCCGGGGAGTTGTCTGTAATGCGATGGTAGATAGGAGGGTGTTGCTTCTAATTGGCTTG
>Ga0136636_10000477_pt1 | contig 20226 bp, 18 predicted proteins | sample AntDrymUQ8522106_2_FD_104653 | JGI IMG/M metagenome (GOLD analysis project Ga0136636, IMG submission 104653) | Polar desert sand microbial communities from Dry Valleys, Antarctica - metaG UQ852 (21.06) | ecosystem: Environmental > Terrestrial > Soil > Desert | place: Antarctica: Dry Valley... | reverse complement strand
TTTTAGGTTGGTCGTGTCCACCGCCACAACAGCACGAATCCATTTTATGTCCTTCGGTTTTGACACCATTTTCTTTCATTTTATTCTCTTCGTTATTCATTTTTTTTGATTTTATAAGGTTTATTATTCTGTTTAAATTTAATCTGTAACTGTTAATTACAATACAAAAGTCAGTGTATTTGAGCTTATTAGTGTTACAAGTTTCTGAAAATAAGTTTCATAATTCATATATTTTCAGATTCTTTCGCAGTTCAAGGCTGAATGTAAGCGTATGTTCTTTTTAAAAATTATTAACAGTGCCGGACCAGTTGCCTGATCTCGCAGGCGAACCGGATCGACACAGTTTATTATGCAGTTTATGCAGCCATACTTCTGCATTCTGCTGCACACTTGCGACAAGATTCAACACATTTTTTGCAACATGCCATATCCGGATGTTTTTCGCATTCATCAGCACAAGCGTCACAAGCTGCTGCACATTTTTCAGCTGCTTTTACAGCCAAATCGCCACCGCTTTTACAGGCTTCAGCGCATTTGCGGCATTCGTCAGCGCAAGCAATACAATGCTTTACTACTTGTTCGTGACCTGCTTTTTTGCATTCTGTTGCACAATCATCGCAATCTGTTGCACATTGCTCGCAAGCATTGATACAACTTTCCAATTTTTCCTTGTTCATAACATAAAAAATTGATGGTTTTTCTTCAGTGCCGCTGTTGTCCGGTTCTTCAGTACCGCTGTTGCCCGATAGTTATTATTTTTTCTCAACCATATCCATTCCACATTTTGAGCATTTGCCTGGTTTTTCACTAGTGACGTCGGAGTGCATCGGGCAAGCGTAAGTCGCCATATCGTGTGTTTTGCTATTCATTTCATTTGTGCTTTTTGAATCTTTATTCATCATGTTGCACATATCCATACTCCCGTTCATATCCATACATTCACCCTCTTTCATTTTCATTTTTGTTCCGTCTTTCATAATGCACTCTCCATCGGTCATAACTTTTGTTCCATTCTTCATGGTCATATTTTTAGTCATAGGCATCATCGCTCCGGATTTCATTAACATCATTTTTCCATCTTTCATCATGCAGTAATCATGAGTCATTTTAGTGCCGGATTTTGTCTGTGCAAAAGCGTTGCCTGCTGTTAAGGATAACGTTATTAAAAGCGTAAACACAAACAAGGTCGAAATCATTTTCCTGGTTTTCATAATTTTCATTTTTGAGTAAATATTTCTTCAGTTCCGCTGTTGCCCGGTTCTTCAGTTACGCTGTTGCCCGTTCTTTCTTTTAAAAAAAACAATTTATCTAATTTCAGAATGTGGAATTAAATACCTGTTTATTTCCATATTATTTTATGGGATGATGCAGAGCATGATTGATCCTGATGCTGTTCATCATACGATAATTTTGATTTATCAGGGCAGTATCACCCATATAAGTATGCGTTCCCATCATGCTGCTGCCGTGCATGTTGTTTCCACCCATCATGTTGTTGCCCATCATATTATCACCTTCCTTCATCTGCTGGCAGTAGGTAAGATAATGTGAATTGAAAATCGAATCATTCATATGGTAAAGACTATCTTCCATCATCACGCCCGGAGCAGTAAATTGTCCGGAGGCACTCACCTGCAATTTGAGCAGATCATCATTTGTTTTTGCAGTGGCAGACGCTTTGAGCATGATGCTCTCTGTATTTGAGAGTTGCGTATTTAATTGATCAGTATTGCTTTCTTTCCTGCAACTGAAAGTGATGAGCATTGATGCTCCAATCACCAGGGTAAGGATGAGAATTTTTTTCGTGTTTTTCATTTTTTCGTGTTTTAAGTAATTGTAAGTATTTATTAGTAAGTATTAGCGTGAATTATCCTGACGGCTTGCAAACACTACATTTTAGATATACAGTCAATCATTCTTCATGAATCATTTAACAGGTTCAGCCATTATGCCAGCTTTAATTGCATTTGGATGCGAAAGCTACAATGAGGTTTTTCGATAACGTAAGAAATCAGAAGGGAATAGAAGGGAGTTAAGGCATACAGCACCTGACATACCTTAATTGATGCGTCAATAAAGCTTCAAAAGGTTAATTTCTTCTGTCAGGAGGTGGTTCTTTCCCTCAAGTGGTGCTCAACAACGGAAATTGCCAAAGGATGCCGGCAAATGGCCGGCTTTGAAAATCAGAAAATTTCGCTGATTGATTAAATCAGGAAGGGGTGAAGTAAATATATGTCCATACAGGTCAATAGAATTTGATGCCTGTACGGTAATCACTTCGCTCAGTGACTCGGTTTTGGTAATGGATGATCCGGCCTTAAATGCGTCGTTTACTTTTGAGAATTTGAAAACATTGTGGCATTTGTCACAATGGCCTTTGCAACAGGATTCTGGCGTGGAGAATATCGAAAAAGACTTTTCCGCTGAACCGCAATAATGCCTGGTAAAAGGAATACCACCTGTTGCTATCAGCAGAAGTATCATGATTACAATATTACCGGCTCTTTTGATCATAATATTATCATAAGTCAGATCGAAATTGAACTAACTGAGTGATTTTTTTCAGCATACAAAGATGCGAACCATATGCACTGAAAGTGTTATACAATTCTGTGAATTAGTTACATAATTCACATATTTCCAGGTGTTTCATTCTGTAATCCGCTACTTCGGATATTTCGGAATTCGGCAATTCCTCATATTGTTAAATCCGAATTCCGGACTTCGTACCAAAAAGATAATATTGGAAAGCTCTTTTATGGTACTAGGGAAGTTTAATAACCCGAACTGTTTTTTCGGAGATGTTTTCCCCATCACTAACACGTAAACGGAGCAGATAGATACCTTCATTAACCATCGCCCTTTCACTGCTCCGGCCATCCCAGAGTATTGTACCTCCCCGGTAGCCCTCTGAGTTGAACAATTTTGGCCCGATACTCCGAATCCTGGATCCATACAGGTTAAAAATATCGAGGGTTGTCTCAATGTTGCTGTTGAATAAATTATGTTCAAATTCAACTTTTATCTCATTAGAGAAAGGATTTGGATAGGCATTTAACGATGTGATTTTCAATGCAAGGTCTTTCTTCACCACAAAATCAATGGTCGCTTCTGATGAATTGTTAAATACATCCCATACTTTCAATTGCAGGGTATGAGGACCTTCGGCTAAGTTGGAATAATAGTAGTTTACTTCCCCGGTTCGGTAACTATCCAAATCCGACTGATAATATTTATTTAATACGACGGAACTTTCTGAGTTTCCGTCCAAAGTTGCTACCAGATCATGCCCTATTCCATTTCCAACCGTATTAATGCTGCTTTCATCACTAAGGTATGCCAGCAGCAAGGGATTTTCGCTTGTAACGTCTCCGTTTTCAAAGCGTTTATCATTCATGTATAATTTAATCTCCGGGCCATAAGTATCTGCATTTTTCTCATTGTTTGTGCCACCTATCAAAATGTTATTATAAAAACCCGCTGCATCCGTAGATTCACTGCTCGCATAGTAGGAAACCTTACCCATACCATAGCTGTAATCTATGTCTCTGGGTACGATAAAAGAAATCTTAAACTTACCTTCAGTTACCGTAGCTTTACCCTGGTACAAAATATTATCCTGTACACGGAAATACCTTTTATAACTGCCGGGGTCATTTGCCTGGGTCATTACCCGGCGAAACTTGTCATACACTGTCACATCCACTTTCCCGTTGAATGAATCAACAAGGTTACCACTGCCATCTGCAATCATTCCTTCGAGTTCTACAGCATCCATCGCTGAAAGAGTATCGGAACCAGGCATTATGGCATGTCCATTTATTTTAGTTGTTATAACATCGTGTCGTGGATATGCAAGTCGCATAGCGGGATCACCCAGCAGCACAAAGTTCCTGATATAATCAACTGTACTGTTCTGGTTTTTTACAAAAGCAATTACATCACCTAACCGTGGGTATTGTCCGTTTTTCTTTGAAAAAATGGTGTCGTAAAGGTCGATTGTCAGTTCCAGGTTTATGCTGGCATATGCCAGTCTTGTGGTTGTTAATAAAGCCACGGCACCTCCATTTGGATTCAGTAGGGTTATTTCTCCGGCCGATTCTCTTCCCGGATCGTCGAAACGGCTGAACTCACAGGTTGCAGTGAAAAACACGGTAAGCCTGTTGGCATTTGTCCAGTTTTTAATTTCGCTCACTCCAAGTATTGATTCCTGGGCCAAGCCAATTTCGCCGCCATGCCCGGTATAGTTTATAAGTAATACTCCGTTTTGAACTTGTCCGTTGATTTCTTTATTTACATCCGGATACCTGGCACCGCTGGGAGTAATAACCTGGGTATAGGCATCCAGGTAAATCTTTTTAATGTTATACAGGGCATGATTTTTCTCTATCCCGGGTATAACCCGGTCCTCCACCTGGCTAATATGCAGATTATTGTCCTCATCATCCGCTATGAAACAAATCGAGTTTCTCCAGTTGCCCATCGTTTCAGGAGGATTAGTTGCATAATGAATGGTTTTATCAACAACCGTCTTTGCCTCTTCCACACTGCTAACCGGGAAACGTCCGATTCCTATATCAAGTTTACCTGAAGCATCATTGCCTTCACCCGGGTCGAGCAAGGTAAAAAAATCGTCGGTAGAAGTTGAATTAACCTGGTTTTGAGATTCCTGCGTTTCAAATGCCAGAACATAATTGGTATTCTTAATAGGGAGAATGTCCTTATAATCATAAGAACCATCACCGAACATCAATAAATATTTTAGTTTTTCGTCGCTATCCGGCTTTTTATACAGCATACGGGCTAAATCGCGTATGGCTGACACATCAGGCGAACCGGAGGAGAATTCATTATATACCTGTTGATTGGTCGCCACAACTACTTTCATCCCATCAAATAACCGGTGATGATCTGCAAGCCTGTTTGCTTGTTCCAGAAAATCAGGGTGGGTGACAATAAGAAAATCGGCTCCCGCAATTCCGTGCAGATTCTGGTTTTCAACTTTTTCAACAAATTCCGCACTGTTGAATGTTGTATTATCCCAGGCTGTAAATCTCCTCAGAGAGTCAGTTTCAAGAGTAAAATGCATCCCATTAGCATCCGGCGCTGACTCAATCTTTTTTACTTCTGTCGGATTAGTGACTTCCCATATTACAACCTGTGGCGAAACGCTCTGAAGATTAAAGTCAGTAATTTTACCTGCACCAACTGAGAACGGATCGGCAAATGACATCTGCCCACCGGTGAATATCATTTTGCGTATTACATTCACCTCCACCCAGTCAATATATCCCAACGCCTGCTTATCGGACGAATTATAGGTGATTTTGATTTGCTGTTTACCTTCAACCGGAACGAAGAATTTGGTTTCAAAGGCTTCAAGGCTATAAACATACTGCGAGTATGTTCCTATTGAGCGGGAAGTCAATGCAGTGGAATTGGCAGTAACTGAAAAATTTGATGCGGCTAATGAACGCGCTACCAGCCTGTATCGTATTGAAGCCTGTTTACTTGTTTCAACATTCAAAAAATTGAAAGTATTCAGATCAATGGAAGGCGCTGAAAAATCAAGCTTTTCACCTATCCATTTTTTACCGGAAATAATAGGATTTAGCAGGTCCTTTTCATGGAAAGAGAAATCTGTAAACGTATTACTGCTATTGTTGGCTGTCTTTTTTGATTGCTCCTGCGTTGCAATACGCTTGCCTGTGGCCCCATCAAAATTCAGGAAGTAATAGGTATAATCACTGTAATAATTTTTTCGATGCTCGAACAAACGGGACACCTTGTTATAAACAACCTCGTTAGGATCGGTGGCATAAAACAGAAAATAGTCACCTGCGGCAAAAGTTCCCGGCGTGGCAGTTACAACCTGTATTGCGTTTTCAGGCAGATCGTCGTATCTGAATAAGGAGTTTGCTTCGGGCAACATTCCGCCGTTTTTGCCAAATAGCCTGATGCGATCGGGCTTAACAGTGGTCATATCGGCTCCCATATTTTTGATATCGGCATAGGTTACCTTGCAAATGCCAGTCTTATTAACCCTCACCTTATACCATTTACCTGAAGCAAGAACTGAATTAACAGCATATTCTGTCTTTTTTAAAACAGAACTTTTACCCTGTTTTTTATAATTTAGCTCCAGGTCAAATGATACCAGTTTCTGTATCATTCCTCCGGGTGATTGAATTAGCGGAATAAATTGTAGGTCAAGTTGAGTAACTCCACGCGCTATACCAATCGAACTCTTACTATTTAATGAATCAGCGGCAAGGATTGGAAATGTGAGCTTCTCAATATCCTTTATATCTACAACTTCATAAACAGGATTCTTTATCGAAATGGTACAACTAACAACTCCTTCAGGTAGCTTAAAAACCTTGTGAAAGAGGGGAGAATAATCATGGAGAGAATTGTTTATTGCTTCTGTAAAATACAGTGCTTTAATTACCAAAGTATCTGCCTGATCTACTGACTGAACACCCTTCCATTCGAGCTTAAAATGACGGGTCTCATCCTGGCTGTATGCAGCCAGAGGCATTAGCATGATGGCTAAAGCAATTTTTCTGAAATGTGTATTAAAAGTGTTCATCATGGATCTCTATTCTTTTGAATAAATTAGTTTCCCGTAAGTTATGATGCCTCGCTTATTGCTGATTTTATATATATACAGTCCGTCGGTAATATTCCCCCTGGGTATAACAAGGTCAGTACTTCTGATTTCATTTATCTGCAACCATTGTTTACCCGTAAGGTCTATGATCGACAGAGTATATGGGGCGTTTGCATCAATTTTATCAAAATGAAAAGTTGTTGCCTGATTGGATGGATTTGGGTCACTTTCACAAAGTCTCCCGAAATGTTATTTTCATTTATACTCAATACAGCTGAAGTTGATTTTGAGTACATAACGGTTCTGTTTAAAGAATTAGTTGAAAGGGATCCCTCGGTAATTTGCATAACAGGGAAGCCAACTCCTTTACCGTACCATTTGTAAGCATACCCATTACTTGTTTTGGAGGATTGAAATACTTCGTTAATAAAAAGACTATCCAGAACTGTCTCAGTTGTATGTATCCTGATCGCTGCAGATGTTCCGGCCGGGGTCTTTAATGTTCCCCAGGCATCAGCTGACAGGGTATCAATTACAGATAAAATTATTGTGCTGTCAGAGGAAATATTAAATACTGTTCTGGATTTATTTACAAGTTTTTCGCCATACGTAAGCAGTGGAAAGACCAGCTGTAATTGCTCAGAAATGGTATTGTTCGGATAGTTATACCCATAAAGCTTTAGTCCTTTATTATCTTTTGAGTAAAAGTTATGTTTGCATATTAGCTCATCCAGATGCGTGACATGTGAGTGAATCTTAACGCACTTCTTGTTTAAAGCCAGTTCAGCGCCGGCAAAATAATTTCCCGGATCCGCTGCTTTCGGGTCGAGCCAAAGTACCGTATCCTGCGAACCTGGAATTCCGCAGCATGCAACTAAATTACTGAAATCCCATACTATATTCTCACCCTTGCTTCCGGCTGAAAGAGTAGCCGATTGGGCAGCATCTACTTTAATACTTATTTGGACTGCTCCGATTTTAGGCAGGTCAGTTGGTTCCAGTACAATCTGCGCGTAAACGGTTTGGAAACCGGTTACTAAAAATAAAGAAAACAGAACAAGAACTTTGACTTTCATTTTTAATTTTAATTTGGGGTTTTAACACTTATTTTTTTATGGTCTTTGCAATAGGCAGAAACCGGGCAAATAATGTAGCCTTGGCCTGCTACTCTTTTGAATTAGCTGCTTTCCCGCTCCGGATTTTACATACGCCGCTGCTTCGTATCATTATGGTATTTTTGGATTTTATAGCCTGGGGATATCCGGCAATTCGGGTATAACCGTTTTATTCCTGTACCTGGCATTGTTTCCAAAATATCAGTTTATTCTGATGAGTTCCATTCCGCACTTCGGACATTTACCGGGCTCATTTGATTTCACTTCAGTGTGCATGGAACAAGAATATGCCGGTACAATTAAATTGTTTTTTTGATGAATGCCATTCGTCTCAAACCTTACTGAATGGATTTCTCCTTTAATTTCAAATTTTGCCAGGCAAATAAATGGCGAAGTTACGTTTGCAAGCTGAGCAACAAATGCATCAGTACCACTTGGTTCTAAAACCGAATTTTCAACATTTCCATCCTGAAAAACTATTTGTATTTTTCCTGTAACATCAACATTGCTGAATGGTTTTCCTTTCTTGCTCATCAGATAAAATTTCATCTGGTCAGTTTTCAGCGCCGGGTTTAAAGCCATTTCGATGTAGTATTTCCCGGCCAGGTTTACAGTTCCTCCGTGCGAAGCATAATTTATTGCTTCAGGTGCCTTGTAAGGAGCAGCTGCATAATGCGATTCGTGTGATGACCCGCTTCCACCGCCATGATTATGCTGCGCATTGGCATATGAAAAAAACAGGGTAGAAAGTGTAAAAGCCAGGATTCTAAACTTCATTCTATTCATCAGTTATACATTTAGTTAATTATTACCAGCATCTCAACAACTTTAATTCTTGCTTTTCTGAAATTGGGGTTCAGTTCGTTGATGTCATTTTGCCTAAGTACCTCGATCTGTTGGAAAGACCTTTTCAAGAAAAAACCATATAAAGGAAAACTTAAAAAAGAAATCCTCGGCTCACAAGCAGGATGATACATTTCTCTTAATTCCTGTCCGATTTTATCCTGCTCCGGTTTTAGCTCCCAATTGGCCTTCATTAACAATAAATTGACTTTTAAAGCCATAGATATGCATTTGTTCCACCAGTTTCTGAACATTTGAAAGGATCATAAACTGACTTCCAATTTTCGTGTAAAGCCACTCAGATTACTTCCGGTACAAGCAACATTCGTGCAAGGAATTATATACCTTATCATCCGCTTTATACTTATCGGTATCATGCCCGACCTTAGCAATCGCTTTTTGAATGGCACCAGTGGAAGTTATTACTCCATCGTATTCCACGATGATTTTTTTAGTCTTGCTATTCCAAACAGCAGTTGAAACCCCTTTTACAGATTTTGCCGCTTTTTCAATTCTATCCTTACACATTTCGCAGTTACCTGACACAACAAATGTTCCTTTTTTAACAGTTTGAGACTTGGAATTTTGAACCTTGGCTTGCGGAGTTGCAGGCATATCCATTCCCGGCATTGAATTGTCTTCCTGAGGCTTCGTTTCTCCCGGAGATGCATTGGTTCTGGTATCACCTGGCATATCCATTCCCGGCATAGAAGATGTTTTTTCCGCTTTCGGATTCATCATACTTGGTTTCCCTTCAAGTTGTGCGGAGGCATCCACACTGAATGCGCCTTGTGTAACAATTTCTTCACCATCCATTAACCCGCTTTCAACTACATAACTATTCCCCAGCATAGGCCCGAGTTCAATTTCGCGGATTTTAAATATAGGTTCGTCACTATCTCCTGACTGTTTCACATAAACAACTGATCGTTTGCCGGTCCATAAAACTGCGGAGCGTGGTATCACCAGTTTGTTTTTGTCTTGATTGAGCGTGGCGTTTACTATTCCGGTAGCAAACATTTCGGGTTTTAATTTTCCTCCCGGGTTATTCATTTCAATACGAACCCTTGCCACGCGGGTAACGGGATCAAGCACCGGATCAATAAATGTGATATTACCTGAATAATTAACACCTGGTAATGCCTGTAGGGTAAATGTTACTTTTTGACCTTGCGAAAGGTATGGCAGATCACTTTCATAGGCATCGAACATGATCCATACACGCGAAAGATCGGCCACATCAAACAACACCGAGCCGGGAGAAACAAAGTCGCCGTTGTTAACCCTCCGTGCAGTCACAATTCCGGATGTATTGGCATAAATTTCGAAATTCGTTTTTATCTTACCGGAACTCTCAATAGCAGCAATCTGGTTTTCGGAAAGTTTCCACTGCCGGAGTTTATCTTTAGCTGCTTCATACAGCACTGGCTGTGTGCTTTTTGTCGAAACCGTTTCTATCAATTCCTGCTGGGCTGTAACCAGATCGGGCGAATAAATCACGGCGAGGGTTTGTCCCTTGCGCACAACTTCGCCTGTAAAGTTTACCAGAAGCTTTTCGATTCGTCCGGGCAGATAAGACACAAGGCTTTGTAAGAGTCGTTCGTCGGCCTGTACCTTGCCATATAGCCGGATATCTTTAACCGGGTTTTGTTTTGAAACTACTGTTGTAAGCACATTGGCCAGGGCTGCTGCTTCTTTTGTCATGTGAATGGCATCGGCATCGAAACTAGTGCCACCCTGTTTGAGAAGGATCAGATCCATGCCGCAGATCGGACATTTCCCCGGTTCCGGCAGCCGAAACTGAGGATGCATAGAGCAGGTCCAGATTTCACTTTTCGCGGCTTCAGCAGCATGATCATGTTTGGTTTCATTTTTAGCCGGTGAATGAAAAATGAGCCAGCCGAGAAAAATGCCTCCAATTAAAATGAGGCTAAAGCGGATATATTTATTTGAAAGTATATTTTTCATTTCTTCTGTTTTTTCAAGGTTGTTTTATTGTGAAAATGCCATTAATCGTTTGAGCCAGGCAATGGAGGTATTGAAGTCAGCGATTGCTTCCATCTGCCTGTACTCGTAATCAAGAGTTTGCTGACGGATGCGCAGAATATCAGTAAGATTTGAGCCGGAGGATGCGAAGCTTTTTATCATGATATCAAGTGATTTTGATGCTAACTTATGCTGATCGGCGTAAAGTTTTGTACGGCGCTGTGCATCGAGGTACAACTGCATTGCCTGGTATGAATCAGTTTTCAACGCATTTGTTGTAGCCGTGTAGTTTTGTGCAGTTGCCGATTTTAAAAAGTCGGTTTCAGATACCATTGCTCTATACTTTTTCCGGTATATAGGTAAGGTAGCTTTTACCATTGGCATGATCATATCTTTCCCGTTCATCGGTGAAGTTGACATTTCATTCTTAGTGATAACTGAATAATTTAAACCCAAACCAATCATCGGATAGCCCATTTTTGTTACCATCTGTTTCCGGGCTTCGAGCGATTGCTGCTCATACTGAAGCATCCCAAGCATTGGATTATTGTTTATACTGTCGGATAATGTAAGAAGAGAGGGTTGGAAATTATCGGCAATCAAGGTATCCGGAAGAGTAACTAAAGCATCGGGAGGCCTGTTCAGGTAACTGTTAAACTGCGCTGAAAGTGTGTTCCATTGGTTCTTTAACAGTTCAATCATATTCTGAAGATCTCCGATTTCAATCTGAATCCTATATACATCCGATAGTCCGGAACCACCCGAAGAGGAACCCATTGAACTGCCTCCCATAGGGGATGACGACTGATTTGAAACGGAACCTGCAGCATTTCCCGAACCGCCTCCCATACTGCTCATACCTGATGATCCGGAAGAAGAACCTGAAGAGGAAGGCGTAGATATTGCACGGCTGGATGGCGCGGCGCTGCTCCCAGATGGAACGGCTTTGAACCTCACAATAGCTAATCTTTCAATAGTTTGCAGGATTTCAATATTCTTCTCCGAGATGCGGATATTTTGCCTGATTTTATGCAATTCGTACCAGCTGCGTTGTACATCATAAAATACCTGTAGTTTGGCATCACGAAACGATTCGTATTTTGCTTTTGCCATCAGGCTCATTTCATCCTGGGCATATCTTAATTGGCCAAACCAGGGGAACATTTGCATAAGCTGGATATCGGCCACCTGGTTACCTGCTATAAGTTCCATGGGACTGAGAAAGATTCCTAAACTGGCTTCCGGATCGGGCAAACTGCCAACCTGTGGCACTTTCTGCAAAGCTGCTTTATATTCATAGTATTTCTGAAGTACAGTCGGGTTGTTTTTGGCAGCAATTTCCAGATAGCTATACAATGAATCCGGTTGTTGCTGACCACTACCCCAAAACCAGCTGCCAATCGCAAGCAGCGTGAAAAGTGTTTTTTTAAATGACCGGGCTCTCATCGTTTTCCTGGGTATTAATAGGTTGAACTGTTAGCTGATTATGTCGGGTTACGGCTCTTTCACGCCATATGGATTGAAATAGTGGAACCACGAAAACTGTCATGACCTGTATCACCATCCCACCAAACATGGGTATGGCCATCGGTATCATAATATCTGAACCTTTTCCGTTAGATGACAATACCGGTAACAAAGCTATTACTGCAACAGCGGTGGTCATCATGGCGGGACGAACACGTTTCATTCCCGCTGATACAACCGCTTCGCGAACATCGTGAACTGTGGCAGGATGGCGCGCTTCGAATACCTGGTGAATATAGGTACCCATGATCACCCCATCGTTGGTAGCTATGCCGAACAGGGCGATAAACCCGACCCAGACAGCCACGCTCAGATTTATGGTATGCATCTGAAACATATCCCGTAGGTTAATGCCTGCCACTGAGAAATTCATAAACCAGGGCTGTCCATACAACCATAGCATGATAAAACCACCTGCAAAAGCCACAAAGACTCCTGAAAAGTGGATAAATGAGGCTGTAACAGTACGGAACTGGAAATACAGCAATAATAAAATCAGCAGCAAACTGATCGGAATTACAATTGCAAGTCGTTTCGTAGCCCGCAATTGATGCTCGTAATTACCTGCAAACTTATAGGATACTCCGTCAGCTAATTTTAAGGAACCGTTACTTATTTTCTGCTGCAGGGCTTTTTCTGCTTCCTGCACCACATCCACTTCGGCTTTTCCTTCGTTTTTATCAAAAATAACATAACCATTAAGGAACGTATTTTCGCTACGAATCATCTGTGCGCCTCGTGTGTATTCGATGTCGGCAATTTCGCCAAGCGGAACCTGCACGCCGTTCATAGCCGGGATAAGGATGCGTTTGAGATCGTCAGGATTATCACGCAACTCACGGGCATATCGTACCCTTAGCGGGAAACGTTCACGCCCTTCGACTGATGACGAGAGCGCCATACCACCGACAGCCACCTGCAACACTTCCTGCACATCACTTACACTCATCCCATAGCGGGCCATAGCTTCGCGATTCAGATTAATTTCGATATAAGGTGCACCAACTGCGCGATCGTAGAATACGCTGGAAGATTTAATGGATGGCACATCTTTCAACGCCTGCTCAAACTGCAAACCCGCTTTTTCGATAGTTTCCAGGTCAGGTCCATATACTTTCAGCCCCATTGGTGCGCGCATGCCGGTCGAAAGCATCACGAGACGTGTTTCTATCGGCTGTAGTTTTGGAGCGGAGGTCAAGCCCGGAATATCGGTGACTTTCACAATTTCATTCCAGATATCGTCAGGTTTCCTGATCCCGGGGCGCCACTGTCGGAAATATTCACCTTTATCATGCGGGAACAGACTATCAGATGGAATAGACCTGAAACCTTCCTTTTCGAAATTGTATTTAGATCCGCTTTTGAAAATATAGCTTCCATCTTTATCCACTTTAAACCGCATTCTTTGACCATTTTCATCAAGAATATACTCCGGACGGTAATTGATTGTATTCTCGAACATTTGTACCGGCGCAGGGTCAAGCGCTGAATTTACACGGCCCCACTTCCCAACGGCAGCTTCTACTTCCGGAATAGAAGCCAGGCGTTTATCGAGCGTTTCAATATATTCAAGGTTTTTTTCGATGCTCGAATGAGGCATGCTGGTTGGCATTAGCAGGAATGATCCTTCGTTTAAGGAAGGCATAAACTCCTTTCCGATTCCAGGAAACCTTTTAGCCGGAGCTTCCCAAAGAGCAGTTTTTCTGAAACTTTTCCATCCGGCTTTTTCGGCGCCAGTGGCAACAAAGCCGAATATCTTATCGGTTCCCATCCAGGCCAGCATTCCAAAAACCAGCGTCACTGCCGGGATAAGAAGGAACTTAGTTTTATTTGCCAATGCCCAGCGGATAATATTTTCGTAAAAATGTACCATCGACATTAGTACAAGAAGTATCACTCCGATTATACCAGCTACAAACAAATAGTTGATAAAAGTGCTGTTGTGAGCACCTAAAGGCAGCCACTCAATGGTGAGATAATAAGTTGCTAAAAGAACTGTAATGGCGATATTGATATAGTTGGTGAATTCTTTCCGGCGCTCCGGCCAGCGGTAATTGAGCAGGTTGTTTATGCCTACTGCAACTAACGCTAACGCGGGCCAGGTGTGCCAGAATATCAGGAACAGTATGCCTGCTGCAATCAGGCCTCCATTCCAGAATTTGCGAATTTTTTTTGTATCAATGCTTATGTTGAAGAAGATATGCGTTAAGGTAGGTAACACCACAATGCCGAGAATAAAGGCAGCCAAAAGGGCGAAAGTTTTTGTATAAGCCAATGGATGAAACAGCTTTCCCTCGGCAGCCTGCATGGCAAAAACGGGCAAAAAACTTACAATGGTGGTTGCGATGGAGGTAACCACGGCTGCACGAACTTCGGTGGTTGCCTGGTAAATTACATCCATCAGCTTCCTGCCCCGGATACCTTTATTTTCAGGCTTTTCAAGATGGCGGAGAATATTCTCCACATCCACAATCCCTATATCGACCATTACTCCGATAGCAATTGCAATTCCCGATAAGGCAACAATATTCGCTTCGATGCCGAAAGCCCGCATAAGGATGAATGTCATCAATACACCAATAGGCAGCAAGCCGGCAACAATAAGGGATGCCCTCAGGTTCATTACCAGGATGATAATTACAATTATACTGATCAGGATTTCGTGCGACAAGGCTGATTCGAGTGTTCCAATGGTTTCTTTAATAAGCCCTGTGCGGTCATAGAACGGAACAATGGTTACCTTCGAGATTGAGCCATCGGGTAATGTCTTCTGAGGCATTCCGGCTTCAATTTCTTTGATCTTGTCTTTTACATTGTTGATCACATCCATGGGATTTGACCCGTATCGGGCAACCACAACTGCACCAACGGCTTCAGAACCCGCCTTATCAAGTCCTCCGCGACGGGTAGCAGGACCAAATGCAACGTTAGCCACATCCTTTATCCGTACCGGAACGTTATTGCGGACAGCTACCACCGACATTTCAAGATCTTCGAGATTTTTTACATACCCAAGTCCGCGTATAATGTATTCCACATTATTCAGTTCCATGGTTTCAGCGCCTATGTCGAGATTGCTTTTACGCACGGCGTTCATCACATCCATTACCGAAACATTGAATGCTTTTAATGCTTCAGGATTAAGGTCAACCTGGTATTCCTTGATGAAACCACCTACCGAAGCTACTTCGGAAACGCCTTCGGCAGCGGATAAGCCATATTTTACATAAAAGTCCTGGATGGTGCGGAGTTCCTGAGGATCCCAGCCACCGTTAGGCTTCCCGGTTTTGGGATCGCGGCCTTCGAGGGTGTACCAATAGATTTGGCCTAACGCCGTGGCATCCGGTCCCAGGGTTGGCTGAACCCCGGCGGGTAAAGTACCCGAAGGCAGGGAACTTAGCTTTTCGAGAATACGCGAGCGGCTCCAGTAAAAATCAATATTATCTTTAAAAATAATGTAGATAAATGACATGCCAAACATGGAAGTGCTGCGGATAGTCTGAACTCCCGGAATACCAAGCAAAGAAGTAGTCAAGGGGTATGTAACCTGGTCCTGTATATCTTTTGGCGAGCGTCCCATCCATTCGGTAGCCACTATCTGCTGGTTTTCGCCGATATCGGGTATGGCATCAACGGCAACCGGATCGCGGGGGAAAATCGTCGATTTCCAATGAAAGGGCATAAACACCATACCCAGCGCCACGAATGAAATAAGTAAGATAAAGGTGATCAGCCTGTTCTCGAGAAAATATTTGACGAGTCGGTTAAAAAACATAATTTTTTTTTTAGAATTATTTCAACCTATTGACCTGTCAGGAACATTTCCCGACAGGTCAAAGATTATATCATTGTATTACTGGTTTTTCATGTTTTCCATACTATCTGCTGACATATTGTGCATGGTATCCTGCGGCATCTCCTTTTTTTCTACTAGTGTCATACCACATTTAGGACAATTTCCCGGCTCATCCCTGATTATTTCAGGATGCATAGGACAGGTATATTCGACTTTTTCACTTTTAGCCTGGACAGCAGAATTTTCACTTGGAGTGGAATTACCACATCCGGTGAAAGCTAATGCTAATATAACGGCAAGCATCAAACCTAGAATTGTATTTTTCATTTTGTTTAGATTTAGGATTTGTAAAGTTAAACACTTTCATATGTATGGCTAGCTCCTGTTAAGGATAAGTTTCTCCAAAAAAAAGAAAAACAGCTCAATATTTTACAGGATTTTGGCTTTACTTACAGCAGCCAGCCATCATTTTCATTTTATGTTTTTGAGATTCGTTTTTAACAAGCTTCATCCCACATTCAGGGCATTTTCCCGGTTTATCGCTGGTGACTTCCGGGTGCATCGGGCATGAATAAGCAGCCGCTTGCTTTACCACCATTTCCATTCCGCATTTTGGACATTTACCGGGCACACTGCTAAGCACATCCGGACACATTGAGCAAGTGTATTGGGTGCTTTCCTTTTTCTCAAGATTCATACCACATTTCGGGCATTGGCCTGGTTTATCACTGTTCACTTCAGGATGCATGGGGCAGGTATAGGTGGCTCCGCTAACCTGTTGTTCAGTGTTTTGATTATTGCCTGAATTGTTATTCTGAGCTATGCCGGCTAACGTCAACATTGACATTATACAGCCAAGAATTATCGATTTTTTCATTGCTTTTTTTATTTGATTAATGATCATTTTAAAATTTTAATTTACCGGGATGAACTGACAATTCATTACACCCTTCAACCTATTTTTTCGGGTGATGCGTGGCATGATTTGTCCTGATTTGACCCATCATCCGATAATTTTGATTCATCAGCGATGTATCGCCCATATACGTATGAGTTCCCATCATGGTACTTCCATGCATGGCATTTCCACCCATCATATTTCCGCCCATCATATTATCACCATCCATCATCTCTTTACAATATTTCAGGTAATGGAGATTGAAGAGTGAATCATTCATGTGATACAGGCTGTCATTCATCATTCCCCTGGGGCAAGTAACATTTCCCTGCTGATCAACACAGGTTTTAAGTGTATCGTCATATGCTTTTGCAGCGGCATACGATTTAAGAACAGTTGCTTCCGTATTCGAAAGTTGGGCATTCAATTCATCAGTTTTGCTTTCTTTTTTGCAACTGAAGGTGATGAGTATCGTAGCTCCAATAACAAGGCTTAGGCTTAGAACTTTTTTCATTGTTTTCATTTTTAGTAAGTATTTGCAGTCATTATTGTGGATTATCTTTAACAGTCGGCGTTACAATCTTTTTCCAATAAAGGTTATAGTGACTTTTTGAACCCAAAAATGGTTCTGTCCTGGTTACAACTTAATGATCAGCATATACTGCGACAAAGTTGAAGGTTTGAGTAAAGAAAAGGAGGGAAATCGGAGGGGTGAAAGGCATGAAGTGCCTAAAGAACCTTAAATGACATGACAATAATCCCTTAAAAGGTTATCTTAAGTCAAAAGGTAATTATCCCTTTAAAAAAGGGTTTCAGCAACGGAAATTGCAAATGAGTGCCGGAGAATCACCGGCTTTCTGATAAAGAAACTTTCGAAGATCAATATTTACCGGTAGATTACCGCCTGATAATTGATCTGAAATATTAAAAATAATAATTGCATGAAGAATTTGTGAGTCTGCCTTCAGATCAGGAATATTTGTTGAGGCATTAATAAACTCATTAGTTACTTTATTAAAACTGTGTTTGTTATGACATTTATCACAACTGCCGGCACAGCATTTATGAGGTGTTCCAAATACAGAAAAAGACTCGAATGAATTGCCACAATAATGCCTGGTCATCGATATCCCGCTTGTTGAAACCAACAAGAGTGAAACTACCAGTATATGGGCAATTTTTTTAATCATTTTTTCTATTTCGCTGCAAATGTAACGCAGTTATTTATACAATGTTTTAATTTATGTAATTTTTAACATATAATTAACGACAGAATTGGATTCCTGTAAGGAATGTTATCTGTGTTTTACCGCCATAATTCCTTATTCTATTGACAAAATCATTTCCATTTGCATGATTTCGGGAGCTCAAATAAAATTTGACACTTTTACATCCTGAAGAAATTAAAATAAACATTACACATTGACTGGTAAACGGCAAAATTAAAATCAATTTTATTCGGGCGTGGCTCAATGTAGCACCGGGATAATGCTAATGACAACGAACATTTTAAATATTTTTATGTTTTTATGATTGAATCAAAAGATTTGGACTATTTGCAGAGGCTCAAAAAACCCGCTACGCCACGGTTGATTGTGTTAGCTATAATTTAGTTTTCGTTCGCATTTTAATAACCGTTAATAAGCTCTGTTAAACGAACAATTTTGTACAATCATTTTTCCAAAGGTATAAATGAATGAAATATGAAAACATAGTGCAATTGTATAAAAAATATGCGTAATTTGCATGTATACTGATGTTAGCTGTAATGCTTTGAGAATGGTGCAAACCTTTGAAAACAGCTATAAAAATGACCGGCAACTATGACAATAGCAATTATTATTACAATATGCACCTTACTGCTACTTGCTTATGTTTTTGACTTAACATCGTCAAAGACAAAAGTGCCTTCGGTAATTCTGTTATTGTTTTTAGGTTTTGTTGTCCAGCAACTGACCCAATTATTTGAAATTAGTATTCCTGACCTGACACCTATACTCCCGATTTTAGGAACGGTAGGACTTATCTTGATAGTTTTGGAAGGTTCTCTTGAATTAGAATTCAACAAATCCAAAACCACTCTAATCAGAAAATCTTTTTTTGCTTCTCTTTTTCCAATGCTTGCGTTAGCGTTCCTGCTTTCATTTTTGTTTCAACATTTCGGACAAATCTCATTCAAAAACAGCATGATTAATGCCATACCGCTTTGTATAATTAGCAGTGCCATTGCAATTCCAAGTGTAAAATCGCTGACACCTTACAATAAAGAGTTTATAATTTATGAAAGTAGTTTGTCTGACATCATTGGTGTTTTATTCTTCACCTTTATTGCTTTTAATGACAGTTTTGGTTTTTTTTCGTTTGGATATTTCGGGTTACAACTCATCATCATTACTGTTATTTCCTTTATTGCAACAATCGGCCTTGCTTTTTTACTCAACAAAATTGAACATCACATAAAATTTGTGCCAATCATTTTGCTTGTCATTTTGATATACGCCATTTCTGAAATTTATCATTTACCAGCACTAATTTTTATTTTGCTTTTTGGTTTGTTCCTTGGTAATATTGATGAGTTAAAACACTTTAAATGGATTGAAAAATTAAAGCCAGACGAGTTGAATAAAGAGGTTCATAAATTTAAGGAGTTGACAATTGAAGCAGCATTTTTAGTAAGAGCACTTTTCTTTTTGCTTTTCGGCTATCTTATTCAAGCAAAAGAAATCCTGAACACTGATACCTTGATTTGGGCAGTCGGAATTGTTACAGCAATTTTGCTTTTCAGATCAGTTCAACTAAAACTTTCCAAACTTTCATTATCACCTCTGCTATTTATTGCTCCAAGAGGGCTAATTACAATTTTACTTTTCCTTGCAATTGGCCCGACACAAAATATTATATTTGTAAATAAATCACTTATCATTCAAGTAATAATTTTGACAGCACTTATAATGATGCTTGGACTTATGACAAATAAAACGCATGACAAAATGGAAGAGTAACACTATAGCTAACAGCAGTATGGCAAAAATGCGGGTGACGTGCTTAAATGAAGCTTTGTGATTCGTATCAAGTTAACTGCTGGCAGACAGTTCAGTGTTTCAAAATCCGCTTCTTCGCCAAGCGTCAAAACTTTACCCGCCATTATTTTATCAACACTGCTAAAATAAAACTGAAGGCAAGCAACCATCGACACAATAAGGATGACAAGCAGTGTTTGCCTTCCTTCGCAAAATAATAAAAGAAGCAAACGGGGCAAAGAGCGAAAAAGAAAAATACTTAATTTGAACACCAATGAAACTACATATCAAATACGACATGAACATTTGTTCCAGAATTATCTTGCAGGAACAACTGGATAAGCTGCAATTGCCTTATACACTAACGGGATTAGGCGAGATAGAAATTAAAGAAGCCGTTACACCCGAAAAGTATAATGAGCTGGAAA
>Ga0136636_10000475_pt1 | contig 20259 bp, 19 predicted proteins | sample AntDrymUQ8522106_2_FD_104653 | JGI IMG/M metagenome (GOLD analysis project Ga0136636, IMG submission 104653) | Polar desert sand microbial communities from Dry Valleys, Antarctica - metaG UQ852 (21.06) | ecosystem: Environmental > Terrestrial > Soil > Desert | place: Antarctica: Dry Valley... | reverse complement strand
TCACGATTCTTTCCAAGAACACTGCGGTCGAGTACCAAGGCGTTCACATCAACATCGTTGACACCCCGGGTCACGCGGACTTCGGTGGTGAAGTTGAACGCGTACTGGGCATGGTTGATGGCGTCGTTCTGCTGGTTGATGCCGCTGAAGGCCCGATGCCGCAAACCCGTTTCGTCACCAAAAAGGCGCTGGCCCTTGGTTTGCGGCCGATTGTCGTGGTGAACAAGGTTGACCGTGACGGTGCTGATCCTGATAACGCCGTCAATCTGACCTTCGACTTGTTCGACAAGCTGGGTGCGACCGACGAACAGATGGATTTCCCGATTGTTTACGCTTCCGGCCTCAATGGCTGGGCTGCGCTGGAACTGGATCAGCCGCGCGAAGACATGAAGCCGCTGTTCGACACCGTGCTCAAGCATGTGCCGGCACCGGATACCGATATCGATGCACCGCTGCAACTGCAGATTACCGCCCTTGATTACTCCTCCTACGTCGGCCGTATCGGCGTTGGCAAGATCAATCGCGGCAAGGTCAAGACCGGCCAGAACGTACTGATCATGTTCGGTACTGAAGAAGAGGCCCTTGAGCACGAACGTACACCAGTCAAGGCCAAAATTGGCCAGGTGTTCGGTTATCGCGGTCTGAACAAGATAGAACTCGAAGAAGGTTGTGCTGGCGATATCGTGCAGATTACCGGTATTGAAGATCTGGTTCTCGGTTGTACCGTGACCGACCCGGATCAGCCAGAATCCCTGCCGTTGCTGAAGATCGACGAGCCGACGCTGGAAATGCAGTTCATGGTCAATACCAGCCCGCTGGCCGGCCTGGAAGGCAAGTTCGTCACCAGCCGTCAGTTGCGTGATCGTCTGCATAAAGAACTGCTGACCAACATGGCGCTGCGCGTTCATGACACCGCCAACGGCGAAACATTTGACGTTGCTGGTCGTGGCGAATTGCACCTTGGCATCCTGCTGGAAAACATGCGCCGCGAAGGTTTTGAGCTGGCAGTTGGCCGTCCGCGTGTGGTTAAAAAGACCATCAACGGCGTCGTTTGCGAACCGTATGAAATGCTTTCCATCGACGTGGAAGAAGAGCATCAGGGCGGCGTTATGGAAAGCCTCGGTCAGCGTAAGGGTGACCTGCAGGACATGGTGCCGGATGGCCGTGGTCGCGTTCGTATCGAATACCGTATTCCGGCCCGGGGCCTGATCGGCTTCCAAGGCGAGTTCATGAACTTGACCCGTGGTACTGGCTTGATGAGCCACGTTTTTGACGAATATGCGCCGATTCGCGAAGGTGGCGTCGGTGAGCGTCGTAATGGCGTGCTGATTTCCCAGGATAACGGTGAAGCCGTCGCTTACGCCTTGTGGAAACTGCAGGACCGCGGCCGCATGTTTGTTGTCCCGGGCGACAAGTTGTACGAAGGCATGATCATCGGTATCCACAGTCGTGAAAACGACCTCGTGGTTAACCCGATCAAGGGCAAGCAGCTGACTAATATCCGTACCTCCAGTACGGATGAGGCGGTGCGTCTGGTGCCGGCAGTTCAAGTCACTCTGGAATCGGCTATTGAGTTCATTACCGATGACGAACTGGTTGAACTGACGCCGAAGTCGATTCGTATCCGCAAGCGTTACCTGACCGAAATCGAGCGCAAGCGTTCGCAGCGTTCCTGATTTAGAAATAGAATCAGCGCCTGCCAGTCCTTTAATGGACAGGTACAGCGTTACAGAAAGGCGGCCCGGTGGGTCGCCTTTTTTAATTTGGATTTTTCTCCGGGTTTCGCTGGATAAGCCAACCGATCAATGGAATCGGCTTTTGCCGTTTTTATCCGTGATTACTGGACCCCAAGGGGGCTTCCTGCGGGGTGCGGTCGACCAGGAATTTGGCGGCAAATTCGTTCGCCGGTAGCGGGCGACTAAAGAGATAACCCTGAATTACATCGCAGCCGAGGGTTTGTAGATGCTGACGTTGCGCATCGGTCTCGACACCTTCGGCAATGACCCGGAAAGACAGGCTTTTCGCCATGGCGATGATCGCCTTGACCAAGGGTTCGCTGCCCGCAGAGCCATCGTCCAGCACCAAGTCGTTGATGAATGAGCGATCAATTTTCAGCGTGCTGATCGGCAGGCGTTGCAGGTAGGAAAGTGATGAATAGCCGGTGCCGAAGTCGTCCAGCGCGATCAAAATTCCAGCAGTGCGGAGTTTAAGTAGTTCATCGATACTGCTGGCCTCGGCGTCAAGTAGCACGGATTCGGTGACTTCCACTTCCAGCGCCGAAGTTGGCAAACTGGCCGACTGAAGCTGGTCGAGAATCATTTGGGCCAGCGCCGGGCGCCAGAACTGGCGTGGTGAAAGGTTGATTGCAATCGGTGGGATTTCGCCAAAGACTTTGCGCCAATCCGCAATCTGGGCGATAGCCTGCTTGATCACCCAATCGCCAATCGGCAGTATCAGCCCACACTCTTCTGCGACTGGAATGAATTGATCGGGGGGAATCTGCTTTTCGCCATCGTGCCAGCGTAACAAGGCTTCAGCACCGAGCAGTCGGCCGCTTTGGGTATCGAACTGGGGCTGAAAATGGAGGCTGAGTTGCTGGTTCTTAATGGCGTGGCGCAGGCGGGTTTCGAGCGACATGCGAAAGGTCAGGCGGGCATTCATCAGTGCGGTATGGGTGCGGATGGTGTTGCCACCGGCGGCCTTGGCTTCGTACATGGCGGTGTCGGCATGGCGGAGCAGGGTTTCGCCATTGCTGGCATCTTCCGGAAAGAGACTGATGCCGATACTGGCGCTGGTGAAGAAATGCGCTTCGTCGCCGGTGAAAGGGGCGGTGATCTTCTCTTTTAGCTGCGTGGCGATGTCGACCGCAGCATTGCTGTCGCTTGCAGCATGCATCAAAACAATGAATTCATCGCCGCCCTGGCGGTATAGGGAGCAGTTTGAAGGCATCGCTTGCTTCAGCCGTTGCCCGACCATTTGCAGCAATTGGTCACCAGCCCGGTGGCCGAGGGTGTCGTTAGTGTTTTTAAAGCGGTCGAGATCGATAAACAAGACCGCCAGTTTTTGATCATTTTTCTTGGCGACTTGAATGGCCTCATGCAAATGTTGCGAGAAGAGCAGACGATTCGGCAGGCTGGTCAGTGCGTCGTGCTGGGCGAGAAACTCCATGTCTTCTTGATGGTTTCGCCGCTCAGTGATGTCGGTGACTGAGCCGACCATTTGATAGGCTTTGCCATGACGATCCCGGACGGCCAGACCGCGCGAACCGACCCAACGGTACAGACCGTTTTTGGCCAAGACGCGGTATTCGCAATAAAAGAACTCGGTTTTACCCTTCAGATGCTGGGCGACTGCGCTGTTGTAGCCAACACGGTCGTCGGGGTGGACCAGACTTAACCAGGCGTCGGTATCCGGCAGGAAGTCTTCACGATAACCCAGAATTTCGAGCAAGCGAGGCCCGACATGCAGGCGCTTGGTGATCGGGTTCCAGTCCCAAAAGCCATCATGCGCGGCCAGCATGGCCATGTCGTAGGCTTGGCGGATTGATTGAAAATTGCGCCATTCAGAAAAACCAAGCCAGGCGAGGCCAGCGAAGCCGAGAATTGACAATAGTGCGAAGGCGGAGCCCGGTGTTACCAAGCTGCCGATCAAGCCAACGAGTTGGAGTAGGACGACCGCAATGAATCGCGGGCCACGAATGGCTTTATTCCGCTGGAGTGACGACGACCAAGCGAGTTGCGATAGGCGCAAAGGGGTTTAACCGCCAGTCATTGACATGAAACGCACGACATGCGGGGCATCCATTTGCTGCGTGAAGTCATGGCCAAAGGGTTTGATGCCCATGCTGTCGACAATTGCCTGGCGCAGCGCTGCATCGCTTTGATCGCTTCGCAAGACCTGAAGCAGATTGACTGCGTCATTCTGGCCGAGACAAGGATAAAGCTCGCCCTTGGCAGTGATGCGGACTCGATTGCAGGTGTCGCAAAAATTGTGGCTGTGCGGTGAAATAAAACCGATGCGCGATTCTGAACCAGGAGTGCGCCAATAGCGCGCCGGGCCGCCCGAGTTTTCAGTTGATGGAATCAGTTCGAAACGCGGCGCCAGAATTTGCCGGGTTTCTTCGGAGGAAATATAGGTGTTGTTCCGACCGTGAATTTCACCCAGCGGCATTTCCTCGATAAAGGAAATATCCAGTTCGTTATCGACAGCGAATTGGACGAGGTCGGCAAACTCGTCATCATTGGTGCCGCGCATCATTACGGCATTTAGCTTGGTTCGGCGGAAACCAGCGGCGCGGGCAGCGTCGATGCCTTTCAGTACTTTGCTCAGTTCGCCAATTCGGGTGATTTTTTTGAAGCGGTCGGCTTGCAGGGTGTCGAGGCTGATATTGATTCGTTTGACGCCGGCATCGCGCAGCGGCTGGGCAAAGCGATCCAGCTGCGAGCCGTTGGTTGTCATCACCAGGTTTTCCAGGCCGGGCAAGGCGCCGAGACGTTCGATCAGCCACATGGCATCCTTGCGGACCAGGGGTTCGCCACCGGTGATGCGCAGTTTGTTGACACCCAGCCCGACAAATACGCTGGCGACGCGCAAGCATTCTTCCAGGCTCATCACCTCATGGCGCGGCAGAAAGGTCATTTCTTCCGCCATGCAATAGGTGCAGCGGAAGTCGCAGCGGTCGGTGATGGAGAGGCGAACGTAGGTGATACGGCGCCCGTACTTGTCTACCAAGGTTCCTTCGGCATGATCCAGCGCCGCCGGGTTAATTACCGGCTTGAACTCGGCAAGGCCGATGGGCGTTGATTCTGGCCTCAAGGTTTCGTTCTGCATGGCGGGCGATCTGGCGTGGCCGAAAGTGGGTAGGAGCTGGCTTGGCTGCAGATTATCAAACTAGAAAGCAGGTGCAACAAGTAGAGAGATCAAAAACAGAAAAAGTTCCGATCCTGGCTGGCAAGCTGCTTTGACTGTGGGTGCTGGCCGAATGCTACGGTCGACGGCAAAAAACAGGCAATTTTTCGTTTCAGGTTTTGACTGGGTGCTTTGAGAGTTTGCGTTGCAGGGTACGCCGATGCATCTTCAGGGCGCGGGCAGTGGCTGAGATGTTGCCATCGTTTTCATTCAAGATGCGCTGGATGTGCTCCCATTCCATGCGATCGATTGAAAGCGGTTCATCTGAAACCGGCATGTCGAAATCCGGTCCATCATCGTTATCAAAAGCAGTCAGGATGGCTTCGATTTCAACTGGCTTTGCAAGGTATTGAATGGCCCCGAGTTTGACCGCATCGACGGCGGTGGCAATACTGGCATAGCCGGTGAGCACGACAATGCGGCAGTCCGGATTGATCGCCAATAGTTCCGGGATCAAGGCTAGACCGGAGGAGCCATTCAGGTTGAGGTCAAGAATGATGCGCCGGATGGTCATCTCGCGCGCTGCGGCCAGAGCCGAGGTGGCATCAAATTCACCGCGCGCCGGATAGCCGCGCCGTTCCAGAGTACGAACCAGAATGGCATTGAAGCTTGGGTCGTCGTCGATAACCAGCGTGAGTTCGTTCATGGGCTCGTCTGCGGAAGTTCGATGCGGGCGAGGGCGCCACCCGCGTCGGGGTTGGTGAGGGTCAGGCGGCCACCCAGTTGTTCAATAGCCGTCCGGGTCAGCATCAGGCCAACACCGCTGCCCTGGGCGTGGGCCGGAAAGCTCTGTTGTCCGCCTTGCTGGAGGACGGAGGGCGGGAAGCCCGGGCCTTGATCGCGAATATCAATACAGAGGTTCTGGCTACACCAGCTGAGGCGAATTTCCAGCGGCTGAGTTGTGGCATTGGCAGCGTTATTAAGCAGATTGAGCAGTGCTTGCTCCAGTCGTGGGTCAGCGATGATTTCCGGCGCCTGGCCGTCGCTGCCAATGATTAATCGACTGGCCGCCTGCGGTCGGCTGGCATGCCAATGTTGACGCGTGCTCTCCAGCCATTGGTCAACGGCTTGCAGCGAGGCGTTTTCCAGCCTTTCCGCCTCGGCCCGGCGGGCTAGGCCGGTGATGATTTTTTTGCAAATGCCGATTTGCTGGCGGAGCAGGGCAATGTCTTCCTGCACCGCTACTGGCAGGGCTGCATCATTGGCTAGCTCGCCGGCGACCAATGCCATTGTCGCAAGGGGCGTGCCAAGTTCATGCGCGGCACCGGCTGCCAGCGTACCCATCGCCATCACCCGTTCATCGCGCAAAGCCTGCTCGCGGGCGGCGGCCAACTCGGCATCGCGCTGGCGAATCAGGCGCGTCATGCGCACGACAAACCAAGCAATCATGATGGCAGATACGGCAAAGGTCAGCCACATGCCGACCAGATGCAGGCGGGTGGCCCGCGTTGCATCGGGCATTGGCAGTGGCACGTAATAAATCATCAGCATGGAGTAAAGCGTGATGGCGCTAGCGCCAATAACGAAAACACAGCGCGCCGGCAGCGTCAGAGCGGCGATGGCGACTGGGGGCAAGAGTAATGAAACAAGCGGGTTGGTGGCGCCGCCACTAAAGAAAACCAGGGCGCTCAAAGCAACGATATCGAACAGTAGCTGGCTGAATAATTCGTAAGGTGTCGCCGTTTTGGCGCGCAGCACCCGCCACTGAACCAGCGCATTGAATAGTGCGGTGACGCCTATGATGCCAAGCAACGGGCTTTGGGCGAGTGGAATGTCGAGGCTGCTGGGAGCGATCAGCACCAACGTCGTCATTACGGCGAGTACGAGCCAACGACTAGCGACCAGGCGGCGCAGGTTGGCCAGATGGTCGGCGCTGTCGGTGCTACATGAAATAAAAGGCATGGGGCGAATTATGCGTGATTTGTGTCAATTTTCAGTCGCTTAGACCGTGCGACAATTCGCCGCATCCCTATCTGGAGTTGTTACGCATGCTACTGCGTTCGTTTGTTTCACTCGGTTTGTGCGCCTTGCTGCTGAGCGGCCCGGTTGCTGCGGTCGACCTGGAAAAAGGTAAGGAAATCAATGGTACTTGTGCCGCCTGTCACGGTGACAATGGGCAGGGCGGCAAGAAGGGTGAATACCCGCGCATCGCCGGCCAACGGGTGAGCTACATTGAAGGGCAGCTGCGGAACTTTCGCTCGCGAACGCGCTTGAACATTCCCATGTTCCCGTACACCCAAGAGCGTGAAATGGGCGATGAGGATATTAAAGATATCGCGGCTTATATCGCCGGTATTGATTTGCCAAACAAGATGCCTGACTACAAGGGAAACGAGGACGCCCTGACCAAGTTGCTGATGGCTGACCGGGTGATGATTATTCCACGGGCTGAGGGCGATCTCAACAATGGTGGCCAGATTTACCAGAAGCAATGTGCCGCCTGCCACGCCAAGACTGGCAAGGGGCGCGGCATGTTCCCGATGCTGGTTGGGCAATACACACCGTATCTCAAGCGTCAAGTGGATCTCTACCTGAAGGGGGACCGGCCGCATGATGGGGAGGGCTTGGTTGGCGTCTTGAATGGCTTGAAAGAACAGGATGTTCAAGACATTCTGGCTTACCTTACTTCAATACAGGAACCACAAGAATGAATCGTTTCATCGTGGCAGCGTTAGGCTGCCTGTTTTTGCAAGTGGCATGGGCGCATGGCGGAAAAATTGATGACAGCATGCCGGATGCACAGAAGGTGCGCTTTTGCGAGCGGGTTCGCGACCATGCCCTGCAAGCGTTTTACAGCCGCGACAAGGGCCGTCCGATGAAGTTATTTGACGAGGATGCTAGTGACGGGGCGCGGATAACCAATGTCGTCATTCGCCGTATCTACGAAGAGCCACAGATATCCAGCCCGAAAAAGGCCGAGACCTTCGGCCGTGCGACTTGCAACGAGATGATGGGAACGAAAATGGCGCCGGAGTAAGCGGCGGCGTTAAATCAGGAACGGAATGAAGCGCCGGGTGCGTTGCATATAAGCGGCGTAGGGCGCACCAAAATAGGCCAGACATTCCTGCTCATCGGCTTTGGCGGTGAGTAACAGGCAGAGCGAAGTAAAGGCAGCAATGCCGGTGCCAAGCCAGTTGGGGTTCTGAAAAAAAGCCCCCCAAGCCAACGCCAGCAGTGAGGCATACATCGGATGGCGGATGTAGCCAAAGATCCCCGTGGTGACTAGTTGCGTTGTTTTCTCGAACTGATAGAGAGTGCCGTCGTCACGCTGTTGGCTGGCCTGCCCATGCTGGGTCAGGAGGCGATAGGCTTGGATGACGAGAAAAATGCTCAGCAGCATTAATATCCAGGAAGTGATCTGATGTGCGGAAAAGGGATCATTTCCCCAGACCGAGTGGTTTAGCACGATTAAGCCAAGAATCGCTTCCCAGGCAAAAAAGCGGTAAAAGCCGTGTACACCGCGGCAACTCAGGGGTTTGCGGGAAAGCCAAACGAGTACGGCGGTGCCGACGATGAAGGCGATCAGTTCAAATTGCATATTAGTCTGCCAAGGCGGCGGTCAGCGCTGCCGTCATGTAACGGTGATCGAGTACGCCGGCACTCTCGCGAATGCTGTGCATGGCCCACAGCGGTGAGCCGACATCGACACTCGGAATGCCCAGACGTGCGGCAACAATTGGTCCAATTGTGCTGCCGCAGCCCAAGTCGGTGCGGTGGGCGTATTGCTGGTAGGGCACGCCGGCTTGTTCGCAAATAGCCATGAAACGCGCCGCTGTATCGGCATTTGTACTGTAACGCTGGTTGGCGTTGCTCTTGATCACCGGACCGGCATTGACCAAGACGCGATGGCTCGGCTCGTAAGCGGCGGGAAAATTGGGTTGCCAGGCGTGTGCCATGTCAGCACTAATAAAGAAACTGCGGGCCAATGTCCGGCGCTGATCCTCTGCATCCAGCCCGGCACTGGCGGCAAGTCGCAAAATAACATCAGAAACGAAACTGCCCCCTGCACCGGCGGCGCTTTCGCTGCCCACTTCCTCATGGTCAAAAAAGGCACAAAGACAGGTTGCTGCAGGCTTGGTTGTGGCGAGCAGAGCGCTTAGCGAGGCATGGCAGGAGGCCAGGTTATCGAGCTGACTATTGGCAATAAACTCACGGTCAACACCCCAAAAGCTGCCTTTTTGCGTGTCGTAAGCATTAAGTTCCCAAGTCAGCAGGTCGTTGGCTTCAACGCCTAGATGTTGGGCAATAGGTTGACGAAAGCGGTCATCCGCCTTTGCCTCGCCGTCGGTCACACCGAGCAGCAATGGGATTTCAGTCTGCTTGTTGAATTTGAGGCCAATCTCATTAACCTCGCGATTCATGTGAATGGCGAGATTGGGTAAGCGCAGCAAGGGTTCGGTGAAATGGACGAGGTGAGTCGAAAAACCATCTGCCGTCCGCACATTGACCCGGCCGGCGAGAGACAGGTCGCGATCGGCAAAAGTGGCGAGAATCGGGCCACCATAAATTTCGACGCCGAGCCGTACCATACCTTGCGCATCCTCGGCCGGCTTTGGTTTGATCCGCAAGCCGGGCGAGTCGGTATGGGCACCGATCAGACGCAGGCCGGTTTCTGCCAGGTTCTGCTGACCGACGACGAAAGCAATAATGGAGGCGCCGCCACGCACGACGTAGCGGCGATCACCGGCGGCAAGGTTCCAGCGGTCAAATTCGTTCAGCGGCTTGAATCCGGCTGACTGCAGACGCGTTTCGCAGGTTTGAACGGCGTGCCAAGGGCTTGGGCTGGCGTCAATGAAATCGAGCAGATCCTGTGCGATTGCGTGGCTGGTAGTGGAATGCGTCATTAATATGCGTCTTGCGTGATCGTCGGGATTCCCGATGCTACCGCAGATTTATCAGGGGTAGAAGGCCGCTTGAATCTGATTACAGATTCCATTGCGCGCGGTTAAACTCATTCCCATGAGTCAAATCAACATTACGCGAAAACACAAGTTGAGCCTGAAGAAAGCCAAGCTGGCTGCCGAGCATGTTGCGGTCGACCTGAAAAATCAGTTTAATTTGACTTACGCTTGGGGTGAGGATGGCGTACTAAACTTCCAGCGACCCGGCGTGACGGGGCACCTTTCCCTAGCCAAACATGAAGTGACGGTTCAGGTCAGGCTTGGTTTGTTCTATCTGCCTTTTCGCGCTGCCGTGGAGCGTGAAATTCATGACTATTTTGATCAGCGCTTTGCTTGATTGAAGCGACCGGTCAGCGCGCGGCTACTGGCTTGGCTGTGCTAACATCACATGCGTTATGGCAATAATGATGTCGCTAAGTTAATGGTCAAGAGTTGGGTAAAAATTTGCTTGTCCGATTTATTTATGACGATTCTTATGTTTTCACTTGATTAAGCTAACCGGTTTCTGCCGGTTTTTTTAATTTTCAATTGAAAAATTTATTCAGACCATTTAAATTGTTGCCTCTTATTAAAATCTGGAGTTAATCATGGATTTATCCACACTTTCTATTCCCCAGTTGCGCGACCTAGAGCAGCAAATTCCTGCCGAGTTGAAACGCCGTGAGTCGGAAGATAAAGAGCGTGTTTTGAATGAAGCGCGGGCATTCATTAAAGCACGCGGATATACCATTGAAGATTTGCTGACTAAAGATGCCAAGGTTAAGTCAGCTACCGTTAAAAAGGTTCAAGTTAAATACCGCCACCCAGAAAATGCTGCACTGGAATGGACTGGTCGCGGTCGACAACCGAAGTGGATTGCGGCTTGGGTGGCTAATGGTGGCAGCCTCGATAACTTGTTGGTGTAATTAATGCATATTCTGCTGAGTAACGACGACGGCTATTTTGCTCCTGGGCTGGCCGCACTATTTGAAGCACTTTCCGGCCTGGGTGATATTGTGGTCGTTGCTCCCGAGCAGAATCGCAGCGGGGCAAGTAATTCACTGACGCTGGATCGGCCTTTGTTTTTGAAGAAAGCCTCCAGCGGTTTTTATTTTGTGAATGGCACGCCGACAGATTGCGTCCATCTGGCGGTGACCGGCATGCTTGATCAATTGCCGGATATTATTGTCTCCGGCATTAATCACGGCGCCAATATGGGCGACGATACGATTTATTCCGGCACGGTTGCGGCAGCCATGGAAGGTTTTTTGCTGGGTATTCCCTCCATTGCAATCTCTCTGACGAGTTTCGAGGGAAATAACTTCGAGGCTGCCGGCTGTGTTGCACGCGAATTGGTCGAACGCTTTATTCGCGACCCGATCAAGGAGCCAGTATTGTTGAATGTCAATGTGCCGGATATCCCTTTTGCGGAATTAAAGGGGATGGAAGTGACCCGTCTGGGGCGTCGACATAAGGCCGAACCAGTGGTCAAAATGAATTCGCCGCGCAATGAAACCGTTTATTGGGTTGGCGCTGCAGGGGCTGCGGCAGATGCCGGGCCGGGTACGGACTTTAATGCGGTTGAGCGAGGCTGTGTATCGATCACCCCTCTGCAGATTGATTTGACGCATACGGCGCAATTGCCAGCGCTAAGACATTGGATGAAGTGAAATAACGGTGCTAAACGGAATTGGAATGACCTCGCAGCGGACGCGAGCGCGGATGATTGAGCGTTTGCGCGAGAAGGGTATCCGTAACGAGGCGGTATTGAATGCAATGGCAGCGGTGCCGCGACATGTTTTTGTCGAAGAGGCTTTGGCCTCACGGGCCTACGAAGACACCGCTTTGCCGTTGGGGTTGGGTCAGACTATTTCGCAGCCCTATGTCGTGGCCCGGATGATTGAACTCTTGCTCAATGGTCGTTCTTCACTGGGCAAAACCCTGGAAGTTGGCGCCGGATGCGGTTATCAGGCAGCGGTGCTGGCGCAATTGACCAGTGAGGTATTTTCCATTGAGCGACTTGGTCCCTTACTGGAGAAGGCAAAAGCCAACATGCGTACCTTGCAGCAATTCAATGTGCGCTTGAAACATGCCGATGGTCAATTTGGTCTGCCCGAAGCAGCACCATTTGACAGTATCATAGTCGCTGCTGCTGGCATGAATGTGCCCCAGGCATTGCTCGGGCAACTGGCTTTGGGTGGCCGGCTGATCTTGCCAGTGGGTACAGCGGAGCAGTATCTTAGCTTTATTGAAAGAACGCCTCAGGGATGTGTCGAAACCCGGCTGGATGCCGTTCGATTTGTCCCGCTTCTCGCAGGAACGCAATGATTCGAGTTATTTCGCTAATTTTTCCCAGCCTGCTCCTTGCCGGCTGTTTTTCACAACAGCCGGTGCCTGCGGTCGACCGTAGTTCCGGGGCACAATCTCGCGCTGTCGCAGCGGCTCAGCCAACCGGTCCGGGTTATTACACGGTTAAACGGGGCGACACGCTTTATCGCATTGCCCAAGAAAATGGCCAAGACTATAAGGACATTGCCGCCTGGAATAATATCGTCAATATTTCCGCCATCAAGGATGGTCAGGTCTTGCGGGTTGCACCGCCTGGCACAGTTGAAAATGGCGGCGCGGTTGTCACCAAACCGATTGCTACTGGCCCGGTGGTTGAATCACGCTCGCTTGATCAGCCGGCAACTTCGCCTCAGCCGGCACCGATTGTGTCGAGTGGTAATCTTAAACGTGAGCCAAAAGGTGGCAAGGAACCTTATTCTGATGAGGCCTATGCCCGTTTGAATAAGCCTGGCGAGCCGGCTGTTGCTCCAACCGCTGCCCAGCCAGTTGCCACAACTCCCGCGCCAGCGATTGAACCCAAGGCGGAAGTGAAGCCTGAAGCACCTGCCCCAGCCGCAGTTGTTGGCCCGGATGATGTGCCTTGGATATGGCCGGTTTCAAGCAAATTGACGGCACCGTTCAGCGAAGCCGGCAACAAGGGTTTTAATTTTGCCGGCAAAGCCGGTGACTCGGTTGTTGCTGCAGGTGATGGCAAGGTGGTCTACGCGGGTGCTGGCTTGCGGGGCTATGGTGAGCTGGTGATTGTCAAACACAACGCCACTTACTTGTCGGCTTATGCCCATAACCGGAAAATTCTGGTCAAGGAGGGGCAGCAGGTTACGCGTGGGCAGAAAATTGCTGAAATGGGTAACACTGATTCTGATTCAGTGAAGCTACATTTTGAAATTCGTAAACAAGGAAAGCCGGTCGACCCGGCGCAGTATTTGCCAAAACGATGAATGAACAGGGCGAAGACTTGGCGGCGGAGGATTTTGATGGCGAGCCCGATGAAACCGTGCTACTTCCCGAACCTGATCTGGTTTCGCCCGAGCATGAACTGCTCGAAGATGTTACCCAGCTTTATCTCAATGAAATCGGTGCCAAGCCGCTGCTTACCCCGGCAGAGGAATCTGCAACTGCCCGGTTATTAAGGGCCGGAGATTTCGCCGCTCGGCAGAAGATGATTGAGCATAATCTCCGGCTGGTGGTGAATATCGCCAAGCGTTATTTGAATCGGGGGATTCCGCTACTTGATCTGATCGAGGAGGGTAATCTCGGTCTGATTCATGCGCTGGAAAAGTTCGATCCGGAGCGTGGCTTCCGTTTTTCTACCTATGCCACTTGGTGGATACGGCAAAGCATTGAACGCGGCATCATGAATCAATCGCGAACCATCCGCCTGCCGGTGCATGTGGTCAAAGAAATCAATGTTGTGTTGCGCGCCATGCGGCATCTGGAATCGTCTGATCGCAAGGAGTCCACGATTGAGCGGGTTGCGGCGCTGATCGATAAGTCACCGGATGAAGTGCGCCACATTTTGTCGCTCAACGAACATATTGCCTCGCTTGATGCGCCGCTCGAAATCGACCCGAACTTGACGATGGCGGAGATGATTGCCGACGATGGTAGTAGCGATCCCGAGTCTTTGCTGCAATGCAGTGAAATCGGTACGTTGCTTGATGACTGGTTGGGCCAGCTTTCCGAGCGTCAGCGCCAGGTGTTGGCGCGGCGTTATGGGTTGAACGGGATGGATGTGGCGACGCTCGATGTGATCGCCACGGATCTGGGCTTGACCCGGGAAAGAGTCAGGCAGATTCAGATTGAAGGTCTGGACCGGCTACGCAAGATCATCAAGCGTGGTAACGTCTCGCGCGACTCTCTGTTGTAGCCGGCTCGGCGGCAAAAATAGGGTAAAAACCCGGTTCACCGCAGCATTCGGCCGCGAATTTCCTCAGCCAGCTGAAACACCGACATGGCGTAAAAGCTCGACCGGTTGTAGCGAGTGATGACGTAAAAATTCTCATAGCACAGCCAGTATTCTGTTTCTCGGCCCGGTGAAACGAGATCAACCAGGGCGACGTTGGCTTGTGAGTCGGAAGCAGTCGCAACGATGCCTTGCGCAGCCAGGTCAGCCACTTTCAGGCTTGGGCGGATACCGGCTTCAATCAGACTGCGTTCTGGCTCTTGGCTTGTCTGGGCGCGGAAGGCAACGGGTTGGCCAGACTGCCAGCCGTGTTGTTCGAGAAAACGGGCGACGCTGCCGATGGCATCCTTGACGCTGGCCGAGAGATCGACCCGCTGGTCGCCATCGAAATCGACGGCATAGCGGCGCTGGCTGCCCGGCATGAATTGCGGAATGCCGATGGCGCCGGCGAATGAGCCTTTCATGCTGAGCGGGTCCATGTTGTTTTCGCGGGCGAGCAGCAAAAATTGCTCAAGTTCAGTGCGGAAAAAATCAGCCCGACGCGGGTAATTAAAGGCTAGCGTGGCCAGTGCTTCGAGCACACGAAAGCTACCCGTGTTGGCGCCATATTCCGTCTCAACGCCAATGATTGCCACAATCACCTCTTCCGGTACGCCATAAACCTCCCGCGCGCGGGCCAGGGTGGCACGGTTTTCCTGCCAGAAGCGCACGCCACCATTGATCCGGCGATCATTCAGGAAACGTGGTCGATAGCGTTCCCAAGAGCGTTGCAGCGGCGAGGCCGGTGGTTTAATCAGTTCAAGCACACGGGTGTTTGGCCGCGTCTGGGCAAACTGGGCAAGTAATTCATCGGCGTTGAAACCGTGGCGCTGCTCAAGATCGCGTGCGAAGTCAATGACAGCCGGTTCATCGGCGAAAGTTTTTGCGCTGGGCGCAGCGCTGCAGACTGCGGCCAAGGTGGCTAGTAGCAGGGCGCCAAGGGTGTGTTTCAAATCCATCTCCATCAGGGCAATTGCGCGATTGCTGTGCGCAGTGATTTCAGATCGTTGTTGTTTTTGCCGTAGCGCGCTAGCAAATAGGCCGCGACGACTTGGTTGAACGGTTCGGCCAGTTCCGGGCGTTCGTGCTGAACGCGGCGGGCGAGGGCGAGCGGCGATTCCCAGGAGGCGCAGTTTACTTGTCTTCGCGCCAGTTGTCGCAGGGCTTTATGCCAAAGACGCATGGCCGGGTCTTGGTCTGGCCTTTGGTAAAGCGTCCAGGCGGTGATGACGGCGAGGAGCAGGCTGCAGCACAGGCCAAGCACGGTTGCCATGCTGCGCCAGTCGGTATCAGTCAGGCCAAGACGGGAAAGAAATTCGCGCTGGCGTTTTGGATCGTAGCCCAGCACCTGTTGATTCCAGGCGTTATTGACCGCCTCCCAGCGATAGCGCAGCGTGCGCAGCCATTCGCTGCGTACTTGCATAAATGCGGGCAGGTCGGCGCCATCAGGTAGCGCATTGGCAATACCTGTTTCAATACGGGCTGGTGAAACGGCGGCGGTTGGGTCCACCCGCACCCAGCCGCGTCCTTCCAGCCAGACTTCCGTCCAAGCATGGGCATCGGATTGCCGAATGACCAGATAGCCATCGATCGGGTTACGCTCTCCGCCCTGATAGCCACCCACAACGCGGGCCGGAATGCCAGCATGGCGCATCAGGACAACAAAGGCGGCAGCATAGTGCTCGCAAAAACCACGTTTTGTTTGAAAGAGAAACTGGTCGACGCCATTCTCGCCGAGCAAGGGCGGACGCAATGTGTAGAAAAATTCGCTGGCAAATAAGGTGAGGGCTTTTTGGATGATCGCCTCGGGTGTTTTTTCGCTTTCTCGCCAGCCAATCGCGAGTGCCTGCGTTTGCTGATTTTGCCCGGCCGGGAGCGATAGATTGCGGCGCAGCACGGCTGGGTTTTCACTGGTGTTGAAACGGTAGTCGAGACTGGCGGAAAGCCTGAAACGCTGGCGTGTATTGATCGCTTGGCGGGTTGCTACGGTCAACGTCCCATTCAGGCCAATTTCGGCCGGCAGTCCACTGGGCGCCTCAAGCGCCAACAGCCAGCGCTGATTGTGCGCTTCCAAGGTGGTTTCGTAACTGATCGGTGGCGAAATCGCTTCTAGTTGCTCTGCAGCGTAACGGCCGGGGAAGGGGCGCCAGGTCGTGCCGTCAAAATTTTCCATCACCGGGCCACGCCAGTACAGCTTGTCCTTGGCGGGGATTTCGCCATCGAAACGAACCCGGAATGCGATCTCGCTGCTCTGCGCCAGATGAGCAATACTGCCCGGCGACATGGTGTCGGATAACCCGGTCTGACCGCTGTGGGCATCCTGCGGCAAGCCCCATAGCGGCCCGGCGATGCGCGGGAAGAGCAGATAAAGCACCAGCATGAAAGGAATGGCTTGCGCGCTGAGCAGGCCAGCGTAGCGCAAGGTGGCGCGTAAAGAACTGGCCGGGCCGCCATGCAGGCGAACCAGTGTGGCGGTAACGATCCACATTGCAGTAAGCAGCCAGAGGCCGGTGGGAATGCTCTGAGAATTGAAAAAATGAGTGAGCAGAAGAAAGTAGCCGAGCGTGACGACGACCATGGCATCCCGCTGGCTTTTCACTTCAAGCAATTTCATCGCCATAAACATGACCAGCATGGCGACGCCTGCTTCACGCCCGAACAGCGTGCGGAATTCAATGAAAATGCCAGCGCTGCCGGCGATGACCAGCAGCATGAGCAGCCAGCGGTTGGGTAAGTGCAGGTTCTGCCACCAAAGCCAGCCGCCCCAAAACAGCATCAATCCGGCAAAGGCGCTGAGCCAGATTGGTTGATACAAAAAATGCGGCGCGATAGTGGCCAGTGCTGCGGCGAATAGCCAGGGCGCGGCGCCGTGGTCAAGCGCCAGGTGAGCCGGTGTACTCATACTTGAAACAAGGCGAGCGCTTCGAGGCAGCGTCTTTGTTGCGCGGCGCCGGCGTGGCGTGGAATTTCCTGATTCGGCAGGCGTAAACCGTAGGAGCAACCGGCAGCTTCCGCGCTAATCACCCAGCCGGCCAGAATAGAGAGACGGCTTTCGGGCGATAGTGCCGGGTCGATCAGGGTCCAGTCGAGTTGCATTTCAACCTGGGCGCCTCCCGCAAATTGTTTGACCAATAAAGGACGCTCACCGGTATCGCGGGCGCTGGCTTTCCAAGCAACATGGCGGGGCGAGTCAGCGGGCTGGCGGGCGCGGAAACCGGCAAAGTCCTCCTGGCCGCCATCGCCATTCTGCTCGCCACTTGCCGGCATTGCCACGGGGGCAGGCAAGGGTGAGTGGTGTGGGCGCGGATAGACCAGGCAACGCATGGCGGGTTGCAGATAACTCCAGGCGACGAAGAGGCCCAGTGGATAGCGTGAAGATAGCCGCACTCGGGGCAAATCCAGCCAGCCGCGCTTTTCGGCACTGATTGGGATGCTGATTTTTGTGCTTTTTTCGCTGTCGACCGCAGTAATCACCAATTGGCCGGGTTCTGCTTCCAGTTCTAGGGCGAGGCGGGCAGTTGGCCGATCATTGCCTAGGGTCAGTTGAAAATGCGCCATTTCTCCGGCGAAAACAGCTGCGCAGCGACCGGGGGTGATGACCAGACCGTAAAGATTGCGAAAGGTATGGACCATGCCGGTAATGCCCAGGCCGGCAAGTAGAAAAACCAGCGCATGGCCAAGCGCCAGCATGTAGTTGATGGCACCCAGTAGCATGACGATCAATGCCAGCGCATAGAGCAAACCGCCGCGCGTCGGGATGATAAAGATTCGCCGCTGGCCCAGGCGCAAAGGAGCCGTCCCGTCGCTTTGCCAGCGAAAGAGTTTTTGTTTCAGGCTAGCAACAACGCCCATTGCTTGGTCAGGGGATAGCAACGCTGTGGAGCAGGGCGCTGATGTCTTCCTTGCTGGCAAAGCCGCTGCCTTGGGCCGAGCGCAGGCGATGGCGGGCAACCGTGGCGAAGACCGCCTGCACGTCGTCCGGTAGCACCATGTCGCGCCCTGCCAGCCAGGCCCAGGCGCGGGCAGCGGCAAGCAAGGCCAGCCCGGCGCGTGGTGACAAGCCATGCTGGAAAACTGTGCTCTGCCGAGTGGCTTCGACCAGCGCCTGAACATAGTCGATGAGCGGCCCGGCGGCATGCAGGGCGGCGACTTCACTTTGCAAATCGGGCAGATCGTCCACCTGAATCATCGGCAACAAATGTTCGGCTTGCGCCCGTTGCCCGCCGGCGGCCAGCAAGGCTCGCTCGGCAGCGCGATCAGGGTAGCCCAGTTCGATACGCATCAGAAAACGATCAAGCTGGGATTCGGGCAACGGAAAGGTACCGATCTGATGTGCCGGGTTCTGTGTCGCGATGACAAAAAACGGGCGCGGCAAATCCCGCGTTTGGCCTTCTGTCGTAACTTGACCTTCTTCCATCGCTTCAAGCAGCGCACTTTGGGTTTTCGGCGTGGCGCGGTTAATTTCATCGGCCAGCACGAGCTGGGCAAAAACCGGACCGGGCAGAAAGCGGAACTCGCTTTTCTCCCGGTCAAAGATCGAAACGCCGGTAATGTCGGCCGGTAAAAGGTCACTGGTGAATTGGACGCGGGAAAACTGCAGGCCGAGCAAGCGGGCCAAGGCATGGGCCAGTGTTGTCTTACCCATGCCAGGCAGATCTTCAATCAGTAAATGGCCACCAGCCAGCAGACAGGCCAAGGCCTGACGGATTTCCAGTTCCTTTCCCAAGATGATTTTTCCAGCCTGGCTAAGGAGGGCGTCGAACGGTCGCTGATGCCCGGAAAGCGCCGAGAGTGTGTTGCCAAACATGCTGAAATTCCTTGATGTCGATGGGGATCAATTCTAATGCTTGAAGCCGTGCCCAAAATGGGACGATAATGACATTTCGACGGGCGCCCCTTCGTGCCCCGAATCGGAGAGAGAGAACAAGTGACAACCACTGCCTTCATCACCCATCGCGACTGCCAGTTGCATGACATGGGTTCGCATCACCCGGAATGCCCGCAACGTTTGACCGCCATCAATGATCATCTGATTGCTCAAGGAATTGATGCCTATTTTGTTTACCACGACGCGCCGCTTGCCACATTTGAACAGTTAATGCGGGTGCACCCGGCTTCCCATTTGGAACGTATCAAGCGGGCCTCGCCGGAGCATGGTGTTGTTCACCTTGATCCGGATACTGCAATGAACCCGCATACTTGGCAAGCTGCCTTGCGGGCTGCGGGCGCTGGTTGTCTCGGGGTTGACCTCGTGATGAGTGGCGAGTGCGAAAATGCCTTCTGTGCGGTGCGCCCACCCGGCCATCACTGCGAGAAGGCGACGCCGATGGGTTTCTGCTTCTTCAATAACATCGGCGTAGCGGCCCGCCATGCCATCAAGAAACACGGTCTGGAACGCGTCGCGATCATCGATTTTGACGTGCACCACGGCAATGGTACGGAAGACTGCTTTGCCGGAGATGAGCAGGTTTTGATGTGCAGCATCTTCCAGCATCCGTTCTATCCCTACAGCGGCGCTGACAAGCCCGCTGCCAACATGTGCAATGTGCCGCTGGCGGCAGGTTGTGGTGGCGAAGAATTCCGCGATGCTGTAACGCAAGTCTGGACGCCGCGCCTCAGGGAGTTCAAGCCACAGATGATTTTTATCTCGGCGGGTTTCGATGGTCACTACGAAGACGACATGGGCGGCCTCAAGTTGCTCGAAAAAGACTTTGCCTGGTGCACTGAACACCTGAAAAGTCTCGCCGCCGAAATGTGCGACAAACGTATTGTCTCGATGCTGGAAGGCGGTTACGTGATGACTTCACTGGCGCGCAGCGTGGGGGCGCATTTGCGTGCGCTGGCTGACCTCTGATTTTAATATATGGGCCTTGGCTAGCAGGTTCCAATTCTTTAGAAAAAGCTCGGGGCAGGTTAAAATCCTGCCCTCTTTTTCATGTTTCCAACGTTTAAACGGATAAATTGATGGCGTTGATTGTTCAAAAGTACGGCGGCACTTCAGTCGCCAATCCCGAGCGCATCAAAAATGTCGCAAAGCGGGTAGCCAAGTTTCAGGCTCAAGGTCATCAAGTCGTGGTTGTGCTCTCAGCAATGAGTGGCGAAACCAACAAGCTGATTGCCTTGGCCAAGGAAATTCAGGCAAATCCCGATCCTCGCGAACTGGATATGCTGATGTCTACC
>Ga0136636_10000474_pt1 | contig 20268 bp, 16 predicted proteins | sample AntDrymUQ8522106_2_FD_104653 | JGI IMG/M metagenome (GOLD analysis project Ga0136636, IMG submission 104653) | Polar desert sand microbial communities from Dry Valleys, Antarctica - metaG UQ852 (21.06) | ecosystem: Environmental > Terrestrial > Soil > Desert | place: Antarctica: Dry Valley... | reverse complement strand
TGGCATCAACTGTGACGATCTAGGAAAGCGGTTTCCGAGAGTATACACCCTCGCAAAAAATCTGTCAATATCCTGTCCGGCGAAGAGTGCGACGTATGGTTTCGGGCTGCCCGATGGCCGGCGGCTGAAGCCGCGCCGGCCGGGCCTCCGGCCGCGCGTCCGCCGACGCGGACGCAGCACGGCGTCGGCGCAGGCCGACGCGCGGCGCGAAGCGCCCCTAGCTGCGGCTTCAGCCGCCAGGCAAGTGCGCGCCCGAAACCATACGTCGCACTCTTCGCCGGACAGGATATTGACAGATTTTTTGCGAGGGTGTATACTCTCGGAAACCGCTTTCCTAGATCGTCACAGTTGATGCCAATCGCTCGCAGCCACTGGCTGTAGCCTGGTTAGTCTTTACACTTTGCCCAGTGCAGGGCAGGCCCAACGACGGGTGCAACATGGCGACCATCGACGAAATTGCCAGGCTGGCGCAGGTCTCGCCGGCCACAGTCTCCAAAGTGCTCAACAACCGCCGCTACGTGAGCACGATCACGCGGGCGCGGGTGGAGCGCGTGATCGCGGAGACTGGCTTTGTGCCCAGCCAGCGCGCCCGTGGGCTGAGCAAGCGGCGCTCGTTTATCCTTGGCCTGCTGATCCCATACACCTCAGACCAGCTCTTCGCCGACCCGCACCTGCTAGAGATTATGCGCGGGATCGAGGCGGAGGCGAATACCCACGAGTACAACCTGCTGCTCTCCACCGCCCGCGCTCACGTCGAGGCGGCCAGCGCCTTTACGCGCCTGCTGCGCAGCGACGCGATCGACGGCGCGATCATTGTGGAGACGCTCGACGTTCAGCCCTTCGCCGAGGCGCTGGCCCAGCAGCCCTCGCCCTGGGTAGTGGTGGGCTACACCAGCCACAGCGACATCCCGGCCATCCACGCCGACGACTTTGGTGGCGCGTTTGCCGCCGCCGAGCATCTGCTCGCGCTTGGCCACCGCCGCATCGGTGTGATCAGCAGCTCGCCCCGCCCCTACGCGCTGGAGGAGCGGCTGCGCGGTGTGCGCGCCGCGCTTGCAACGGCGGGCCTCTGCTTAGACGACGCGCTGCTCGCCACGGGCGACTTCTCGCCGGAGAGCGGGGCGGCCGGGGCGCACGCGCTGCTCGCGCTGCCCGATCCGCCCAGCGCCATCTTCGCGCTCAACGACCGCATGGCGCTAGGTGTGGTGCGCGCCGCCGGGGAGCGCGGCCTGAGCGTCCCCAACGATCTTTCCGTCGTCGGCTTCGACGACATCGCCCTGGCCACGCTGCTTAACCCGCAGCTTACCACGGTGCGCCAGCCGGGCTACAGCCTGGGCGGCGCGGCGGCCACGGCGCTTTTTGGGCTGCTGGAGGGCGCTGTAAGCTCGGCGCCCGCCACGCTGCCAACCGAGCTGATTGTCCGCGGCACCACTGGAGTGCCACGGGCCCTGGAAAGGGGGTGATCGCGGGAGAGACCGGTTGATCCGACCCAATGTTGGGCATGTTCGCACTGTTGCCGTCAATGTGAAAGGACACACTCTAATGCAGCGCTTCCAGCGCACTTCCGCCTTGCTTAGCCTGGTGGCTATCCTGGCAATGGCCCTCGCAGCCTGTGGCGGCGCCCCCGCCGCCCAGCCCACCACCGCCCCCGTCGCCGAGGCCACCACGGCCCCTGTGGCCGAGGCCACCGCCGCCCCGGCCGCCACGACGGCCCCCGCACCCACCGCCGCTCCGGCCGCTACCGCCGCCCCTGCCGCCACCGTCGCGCCCACCACTGCCGCCACCACCGGCGACGGGGTCGCCTTGCGCTGGCGCACCCGCCCCGACAACCAGGCCGAGATCGATGTCTACCAGGGCATCTCCGACGATCTCGACGGCCAGCTTGATGGCATCGCGCTAACCTACGAGCCCGGTGGCTCCGAGGGCGCCTCGTACCAGGACGTGCTGCGCACAGAGCTCGCCGCAGGCACCGCCCCAGACGTGTTCTGGATCCCCGGCACCGACATCGCCGACTTCGCCACGCGTGACCTGATCCTTGATCTGCGCGAGTTCGCCAGCGCCGATGCCGACTACAAGGACGCAGACTTTTACGAAGGCCCGATGTTCCACCTGACCTTCAACCCCGAGACGGGCAACACCGGCGAGACGCTCTGGGGCCTGCCCCGCGATGTCTCGACCTTCGCGCTCTACATCAACAACGACCTGATCGAGCAGGCTGGCGTGGAAGACCCGCGCGTGCTAGCCGCAAACGGCGAGTGGACCTGGGACAAGTTCCTTGAGACGGCCGTCGCCATCAACGCTCTCGGCGGCGATGTCAAGGGCTTCGGCATGAACGCCTGGTGGGCCAATCCTGGCCTGTTCATCAACTCCGCTGGCGGCGGCTTCTTCAACGAAGACCGCAGCGCCTGTGCGCTGGACACCGACGAGTCGGTGGCGGGCATTGAGTTCGCCTCACGTCTGTACAACGAGTTCGACGTGGCTGTGCCATACGGCGAGGACACCGAGCCGCCCTTCCTGGCTGGCAACGTCGGCATGTTCCTCAACGGCCGCTGGGCCACCCCTGGTACCCGCGCTGGCGCACAGTTCGACTGGGACGTGGTGGACGTGCCCGAGGGTCCCGGCGGCGCCCGTAGCTGGCTCTTCTGGGGCGCCTACGTGGTGAACGCCAACACCGAGCACCCCGAGGAGGCCTGGCAGCTGATGCGCGCGCTCACCAGCGCCGACACGCAGGGCCAGATCGCCGAGCTCGGCGCCAACATCCCGAGCCGCGTCTCCGACGACGCCATCGACGCCTTCCTGACCTTCAGCCCGCCCGCCAACAACCAGGCCTTTATTAACAACCTCGCCAACGACCCGGCGGTTGAGGGTCCGCTGTGGGCTGGCTCCTGGCCAGACTTCGACACGGCGACCGGCGCCAAGTTCACGGCGGTGCTCAACGGCGACCTGAGCATCGACGAGTACAAGGCCAGTGTCTGCGAAGAAGCGAACGCGGTCTTCACGCCGTAAATAGCTACGCCCAGCTTCCCGGAAGCTTCCGGGAAGCTGGGTGCGCCGCGAAGGAGAACTGCATGGCATCGACGATGGCTCGCCCGACGCTCGCCGCTGGCGATGTGGCCCTCTTCACCAGGCTGGCAGCCGCTTGGCATGTGTTGGTGGCCTGCGCCCTGGGGGCAGGCGCCTTTGTGCTCGCCCAGGCGCGCTGGGAGCAGCGCGACGGCCTACGCTCTGTGCTGGCCGTCCTGCTTGTCGCCGGCGCAATCCTGAGCGTGGTGGTGGCGGTGTTGTTGCTGCGCCGTGATCGACGTGGGCGCGGCCTGAGCCTCGGCATGAACTATATGCTTGGGGTTGGCTGTCTGCTCACCTTCCTGAATGTGGTCGGGTTCTTTACCGGCCTCGATGTGGTGGCCGCCCGCTTCTACCAGTGGGCATGGCTGCTGGTGGGCATCTTTATCGGCTTCCTGATCAGCGCCTTTGGTGATCGCTACGCCTCCGCAACCCAGGCTGTCTATCAGCGGGTGGGCAACTGGGTAATGGCAGGCACTGTGGCGCTGCTGCTGCTTGCGATGGGCCTGCCGCAAGGGCTGCTGTTTGTGCTCTCCGGGCTCGGCAACCCGACCGCACTGGCGCTTTTTGTCGGCAGCATCGTGTTTGGCGCCGCCTTCTGGCTGCTCTGGCGCCCGCGTGGCGCCGCTGTCTTTGGCGCGGGCGAGCGCGACGCCGAGGCCGTGAGCGGCTTTATGTTTATCGCGCCCAATCTGCTCGGCTTTCTGCTCTTTTTTGCCGGGCCGCTGATCTTCTCGCTCTACCTCAGCTTCACCGACTCCGATGGCTTTACCGCGAACTTTGTGGGCCTGCAAAACTACCTAGATATTTTTAGCCTGCGTTTTGCCAACGTAAGCGATGGCCAGCGCGCCGCCGCCGCGCTTGGCGATGGCTACCTGGAGCTGCTTCGCCTGGGCGACATTGTGCTCGGCGCCAAGGATAAGCTGTTCTGGATCTCGCTCTGGAACACGGCGATCTACTGCTTCTGTGTCACGATCCTCAGCGTTGTGCCCGCGCTGCTCGTGGCGACGATCCTCAACAGCAAGGTGCCTGGCGTCAAGTTCTTCCGCGCGATCTACTTCATCCCGAGCATTGCCGGCGTGGTGGGCGTAGCCGTGATCTGGAAGTGGCTCTATAACTCGAATATCGGCTTCCTCAACTACGCGCTGAATCAGCTTGTTGGCATCGTCAACGTGCTGCCCGGCGTGAACATCGCGCCAATCGAGGTCGCGTGGCTCGCCAGCCAGCAGACGGCCCTGGGCGCGATCATTGTGATGGCCGCCTGGCAGCTGCTCGGCTTCAACACGATCCTGTTTCTGGCTGGGCTCCAGGGTATCCCTGGCGAGATCTACGAGGCGGCGACGATCGATGGCGCCGGGAACTGGCAGCGCTTCCGCTTTATGACGCTGCCGCTGCTCGCGCCCACAACGTTCTTTGTAGTTACTACGACACTGATCGCCACGCTGCAAGTCTTTAGCGAGCCGTTCGTGATGACGCCGCCACCGGGCGGTGGGCCGAACAACGCCACGCTCACCTCGGTGCTCTACCTGTACCAGCAGGGCTTTCGCAGCTTTGCGCAGGGCTACGCGGCGGCGGTGGCATGGGTGGTCTTCTTCTTCATCTTCGCCGTCACTCTGGTGCAGTTCCGCATCCAGCGCCGCTACGGCGACATGTAGGAGGCAGCGATGCGCAAGGCTCAGTCGTACCAGGCTCAGAAGCTGCTCGTCTTCGCAGGCGCCTACGCCGTGCTGATCATCTTCGGCTTTCTGATCCTCTTCCCGTTCCTGTTCATGTTTTTCACCTCGTTCAAGGCGCCCGACGACGTTTTTCGCTCCCCGCCGCGCCTGCTGCCGTTCACCGCGCAGACCGCGCCGATCGACGGCGAGCCGTTCCCACTCTACCGTGTGACCACCGAGCAGGGCGTGCAGACGCTGGCGCTGATCGACGAGGGCGCCCCGATCGTTACGTTTGTGAGCGTGGATGACGCCAGCCGGACGTTCGAGCGCGCCCCGCGTGACGCCAAGCCCATTGGCGGCTTTACGGCCCAGGAGACGCAAGTGATCGGCGGCGAGGAGCGACGGCTCTGGGAGGTAGACGAGGGCGGCCAGATCGTGCGCGTCTACGAGGTGAGCCGCACGAATCAGGGCGTGTTCGCCGATCCGAACGACCCCGCCCGCACAGTCGAGGCGAGCCTGAGCAGCGCCCAGGTGTTGGAGGAGCTGCGCTTCCCGCGCACCAACTATGTGCGCGTGCTGGAGCTGCAAAACCTTGATCGCAGCCTGACCAACACCATGCTTGTGACCATCCTGGTAGTGCTTGGCCAGGTGATCACCTCGGTGCTCGGCGGCTACGCCTTTGCGCGGCTGCGCTTCCCTGGGCGCGACGGGCTGTTTCTGCTCTACCTCGGGACGATCATGATCCCGTTTGTGGTGCTGATCATCCCGATGTACCAGCTAATGGTGATCGTCGGCTGGGTTGATCGCATGGCCGCGCTGATCTTGCCCTGGATCTTCACGGCCTACGGTACGTTTTTGATGCGCCAGTTCTTTCTCTCGATCCCCAAAGATCTGGAGGAGGCAGCCCTGATGGACGGCGCCTCGCGCTTCCGCATTCTCTGGCAGGTGTTCGTGCCCCTGGCCGGGCCGGCCATCGCCACGCAAGCGACCTTCACGTTCCTGTACGCCTGGAACTCGTTTGTCTGGCCGCTGGTGGTGATCAACACCGGCAACTTCGACAACCAGGTGCTCACGCTGTCGCTGATGGTGCTCCAAGGCCGCGCCGCCGACAGCCCGAACCTGGTGATGGCGGGCACGACCATCGCCGTGAGTGTGCCCCTGCTGATCTTCGTGCTGGCCCAGCGCTACTTCGTGGAGGGCATCGCCACGAGCGGCCTGAAGTAGCACCCTGGAGTCTACCGCAGAGGCGCAGGAGGTTTGGACCACGAACGGCGCGAAGCGGTACGAAGGACGCGAACGCGAACACGCGAAAAGTCAGGGCTGCGCTGCGGCTCTCTGTGCCTCTGTGGTGAACTGCGCGGAGAAGCCTCCCCAGTGAGTGATCTGTCGTACGAAGCGGCACTGACGCAGCTCGCGACTATCGAGCAGGGCGAGGGCGACTCGCGTTTCAACGCTGTGTGTCGCGGCTACGCGCTTACGCACGGCGCCCGCACGCCGCGCTGCACGCTGCTGATCCACGGCTACACCAACTGCCCGCGCCAGTTTAGCGCCTTTGCGCCGCTGCTCCACGCGCGCGGCCACAACGTGTACGTGCCGCGCCTGCCGCATCATGGCCTCGCCGACCGCATGAGCCCCGAGCAGGCCAGCCTCACCGGGCGCGAGCTGCTTGCCGCCCTGGATGACGCGCTGCGTGTGGCCCACGGCCTCGGCGAGCGCGTGGGCGTGCTTGGCCTCTCGGCGGGCGGTAGCCTGGCCGCGTACGCCGCCCAGCATCGCCGCGATGTCGCGCAGGCTGTGGTGATTGCCCCCGTGCTCGGCGCGCCCTCGATCGCGGAGCGGGCCACGCTGCCGCTCGCCCTGCTCGCCGCCGTGCTGCCCAACCAGTTTCGCTGGTGGGACCCGGTGCGCAAGGACGAGCGCGGCAGCCCGCCATACTGCTACCCGCGCTTCTCCACCCACGCGCTTGGGGCCATCCTGCGCCTGAGCCGTGCGGTGCTGCGCGATGCCCGCCGCGCGCCGCCCGCCGTCGCGGACATCGTCGTCGTCACCAATGGCGCCGACGAATCGGTGACGCTGCCGCCCATCGAGCGCCTGGCTGCGCGCTGGGCCGCACGCGGTGGCAACGTGCGGCGGCATCACTTCCCCGCCGAGCTTGGCCTGCTCCACGACCTGATCGACCCGACGCAGGTGCGCCAGCAGGTTGGGCTGGTCTACCCGACGCTGCTAGAATTGGTGGATGCTGGGTGATGTGGGGCCTGCCCCAGCGCGTCCTGACGCGGAACCAGTTTGTAACTCAAAGTGCTATACTTGCAAACACACACCCAGTTCCTACGGGTCGGCAGCCAGAGGAGACCCCGCCATGACCAACAGCTTCGGCGCCCGCACCACCCTCACGGTCGGCGCGCGCGAGTATGAGATCTTTCGCCTTGATGCGCTCGCCCAGCGCGGCGTGAACCTCGCCCGCCTCCCCTTCTCGCTCAAAATCCTGCTCGAGAATCTGCTGCGCACCGAGAATGGCCGCACCGTCACCGCCGACGATGTGCTGGCCCTGGCCGCCTGGCAGCCGCAGGCCGAGCCCGACCGCGAGGTCGCCTTCACCCCCGCCCGCGTGATCCTCCAAGATTTTACGGGCGTGCCCTGCGTCGTCGATCTTGCCGCCATGCGCGACGCGATGGCCGCTATGGGCGGCGACCCGGCCCTGATCAACCCGCTCCAGCCCGTCGAGCTGGTGATCGACCACTCGGTGCAGGTGGATGCCTTCGGCTCCGAGGCGGCCCTGCTGATCAACAAGGATCTGGAGTTCTCCCGCAACCGCGAGCGCTACGCCTTCCTGCGCTGGGGCCAGACGGCCTTCCAGAACTTTAACGTGGTGCCGCCCGGCAACGGCATCGTTCACCAAGTGAACCTTGAGTACCTGGCTCGCGTCGTCTTCACCAGCGACGAGAACCCGCGCGCCACCGGCCCGGCCCAGGCCTACCCCGACACGCTGGTGGGCACCGACAGCCACACCACCATGATCAATGGCCTCGGCGTGCTCGGCTGGGGCGTCGGCGGCATCGAGGCCGAGGCGGCCATGCTCGGCCAGCCCGTCTCCATGCTCATCCCCCAGGTGGTCGGCTTCCGGCTTAGCGGCGCGCTACCCGAGGGCGCCACTGCCACGGATCTGGTGCTCACCGTGACGCAGATGCTGCGCAAGAAGGGCGTGGTGGGCAAGTTCGTAGAATTCTTCGGCCCCGGCCTCGCCCAGCTGCCGCTCGCGGATCGCGCCACCATCGCCAACATGGCCCCCGAGTATGGCGCTACCTGTGGCATCTTCCCCGTCGACGCCGAGACGCTGCGCTACCTGCGCTTCTCCGGCCGCTCCGAGGAGCGCGTGGCCCTCGTCGAGGCGTACTTCAAGGCGCAGGGCCTTTTCCACGACGAGCGCACGCCCGCCGCCGAGTACACTGCCACCCTGGAGCTGGATCTCGGCCAGGTTGAGCCATCGGTTGCTGGCCCCAAGCGCCCCCAGGATCGCGTGCGGCTTGGCGATGTCGGCGACAGCTTCAAGCGCGCGGTGCCCGGTATCATCAACCCCGCCGCGCCAATGGCCCTGCTCGACCTACACGACAGCGCTGTTGCCGTGGCAACCGACGACGGCGAGGCCTACGAGCTACAGCACGGCTCCGTGGTAATCGCGGCGATTACCAGCTGCACCAATACCTCGAACCCCTCGGTGATGGTGGCCGCTGGCCTGCTGGCGAAGAAGGCGGTGGAGCACGGCCTCAACACGAAGCCCTGGGTGAAACCCTCGCTCGCCCCCGGCTCCAGGGTCGTTACCGAGTATCTTGATAAGGCAGGCCTCTCGGAGTATCTGAACGCGCTGCGCTTCAACACGGTGGGTTACGGCTGCACCACCTGCATCGGCAACTCCGGCCCGCTCCCCGCCGAGGTGAGCGCTGCGATCGAGCAGGGCAGCCTGGTGGCCACCTCGGTGCTCAGCGGCAACCGCAACTTCGAGGGCCGCGTGCAGTCCGAGGTCAAGGCCAACTACCTGATGAGCCCGCCCCTGGTGGTAGCGTTCGCCATCGCGGGCCGCATCGACATCGACTTTACAAGCGAGCCGCTCGGCACAGGCAAGGACGGCGCGCCCGTCTTCCTGCACGATATCTGGCCCTCGCAGGCCGAGGTGGGGGCGACGATCGAGCAGGCGATCGAGTCGGATATGTATCGCAAGAGCTACGCGACGGTGTTTGTAGGCGATGCGCTCTGGGAGGGCATCGCTATTCCCAGCGGCGACCGCTTTACTTGGGACGAGCAGAGCACCTATGTGCAGCGCCCGCCGTACTTCGACGGCATGCCCGCGCAGCCGCCGGAGCGCGTGCGCGAGATCGTGGGCGCCCGCGCCCTGGCGATGCTTGGCGATAGCATCACCACCGACCATATCTCGCCCGCTGGCAGCATCAAGGCCAACTCGCCCGCCGGCAAGTACCTGCTCGAGCACGGCGTAGACACCAGCGAGTTCAACAGCTACGGCTCGCGGCGTGGCAACGACGAGGTGATGGTGCGCGGCACTTTCGCCAACGTGCGCCTGCGCAACAAGCTGGCCCCCGGCACCGAGGGCGGCTTTGCGCCCTACCTGCCCACCGGCGAGATCCTGCCGCTCTACGACGCGGCCATGCGCTACAAGGCCGACGGCACGCCCCTGCTGATTCTGGCCGGCAAGGAGTACGGCTCCGGCTCCTCACGGGACTGGGCCGCCAAGGGCCCGTACCTCCAGGGCATCCGGGCCGTGATCGCTGAGAGCTACGAGCGCATCCATCGCTCGAACCTGGTGGGCATGGGTGTGCTGCCGCTCCAGTTTCGGCCCGGCCAGAGTGCGGAGAGCCTGGGCCTTACCGGCAACGAGGTCTTCGACATCATTGGGCTTGGAGACGCCATCGCCAGCGCCTTCGCCGGGGGCCGCGTGCTCACCGTGCGCGCCGCCCGCCCCGACGACACCGTGCTGGAGTTCCCCGCCATCGCCCGCATCGACACGCCGCAGGAGCTCCAGTACTACATCCACGGCGGCATCTTGCAGTACGTGCTGCGCCAGTTGTTGGCCGAGAGCACGCAGGCGGCGTAGCAGTTTGGATTGGAGAACCCCGAGCCGTCTGGACCGCGAACGACGCGAAGTGGCACGAACCACCACGAAGGCCTGGACCACGAATGGCGCGCAACGTGTGTGGCCGGGTTCGCGGTGGTTCGCACCACTTCGCGGCTTCGTGATCTAAATGGCTCGGTCGTCGATCGTCTACTGGAACAAGGAGATTCCCGTGGCAAAACTCGTTGCGATGGGCGATAGTCTCACCCAGGGGTTCCAGAGCGGGGCGATCTTTCGCACCGATCTCTCGTACCCCGCGCTGATCGCCCGCTCATTCGGCCTGCGCGTGCCCTACGAGTTCCGCGTGCCCAGCTTCCCCGGCAGCGGCCTGCCGCTCAACCTCGAGCTGATGCTGCGCTCGATGGCGCTCACGCTTGGCTCCGACATCAGCCTGGGCGAGTGGTTCTTCCGCTTCCCTGGCCTGCTCAGCCGCTTCATCGACGAGGTCGAGGATCTCTACGAGCGCGGCGCTGGTGCGCGCCCGGCCGCGTTTGGTGGCGTCTACCATAACCTCGCCGTCTGGGGCTTCCGCGTGGCCGACGCCTACAGCGTGAACAGCGACTTCGCCCGCCGCGTGATCCGCGACGAGGACGGCTCGATCACCGACGATTTCCTGGGCCTGCCCTCCGCATCCATGTATCGCACCGCCATCCGCGTGCTCAACCCGCGCCATCGCCCCGAGCGCGAGAGCTGGACGATGCTGGAAAACCTGCGCCAGATCGTCGCTGAGGAGGGCATCGAGAACCTGATCATCTGGCTCGGCGCCAACGACGCGCTCGGCACGGTGCTGTCGCTGGATCTGCGCCCGATGGGCCGCGAGGACGCCGGCCTGAATCCGCAGGAGCGCCGCCGCTTTACGCTCACGCACCCCGAGGTCTTCGCCCAGGATTTTGCCACGCTGGTGGAGGAGCTCAAAGGCATCCTGCCAGCTAGCACGAATGTCTTCGTGGGCACCGTGCCGCACGTCACAATCCCGCCGGTTACGCAAGGTATCCCGCCCTTCGACGGCACCTACTTCGCCTACTATGGCCGCTTCTTCCAGAACCAGAGCAGCTTCAACCCGATCTTCCACGCCAAGCTGAGCGGCGCGGAGGCGGCCACGATCGACCAGACGATCAACCGCTTCAACGAGGCGATCCGCAGCGTTGTGGCGGGCTCTGGCCCGCGCTGGCGGATCGTAGATCTCTGCGCCGTGCTCGATCAGCTCGCCGTGAAGCGCAACAATCTCAGCGGCACGCCCGAGCGCGCGATCAAAGATTACTACGCCCGGCTTGGTATCGCCGATCACCCGCTGCTGCGGCTCGACCCGATCCCCAACATTTTGCGGCTCGGCACGCGTGAGGAGGGCCAGCGCTACCAGGGCGGTATCTTCAGCCTGGATTGCTTCCACCCCACCACGATCGGCTATGGGCTGGTGGCCGAGGCCTTTCTGCGCGAGATGCGCGCCGCAGGCGTGCCCGACGCCGACCCCATGCGCCTGAACTGGGCCGAGATCATCGCCCAGGATACGCTGCTCCAGACGCCGCCCGTGCTCTGGGACGACATTGTGGAGGCTGCCGAGCATAACTCTACGCTCTGGGACGTGATCTTTCGGGCGCTGGCATAACACAGACGGTAGACGAGAGATGGTAGACGGTAGCCAGAGCGTTGCGATTGCAGCTCACCGTCCACCGTCCACCGTCCACCGTCCCTAGTTTTGTCGTACGCACGCTCTTTATAATGAGCTCACGCTGACGCGGCTTTGTTTTTGATGCGCACAGCACGCAGGCAAGGAGGTACAGCTTGAGCGTTGAGCATCGTGTGAGCCCTAGCGTGATGGTATTGCCTCCGTTGGTTGCCCTTCCCTCCATCTCTGTGATCGTCCCGGCCTACAACAGCGAGCAAAGTCTGGAGGCGCTGGTCGAGCGCCTGGCGATCGTGCTGGGCACGCATAGCGCTGCCTACGAGGTGATCCTGATCAATGACTGTAGCCGCGACGGCACCTGGGCGGTGATCGCCGGGCTGGCCGAGCGCTACCGGTTTGTGCGCGGGATCGACCTGATGCGCAACTTCGGCCAGCACAATGCGCTACTGGCTGGCATCCGCGCCGCCAGCTACCCGATCTGCATCACGATCGACGACGACCTCCAGCACCCGCCCGAGGAGATCCCGCTGCTGCTCAGCCGGCTGGCCGAGGGCTACGACGTGGTCTACGGCGTGCCCCACGAGCAGCAGCACGGCTTCTGGCGCAACGCTGCCTCGCAGATCACCAAGCTTACCCTGCAAAGCGCCATGGGCGCCGAGACGGCCAGCCGCATCAGTGCCTTTCGGGCCTTTCGAACCCAGGTGCGCGCGGCCTTTGCCTCGTACCAGGGCTCGTTTGTCTCGATCGACGTGCTGCTCACCTGGGCCACCACGCGCTTCACGGGTGTCGCAGTGCGCCATGAGCCACGGCGGGTTGGCGTCTCCAACTACACGCTGCCGCGCCTGCTCACCCACGCCCTGAACATGATGACCGGCTTCAGCGCGATGCCGCTCCAGCTGGCAAGCATGATCGGCTTCGGCTTTACGATGGTGGGCCTGTTTGTGCTGCTCTATGCGGTGGGGCGCTACCTGATCTGGGGCGGTGTCGTGCCCGGCTTCCCCTTCCTGGCCTCGATCATCGCGATCTTCTCGGGCGCCCAGCTCTTCGCCCTTGGCATTATTGGCGAGTATCTGGCGCGCGTACACTTCCGCCTGATGGATAAACCCTCCTACACGGTGCGCAGCGACACGGCCTTTGTCGGCACGCATTATGAGTAAGCTCGGCCAGCTGCTGCCCTGGGATAGCGCGTTCTTTAGTCGCCGCATTGGGCGGATCACGCTGGGGCGCCTGGACGCCGCCACCCTTGCGGCGGCGTTGCGCTGGGCCGACGACGAGCACATCGAGACGCTCTACATGCTCGCCGACGCCGACGATGCGGCCACGGTGGAGCTGCTCGAGTCCGCTAGTTTTGGCCTGAAAGATCTGCGGGTGACGCTTGCACGGTCGCCTGCGCCGCTCCCGCCCGCGCCGCCGCTCCCCCCTGCCGCACGCATTGGCCACGCCCAGCCAGAAGATCTGCCTGCCCTTGCCGCCCTCGCGCGGGTGAGCCACACCGACACACGCTTCTTCTACGACCGGCGCTTTGCGCCCGAGGCTGCCGCCGAGCTGTACGCGCTCTGGCTCCAGCGGCGCGGCGCTGGCCCCACGCTCACGCTAGCGCTCCACTACGACGACGAGCCAGCTGGCTACATCACCGGCACCGTCGCCGATGGCACAGGCCAGATCAGCCTGATCGCCCTGAGCGCCGCACTGCGCGGGCAGGGGCTCGGGCAGGCGCTCGTCCACGCCGCCCTCGTCTGGTTTGCGGAGCAGGGCGCCAGCCGCTGCACGGTCGTCACACAGGGGCGCAACATCCCGGCCCAACGGCTGTACCAGCGGGCCGGGTTCCGCACCAGCGCGGTGCAGCTCTGGTACCATCGCTGGTTTGAGCGCGGGTAGGCCGCCTTGCGCGTGCCTGCCCCAATGAGGTTTCCTATGGCTGAGTACGCTATTCCCTTCAACAAGCCCTGCTTTGTGGGCGACGAGCAGCGCTACATGGCGCAGGCCGTGGCGCGCGGGCAGATCTCGGGCAGCGGCCATTTTACGCGGGCCTGCCAGGAGCTGCTGTCCAGCGCGCTCCATGTGCCGCACACGCTGCTCACCACCTCCTGCACGCACGCGCTGGAGATGGCTGCGCTGCTGCTTGAGATCGGCCCCGGCGACGAGGTGATCGTCCCGTCGTTTACATTTGTCTCGACCGTGAACGCCTTTGTGCTGCGCGGGGCGCGCCCGGTGTTTGCCGACATTCGCCCCGACACGCTCAACATGGACGAGCGCCAGCTGGAGGCGCTGATCACCCCGCGCACACGCGCGATCGTGCCGGTCCACTATGCCGGTGTGGGCTGCGAGATGGACGCGATCATGGCGCTTGCCACGCGCCACGGCATCCCCGTGGTAGAGGACAACGCCCATGGCCTGTTCGGTAGCTACAAAGGGCGGGCCCTTGGCAGCTTCGGCTGCATGGCGACGCAAAGCTTCCACGAGACCAAAAACTTCACCTGTGGCGAGGGCGGCGCCCTGCTGATCAACGACGCGGCGCTCTTCGAGCGCGCCGAGATCATTCGTGACAAGGGCACCAATCGGGGGCGCTTCTTTCGCGGCGAGGTCGACAAATACACCTGGGTCGATCTTGGCTCAAGCTACCCGCCCTCCGAGCTGCTGGCGGCCTTTCTCTATGCGCAGCTGGAGAGTCGCACCCAGATCCAGGCCCGTCGCCGCCGGGTCTGGGAATATTATCGAACCCGCTTGGCGAGCTGGGCGACCGCCCACGGCGTGCAGCTGCCCAGCGTGCCCGCTCACTGCGAGCAGCCGTACCACATGTTTTACATGTTGCTGCCATCGCTGGTCCAGCGTCAGGCGCTGATCGCCCACCTGAAGGCACGCGGCGTGCTTGCCGTGTTCCACTACGTGCCGCTGCACCTGTCGCCTATGGGTCGCCGCTTTGGCTACGACACTGGCGATTGCCCGGTGACCGAGGCCCTGAGCGAGCGGCTGCTCCGCCTACCGTTCTACAACGATCTTGACGAGGCCGCGCAGGCTCGCGTGGTCGCCGCCATTCACGAGTTTGCACCGTCCCACAGCACATCCTATGACGAGCTCTACACCAACCGCCACGCTTGATAGCGCCCTATTCGCCCCCACGGCCTCTACCGATAGCTGGCGGAGCGCCTTTCGCCGCGCCTGGTGGATCTACCTGCCAGTACGGCTTGTGCTCTCGCTTTGCGGCGCCCTCACCATGGTGCTCACGCAGGGCCTGCCTGCGGAGCGCAGCCTGCGTGCCTGGCTGAGCTGGCTACTGCTCGAGCCTTGGAATCGCATGGATGTGCCCTGGTACCTTAAGATCGCCGACGGTGGCTATGCCATCGCCGACGGGCGCGCCGCGTTTCACCCGCTGCTGCCGCTGCTCACGCGGCTGCTCGGCACGCTGCTCGGGGGCAACACGCTGCTCGCCGGCCTGCTGGTGGCAAATCTAGCCTGCCTCGGCTTTCTCGCGGCGCTGTTTCGCTATGTGGCGCTCGATCACGGCGAGCAGGTGGCGAGCGAGGCGCTGCGCTGGGCGCTGTATCTTCCAGTTGGCTTTGTGCTGCTTATCCCTTACACCGAGCCGCTGCTGCTCTGCTTCACGCTGCTGGCACTTTGGGCCGCACGCCACGAGCGCTGGTTTGCCGCTGGGGCGTGGGCATGCCTGGCGGCCCTTACCAAGCAGCCTGGCGCCGCGCTGGTGGTGCCGCTGCTCTGGGAGGCTGCCGCCCGCTATCGGTGGGGGCTGCTGCGCTGGCGGGGCCTGCGCGCGGTCGTCTGCCTTGGCCTGGGGCCGCTCGGCTACCTTGGCTTCTCGCTCTACCGCGCTGCGATGCTTGGCGAGGTTGGCGGCGCGACAGCTGGCGAGCTGCTGCGCTCGCTGCTGATCAGCCCACAGCTGAGCACAGGCTGGGGCACGCGCTTTGGCTGGCCGTGGGAGTGGCTCGCGTATGTGGCCACCACGCCGCCAAGATTTATCCAGAGCTCGATGATCGACCTTGTGCTGAGCGCGGCTGGCCTGGCCGTGGTGGCGGTCGCGCTGCGGCGTGAGCGGGGCGCGGTGATCGTCTACAGCCTGATCCAGATCATGCTAATGACCACGCTGATCATCGCGGGGCAGCCGTTCCAAAGCCTGCCGCGGCGGGTCTTTCTGCTCTTCCCGATCTTCACGCAGCTTGCGCGCTGGAGCCTGCGCCTCAAGCTGCGCCGCGCCGTGTTCCTGGCGAGCGCCGCACTGATGCTGGCCTGTGCCGCAGGCTTTATCACGTTTCGCTTCATCCCGTGAGGCGGGCGACTATAGTGGACCCAGGAATCTGCACAGTCTGGTGGCCAGGGTTCGGTAGCATAGGTCTATGAAAAAGTCTTACACCGCCACCTTCAAGGCCCAGGCCGTCTTAGAGCTCCTGAAGGAGACCAAGACCCTCAACCAGCTCGCGTCGGAGTACGGGGTAGCCGCCACGGTGCTGCGGGAGTGGAAGTTGGCGGCGGTCAAAGGCCTGGCCGATGTCTTCGAGAAGCGCGACTCGGTGACCGAGCTCAAAGCCACCCATGAACGCCAGCTCGAAGATCTCTCTGCCGAGATTGGCCGACTCACCACCCACGTCAACTTTTTGAAAAAAAAGTTGCCCGCTTGAGCCACGGGGAGCGGCGCGCGCTCGTGGAGCATGAGGCGGAGGCCCTCGCGCTGCGCACCCAGGCCGAGCTGCGCTCCATCAGCCGCCGGAGCCTGTACTATCAGCCCGTCCCGCCACCGCCGGAGGAGGTGGCGCTGAAGCATCGGATTGATGCGTTGTATACGGCCCACCCTTTTTATGGCTCCCGCAAGGTGGCCGTTGTGCTCAGCGAGGAGTTTGGCCCGGTCAATCGCAAGCGGGTCCAACGGTATATGCGTGAGATGGGGATTGCGGGGATTGCGCCTGGGCCAAACCTGAGCAAGCGTGCCAGCGAGCATCTCGTCTATCCCTATCTGCTGCGTAATCTCACCGCGCAGCGACCAAATCACATCTGGGGCTGCGACATTACCTACATTCGCTTACGCCACGGCTGGCTCTACCTGGTGGCCGTGCTCGATTGGTATCGTCGCTACGTCGTCAGTTGGATCCTCGATGAGACATTGGAGCTCGGGTTTGTGCTTGATGCCATCGCCCAGGCGCGGGCAGTAGCCACGCCGGAGATTTGGAATACCGATCAGGGCAGTCACTTCACGAGCCCGCAGGTCACGCAGCCGTTGCTTGCCGCAGGCGTCCAGATCAGCATGGATGGCAAAGGGCGTGCCCTTGACAACATCTTTACGGAGCGTCTGTGGCGCAGTGTGAAGTATGAGGAGGTCTACCTGGCTGACTATGGCAATCCGCGCGAGGCGCGCGTGGGGCTTGGTCGCTATCTCCAGTTCTACAACGCCGAGCGCCCGCATCAGGCGCTGGCCTATCGCCGGCCTGCCGAACGGTATCTCAGCTAGGCCGCCAAGGGTCGGATCGATTTTTTGGGCGGGGAGGGGCGCAACGGCCCCGGCCGGGGCCGTTGCGCCCCTCCCCGCCCTCCACGCGGTGTCAAGCGTTTGAGCACGGTGTCGGGAGGCACCATACGGAAAACTGGCGCAACGATTGTGCTTGACATGGGGTCCACCATACTGGACGATGACCGGGACGGTGCCCTTGCGCTGGGCATCGGGCGGCAAGACCATCGGGTCGACGGGGCAGAGCACCTCACGGTCGATAGGAAGCTGGTCGTTTTTCGATTGGCGCCCGCGCCCGCGGGGCACGCGCCGCTCCGCCTCCGACGAGAGGTCTTGCGCGGGCGGGCGGCCCTGCAGTCCTTTCGGGCGCCCCTGCTCACCTTTCAGCCGGTTGTTTTCGTCACGGAGCTGCTGGACTTCCGCCTTCAGCCGGTCAACCTCAGCGCTGAGCGTTTCGACAAGGTTGAGCATTCGCCGCATCACCTCCCGTGCATGGGGCTCGGTGATCTGGTCAAGCTGCAGGTCGTCGAGCATCGCGCGTCCTCACGGCATCAATCCGAACCGGCTGGGAGTATAGCCGATGGCGGCCCTGCGCGCCAGCCGCCCCTGATTATTGCGAGGATACGTATCGACAATGCCCAGCTGCACCACCTCGCTTGCCAAGAGGCGGATACTCCAACGGGCTTGGCCTTCTGGTGGTGTGGAGCAGGTCGTGGCAATGATGTATGCCTCCTGTTTGGCATCCAACAGCGGGGTCTTCCCTGGGCGGGGGCGCTCGCTCAGGGCGGCGTCGACCCCCTCTTCGACAAAGCGCTTGCGAATGCGTTCGACGGTGGCGCTTCCTACATGCAAGGCGGCGGCAATCTCATCGTCAGTGCGACCTTCGTCGGCAAGGAGGAGGATATGCGCACGTGACAATTTTCGGGCCGCCACGGTGCCTTTCTTGATCAGCTTCCAGAGCGTGCTCCGTTCCTCTTCGGTCAAGGTGACGAGGTACTTCTTGGTAGGCATAGCTGGCTCCTCCACTACGGCTGCTACACGGGAGGATACCAGATCGGTCGTAAGTCATCAACTTCAAGGTGTCAGACCACTAGTTCGTGGTAGACGAAGGCCCGTTCGAGCCCGCGCACCTTATGCACGACACAGCGTTGCTGCTGGGCGTGCGGAAAGCTGCCGATGATTGCGGCGGGCAGCGCAGTCCCCCCATCACTGACCACGAGCTGGATCTTGGTTGGGTCAAGGCCACGCTGGACCAGCGCGGCAAACAGCAGCTGCCAGGAGGCGGTATCCTCCGCAGGGGCGGCCTGATAGTCCAAGATCTGGCGGCGGCCATCGGGCCAGAGCCCCATGACGGTGAGCACGACCCGTTCGGTGCCGCGGACTTGCTGGCGCGCGTGCCCGCTCTGATCCGTCCACGTCTCGCCCGTGGGCACGAGGACGTGCACCCACACGCCATCCACCAGCAGCACGGGCGGCGTGTCCCGGATCGGCTCCTGGTGCCACGCCTCCATCGGCGCTTGCGCCGCGCGGGTGACCCGATTGACCGCTTCCCGCGATAAGACGTGGCCAAAGGCAATATACCGCGCTTCTTGGAGGTCGTGCAGCGACAGGCCGAGCGTGTAGAGGTACAAGGCTTGATCCAACACGGGTTGCATTGCCAGCTGATAGCGGGTGAGGATCTGCCACGCCCGCTGCCGATTGCCGCAGCGCAACTTCGGCTGCCGCAGCGCCTCGATCAGCCCGTGCGTGGTCAAGACTTGGCGGGTAGAGGTGCCAGACAGGCGCATCCCTGGAGTGGCGTGCGCCGCACGGTAGGCCACCACTTCCTCGCGGATCGCCGTTTCAAGCGCCTGCGTCACGCCCTCCGGCGCATGCTGGCGTAATTGGTCGGTCAGCCGTGCGCCCAAGTGCCCGTGGCACGTCTGCTGCCAAATGCGATCTACCTGCTGTTTCACCTCAGCAACCGTTGTCATCCTGAGCTCCTGTTTGCTCCTGGCGGCGTCTGCTTTCAGTATACCCACCGTGGCGAAAACCGGATGACACTACCGCAGATGCAGACTCGTAAACATCGCCAACAAGCGTTCGGTCGTCGGGTAGGCGGTCGCCATCTTGGGGTTGCCGGGAACCAAGCCGGCGATGGTCGCCTGCTCGGCGGCGAGGCTGCGGCGGGCCTGCCACTCCAGCAGGGCCAGCACCTGCAAGGCGATGAGCAGCAGCAGCATCAGGCCGCGGATGCGCCATGCGATATGCAGGAACAGTGGCAGCGCCGGCAGTTGGCCGCCCTTCCAGCGATGAACGCCATGCTCGACCGTCCACTCCTCGCGATACAACGCGGTCGCCTGCACCAGCGATACCTCCTCCGGCGTGCTGTTGGTGACGTAGATGCGCCAGCCGGTCAGGGTCAAGGCCTCGGCCAGCGCCGTCTCGTTGCGCTGGACCGTCCACTGCACCTGGTACGTGGTTACCTCCGCGACCGGGGTGGTCGCGCTCGGCCGCCCGCTGCGCCCGCTGCGCCGCTGGACGGTGGCCGTTTTGGTCACGCTGACCTCCAGCCAGTCGGCCACATCATGCCGCTTGCGCAGTGCATCGACGCGTTCTTGCACGGCGTCCGCCCGTTCGCCCTGCTTGACCCGCAGGCGAGCCAAGTCGGCTTCGGCTCGCGTCAGGCGGGCCAGGATCGCGTGCTGCTGGCGTTGGGCCCAGGCACTACGCTGCAGGAGCAGCCAGCGCTCCGACCACTGGAATGGCCGGTCGCTGGTCGTGTGGCCGTCGCGCTCTCGCGTCACCTCGAACCCGACGCCGACATCCCGCAGGGTCGCGGGGTCATCGCGGGTCGGCGGCAGAACGAGCGGCTGCGGCGGGGTCGGCGGGCTCAGCACCCAGGCCCGCAGCAGGTCAGGCACTTCGCCGGTCATGGGCATCGGCATGAGGTAGCACCCGTTGCCTGCCGCGATAGTGGCGCGGGTGGTGAGCGCGGCGGCTTTGCTATAGGCAACAAGCAGAAAGTCGGCATGGCCGAGCAAGGTGACCAGATCCTGCCAGGTCGGCACGTAGCGTGGGTCGTCGGCACGATTGCCGGCGACGGTGGCACTGCGCAGCGGCACCCCGCCGGGGTCGAGGGTGGCCAGGGTCTGCTTGAACTGGAGCAGGTCAGGGCGCTGATCTTTGCGGTAGCCAAACTGGAGCAAGGCGCGGTCAGATTGGCCACCAGCAGCCTGGGCGTGGGTGACACCCAATTTTGGCCCCAATTAGTGGCATCGTGCCGCTCGACGTGAGCGGGGTGCGCAAAAACGATGATGGATCGTACCTATAATCATGGGAGATGTAATCCGTGAAGAGGAGATCCATC
>Ga0136636_10000472_pt1 | contig 20327 bp, 19 predicted proteins | sample AntDrymUQ8522106_2_FD_104653 | JGI IMG/M metagenome (GOLD analysis project Ga0136636, IMG submission 104653) | Polar desert sand microbial communities from Dry Valleys, Antarctica - metaG UQ852 (21.06) | ecosystem: Environmental > Terrestrial > Soil > Desert | place: Antarctica: Dry Valley... | reverse complement strand
GGCCTGATGTCGACCGTGCTCAGCTCGTCCGTCACCACTTTTCCGTTCTTCGATGTCGACTTGGGCTCGGTGCAGGAGATCACCAACATCCGCGTGTTCCCTGGAGCGCACAAGGCCTCGCTGGCCGGGGCGACGATATTCGTATCCGAGGCATCGTTCGCCGGAACCTTGCCGCCGAGCGGGGCTGGCGTTCGCGCCTTCGCGCCGGATGCGGTCACCGACAACGGCGTGGATCGCTGGAACGTGTGGACGCGAAGCACGACCTCGCCCTACGCGCCGATTCGCGCGCGCTACATCCGCGTCCAGCACACATCGCCGAATCCGCGGACCTTGCGCGTGGTGGAGCTGCAGGTGTTCGGCGAGGTGCACATCGAGCCGCCGGCGTACCCGGTGTCGGTCTGCGATCCGAGCCCCTTCGACGGCAATTTCCGCGCCCGCGTCGCCGACACCGTCAACCTGCCGCGCGCCTACCGCAACATCGACGTGCGCGGCGACCTGATCTGGACCGGCGCGCCGACAGATCTGGCGTGCGGCACCAATCACGGGGCGGTCAAGCAGATCTCGATCTGGAGCAACATCGCGATCGGCGGGGTCAGCGGCACCGGCGTCAACACCTGGACGTTCGACAATGAAACGCTCGACACCCAGGTCAACACCACATCGATCGCGCACTCCACCAGGGTCGGTGCAGAACTAGAGGCCGAAGCCGGGGCGATCGTGCAGGCGGTGGTGGGCGGTGCCTATGAATGGGCGACCGGCGTAACCGAGGAGAACTCGACCAAGATCTACTGGGGCAGTGGCATCAACTACGCAGGTGCCGTACCGGGTTTCTCGGGCGTCGCCGCGACCCTGTGCCAGTACCGTCCGCAGCCATTCGCCTACGCGGCCTCCGAGCGCTCCAACATCGGCTTCGAGCACCGCTTCCAGGTCATCGACTACGTGGTGCGCGACTTCAACTGGAACCGGATCGACAATCCGCCGCCGCAGGCTTGCTACCCGGCGCTCGCGAATCCGATCTTCAACAGCAGCTTCGAACCTTGAGGGTTGCGGCCGGCCGGTCTGCCAATGGGTAGCAGACCGGTCGGACGGTGGTGGGACGTGGTGAACGTGGTGCGCTTGCCATTGGTTTGGACGTACAGCGGTCGGTTGTCGCACGATCGAACCCCCACCCTAAGCCCTTCCCCCGTCAAGGGGTAAGGGCGCGGAGCGCGCAGCGCGACATTCGAAGCGCGACCTGCAGTCGGCAGCAGCAGAACTTCCTCCCCCCTCGCGGGGGAAAGGCTGGGGATGGGGGCACGACGTGCCGCAACCCGCCATCGTTACCGCGTCCGCAGCGTCGCGTGGATCGCGGCTACCGCAACTGCGAACGCGCGGCGCGAACACGTTTCGCACGGTGATCTTTCCGCTAGGCTACCGGCCTTTCGCCATTCCGCCCGGAGCCCCATGCGCGCCTGCACACCGATCCCGATGCTTCACGCCGGCCTCGTTCTCGCCATGATTCTCGCGACCGCTGCGTGCAGCCGGGGACCGTCCACGCCCGCGACGAATGCCGACACCCGCGGCGACGCGCTCACCGCTTCGCCTGACGCGATTCGCGCGCATGTCAGCTTCCTTGCCGACGACGCGCTCGAGGGCCGACTGGCCGGCACCCGTGGCTACGACATCGCGGCGCGCTACGTGGCGAGCGGATTCGCGCAGCAGGGTCTCAAGCCCGGCGGCACCGACGGTACCTGGTTCCAGACCGTCCCGTTGGTGGAGTCGGTATCGCTGCTGCCCGCTGCGCGACTGACCCTGCAACCTGCGGTCGGCGCCGCGATCGCGTTGGTAGCGGCAAAGGATTTTCTGCCGGAGGCAAGCCTGGTCGAAGCCAACGTGCAGGCAGGCGCACCGATGGTGTTCGCAGGCTTCGGCGTGTCCGCACCGGACCAGGGGCACGATGACCTCGCCGGGGTCGATCTCAGCGGCAAAGTCGCGCTGGTTTTCGGCGGCGCGCCGGCGAAGTTCCCGCCGGCGATCCGCGCGCACTACTCCTCGCGCCTGACCAAGAATCAGGCGCTGGTCGCGCGTGGTGCGATCGGGGTGATCCAGCTGCAAACGCTGGAAGAACACAAGCGCACGCCTTGGGCGCGCCTCGTGCAGCAGTCCTGGCGCTCTCGCATGGGGTGGGTCGCCGCCGACGGCACCGTCAATGGCGCATGGCCGCAGCTTGTGATCCGCGCATCGATCAACCCCGAGAGCGCGGCGAAATTCTTCGCCGGCGCACCACGCACGTTGGAAGAGGCGTACGCCGCTGCCGAAGCCGGCACGCCGCAGGCTTTCGACCTGCCGCTGCGCGTGGAGCAGGTGCGCCGCTCGGTGATCCGCAACAAAAACAGCGACAACGTGATCGGCATCCTTGAAGGATCCGACCCCACCTTGGCCACCGAGTACGTCGCGATCTCGGCCCACCTCGACCATGTCGGCAAAGGTGCTCCGATCGGCGGCGATGCGATCTACAACGGCGCGGTCGACAACGCGAGCGGCATCGCGATCATGCTCGAATCCGCGCGCGTGCTCGCCGCCCTGCCAAAGCGCCCGCGCCGTTCGGTGTTGTTCATCGCCGTCACCGCCGAGGAATCCGGCCTGCAGGGCTCCGACTACTTCGTGCACAACCCGACGGTGCCGCGCGGCGCGATCGTGGCCAATATCAACATGGACATGCCGGTAGCGCTCGCACCACTCGCCGACGTCACCGCCTTCGGCGCCGAGCATTCCACGCTGGGTGCGGTCGCCGAGCGCGCGGCCAAGGCCGAGGGCGTCGGCCTTGCCGCGGACGAAAAGCCCGAGGAAGTCTTCTTCGTGCGCAGCGACCAATATTCGTTCGTGCGCGCCGGCATCCCGGCGCTGTACATCGACCAGGGCCTGACCTCGACCGACCCGGCGCAGGATCAGAAATCGCGCTACGAGGGTTTTCTCAAGGACCACTACCACCAGCCCAGCGACGACCTCACGCTGCCGATCCACTGGCCGTCGCTGGCGATGCTGGCGCAGTTGAATACGCGGATCATGGTGGAGGTGGCCAATGCGCAGGAGCGACCAGCCTGGAACGCAGGGAACTTTTTCGGAGAGACGTTCGCAAACGGAAAGGCTGCGATAGCCACGCACTAGCGCATGCGCCGATGCGCACAGTGGCACCTCAACCGAGCACACCCGCAGATTCTTCGATCCGGGTCGCACGAGATTTTTTCGACAACCAGCGCGGATCGCATCGGGCGTCACAGCGCCGCTGCGCGGTGCGGTTTTCGCAAGATCCAACCCCCCTACCCGGGCCTTCCCCCGTAATGGGGGAAGGGAGCAGAGCGTGCGCACCTTCTTGCAGCGTGCAGCGCTACATTCGCAGCGCGAACTCTCGGCGGCGGCGCCAGAACTCCCTTCCCCCCTTGCGGGGGAAGGGTTGGAGATGGGGGGCGCGACGGGCCTGAACACACCGTCAGCACCGCTCAGGGAGCCGGCAGGCGAACGCCAACCGCACCGCAATAGCTGCGCTGCGGATCCCGCGGCCGAAAGCACTCCGCCTCAATCACGAACGTCCGCTCCCCATTGCCCTCCCGCCAGCCCGGCACGCCCGACAGCGGCAGACTCACCATGCCTGCCGGGTCCCATCCTGCGCTGCCGAGCGCGACGGCTTCAGCGGCGGCTGCGTCCAGCACGCGTGCACGGTGCTCGAATGGCTGCGTGCAGAATCCCTGCGGTACCTGGAACAGCAGCGCCTTGGCGGCGAGCGTCTGGTGCGGGTTGCGCATCAGTTCGAACAGGGCGTGACCGAACACGTGGACGACGATGCGGCTGCCCCAGTCGGTGCGGCGGTCGAGAAACAGGCCGATCCAGTCGTGGGCGTCGAGCTTGTCGAACAGCTCAGGGTCGTCGCTTGCGAGCAGTACGCCGGCTTCGTCGATGTGGGTCAGTGCCTGCTGGCGCCGGGTGCGGTTGCCGCGCCCCTGGATCGGCAGGTCTTCTACTTGCAGGCGGTTGAGGCAGCGCTTGAGCGCGGGATAGCGCAGCCACATGAGCACGCTGAACAGATCGTGCCAGCGCGCGGGGCGGGTGGCGATGGCACCGTGGTCGTGAATGCGTTGTTCGAAGTGCAGACCGTCGCGGTGGAGTTGCTGGTTCTGCGCGACCACGCGCAGGCGCTTGCAGCCGTCGCGGATTGCCAGCGCGATGTTGATCGCATCGAGCGTGGGGAAAGTCTCGCCGCCCAGCAGGTCGGCGAACTCCGCCAGTTGGTCGAAGGGCGGCGCGGTGTAGTCCAGCCGCGCCCAAACTTCGCCGGCGTTCGGCGCGGTCTCGCGCATGCGTTCAGGCCGCAATTTCGCCGTGCAGGTCGTGGGCCTGCGCCTTGCCGATGCGAACGTCGACGAATTGGCCGGGCTTGAGGCCTGCCGCGCCATGGATGTAGACCTTGCCGTCGATCTCCGGGGCGTCGGCGCTGCTGCGACCGATGGCGACGCTGGGGCCAACCTCGTCGATCAGCACGCGCTGCACGCTGCCGACCTTGCGCTTGAGGCGTTTGCGGCTGATCTTTTCCTGCGTTTTCATGAAGCGCGCCTGGCGCTCATTGCGAATCTCCTCGGGCAGCTGCCCGGGCAGCGCGTTGGCCTTGGCGCCGTCGACCGGGGAGTAGGCGAAGCAGCCGACGCGGTCCAGCTGCGCGGCCTGAAGAAAATCCAGCAGCTCCTGGAACTCGGCTTCTGTTTCGCCGGGGAAGCCTGCGATGAAGGTGCTGCGGATGGTGAGCTCGGGGCAGATCGCGCGCCACGCTTGGATGCGGTCGAGGTTGCGCTCGCCGCTGGCGGGGCGCTTCATCGACTTCAGGATTCGCGGACTGGCGTGCTGGAAGGGAATGTCGAGATACGGCAGCACCTTGCCCTGCGCCATCAGCGGGATCACCTCGTCGACGTGTGGGTACGGATACACGTAGTGCAGGCGGACCCATGCGCCGAGTTCGCCCAAGCCCTGGCAGAGGTCGATCATGCGCGCGCGGTATTCGCGGCCGCGCCAGGTACCGGCAGCGTACTTGCTGTCCACGCCGTAGGCGCTGGTGTCCTGGCTGATCACGAGCAGCTCCTGCACCCCGCCCTTGACCAGCTTTTCGGCTTCGATGAGCACCTGTTCGACCGGGCGGCTCACCAGATCGCCGCGCATCGAGGGGATGATGCAGAAAGTGCAGCGGTGGTTGCAGCCCTCGGAGATCTTCAGATACGCATAGTGGCGCGGCGTGAGCTTGATGCCAGCCGGCGGCACCAGGTCGAAGAAAGGATCGTGGCGCGGCGGCAGCTGCTTGTGTACCGCAGTCATCACGCTGGCGTAGTCCTGCGGGCCGCTGATGCTGAGCACATCGGGGAAGCGGCTGCGGATCAGCTCGGCGCGCGCGCCGAGGCAGCCGGTGACCACCACCTTGCCGTTTTCCGCCATCGCCTCGCCGATCGCGTCCAGCGATTCCTCGACGGCGGAGTCGATGAAGCCGCAGGTATTGACCACTACCACATCGGCGCCAGCGTAAGTGGGCGCTATCTCGTAGCCTTCGGCGCGCAGCTGGGTGAGGATACGCTCGGAGTCGACCAAGGCCTTGGGGCAGCCGAGGCTGACGAAGCCAACCCGGGGACTCAGGGCCGCACCCGCATCCTGTGAACTTCGCACAACACGCGCCATGAATGATCGACTCCGACAGGCAGCTGGCAATTATACTGCGGGCACGACGGCGAAAGCCTCATGCAGCGGGATTTTCGCGTTCCTTCTTTGGTCGGCACGATCGCGCCGAGCGTTCAGACCATGATCCGGCAGGCCGATGCTGCGCTGTATGCGGCCAGGGTCGCAGGTCGCAAACATGTATTCGTGGCCGCGCCCGCCGGCGGCGGGGCCGCCAACGTGGAGGTGTGATGAACGCGTCCGATCTGGTGTTCGAGGCGATCGACGGCCACTGCGGCGGTGCGTGGATGGCGCAGCCGCCCAGCGAGCCGCGTGCGGCGGTGATCGTGGTGCAGGAGATTTTCGGGGTCAATCCGCACATTCGCGCGGTGACCCGGGGATTCGCGGCAGCGGGCTATCTGGGGCTGGCACCGCGTCTGTTCGACCGCGTGGCGGCTGGCACCGAACTGGGCTACGACGAGGCAGCTGTGTCGCGCGGGCGTGAGCTGGTCGCACAGCTGGGCTTGGACGCAGCACTGCGCGATATCGCTGCCGTTGCGCAATGGGCACGCAACCAGGGCCTCGGTGTGGGCGTGGTGGGTTTCTGCTGGGGCGGTACGGCCGCCCTGCTGGCGGCAACCCGGCTGGGTCTGCCGGCAGTCGCCTATTACGGCGGTCGCAGCATGGGATTTCTGCATGAACGTCCACAGGCGCCGCTGATGCTGCATTTCGGGCAGCGCGATGCGCTGATTCCCGCCGAACATGTGGCGCGCCAGCGACTCGCCTTCGCGAACGCCGAAGTGCACGAATACGCGGCCGGTCACGGTTTCAACTGTAGCGAACGAGCCGACTTCGACCCCGAGAGCGCGACGCTGGCAAACAGCCGCACGCTGGATTTCCTGGCCCGCCATACGCACGGCGGATGAACGCCTTCGTCCTGCACCCGCAGCTCGCAGCAGACACCGCGATGGTCTGCGAGCTGCCGCTATGTCGTGTGCTGCTGATGAACGATGCGCGCTATCCGTGGCTGGTACTGGTGCCGCGTCGCGTGGATCTGGTCGAGTTCACCCAGCTCGACGATCACCACTGTCGAGAGCTCACCGCCGAGGCGCGCCAGTGCGCGCTCGCGCTGCGCGATCTCTACCGGCCCGACAAGCTCAATCTCGGCGCACTCGGCAACGTGGTGCCGCAGTTCCATCTGCACGTGATCGCGCGTTATCGCAATGATGCGCGCTGGCCGCAGCCGGTGTGGGGGTTCCCACCGGCCGAACCCTATGCTGCCGCGCACCTGCAAGCCCGCATCGACGAGCTGCAGCGTGCGCTGCGGCAAGATTGAGGATCAGGCCTTCGGCAGGGTGACGCCGCGCTGGCCCTGGTACTTGCCGCCGCGGTCCTTGTATGAAGTCTCGCAGACTTCATCGGACTCGAAGAACAGCATCTGCGCGATGCCCTCGTTGGCGTAGATGCGCGCCGGCAGTGGCGTGGTGTTGGAGAACTCCAGCGTCACATGGCCTTCCCATTCGGGCTCGAGCGGGGTGACGTTGACGATGATCCCGCAGCGCGCGTAAGTGCTCTTGCCCAGGCACACGACGAGGGTGCTGCGCGGGATGCGGAAGTACTCCACCGTGCGCGCCAGCGCGAAGGAATTCGGCGGGATGATGCAGACATCGGCGTTGATGTCGACGAAGCTGCCGGCGTCGAAGTGCTTCGGATCGACGATGGTCGAGTTGATGTTGGTGAAGATCTTGAACTCGCTGGCGCAGCGCACGTCGTAGCCGTAGCTGGAGGTGCCGTAGCTGATCAGCTTGCCGCCGCTGGCGTTTTGGCGCACCTGCCCGGGCTCGAAGGGCTCGATCATGCGATTGGACGCGGCCATGCGGCGGATCCAGAGGTCGGACTTGATGGACATCGGCTGCGATTCCGGTGGACGGCGGAGGATTCTACGAAGCACAGCACAGCGGGCGGCCGCGGAGCGCGGCCGCAGCGCAGGGCTCGGCCGCGGCTCAGGTGTTCTGGATCACGATGTTGGGGAATGCGATCGACTTGTTGCGCGCCTGCACGGCCAGACGCGCGGCGGTCTGTCGGGCGATGCCGCGATAGGCCTTGGCGATCGCCGAATCCGGCGCCACCGCCACCGTGGGCCGACCGTTGTCGACCTCCTCGCGGATGCGGATATCCAGCGGCAGCGAGCCCAGCAGCGGCACGCCGTACTGGGCCGACATGCTGGCCCCGCCGCCGGAGCCGAAGATGTGCTCTTCGTGGCCGCACTGCGAGCAGATATGGGTGCTCATGTTCTCCACGATGCCGAGCACGGGCACCTCGACCTTCTCGAACATCTTCAGGCCCTTGCGCGCATCCAGCAGGGCGATGTCCTGCGGCGTGGTGACGATCACCGCGCCGGACACCGGCACGCGCTGGCACAGGGTCAGCTGGATATCGCCGGTGCCGGGCGGCAGGTCGATGACCAGATAGTCCAGATCGACCCAGTTGGTCTCGTTGAGCAGCTGCTGCAGGGCCTGAGTCACCATCGGACCGCGCCAGATCATCGGCGTGTCTTCTTCGATCAGAAAGCCGATCGACATCACCTGCAGGCCCCAGCTGTGCTTGGGCTCGATGCGATTGCCGTCGGTGGTGTCGGGCCGCCCCGAGACACCCAGCATGCGCGGCTGGCTGGGTCCGTAGATATCGGCATCGAGAATGCCGACCTGTGCGCCTTCGGCGACCAGCGCCAGCGCAAGATTGACCGCAGTCGTCGATTTGCCCACGCCGCCCTTGCCGGAGGCGACGGCGATGATGTTTTTCACGTTGGGCAGCGGCGAGAGGTTGTTCTGCACCTTGTGCGCGACCACGCGAAAACCGACGCTGACGGTGGCCGATGAAATGCCCGGGTCGGCTTCCAGCACGGCCTTGACGATACTGGCCAGCTCCGCCTGCCAGCCGAGTGCCGGGTAGCCCAGCATCAGATCGACCGCAACACGATCACCGTCGACGCCGATCCCCTTCACCGCGCCTTCGCTGACCAGATCGCGATCGTTGTGCGGATCGATCACGGCCGACAGCAGCGACCGCACGCGGTCCTTGATGGCTTCACTCATGGCACACAGTCTCCGGATCAGCTCTCGATTGTAGCGTCCCCTCGATGTGGCGGGGTTCAGGCGGTCCGGAGCCTTGCCCGCGCATGCGATAATCCGGGCAATTCAAGGGTAATCACCGTTCGATGAGCCACTCGCAGCACATTTTGGTCTCGTGTGCCCTGCCCTATGCCAACGGGCACCTGCACATCGGCCACCTGGTCGGCTACATCCAGGGCGACATCTGGGTGCGCGCGATGCGCATGGCCGGCCACACCGTGCACTTCGTGTGCGCCGACGATACCCATGGCACGCCGATCATGCTCGCCGCCGAAAAGGCCGGGGTCACGCCGGAGGCGTTCATCGCCGATATCCAGGCGTCCCATGAGCGCGACTTTGCCGCATTCGGGGTCAACTTCGACCACTACGGCTCGACCCATTCGCAGACCAACCGCGAGCTTACGTGGAAGATCTACCGCGCGCTCGAGGCCGGCGGCCACATCGCGCGGCGCTCGATCAGCCAGCTGTACGATCCGATCAAGCACATGTTCCTGCCCGATCGCTATGTCAAGGGCGAGTGCCCCAAGTGCGGCTCGGCCGACCAGTACGGCGACAACTGCGAGGTCTGCGGTGCTGCCTATGCGCCGACCGATCTGAAGAATCCGCGCTCGGTGGTGTCGGGCGCGACCCCGGAGCTGCGTGAATCGGAGCACTATTTTTTCCGCCTTGCGAATTTCCGCGAGGTGCTGGAAGCATTGCTGGCCGATCCGGGCTTCGCGGTGCCCGGCGTGCGCGCCAAGCTCGGCGAATGGATGGGCGGCGAGCTGCGCGACTGGGACATCTCGCGCGATGCGCCGTACTTCGGCTTCGAGATTCCGGATGCACCGGGCAAGTACCTGTACGTCTGGCTGGACGCACCGATCGGCTACCTGTCGAGCTTCCAGGACTACGCGGCCAAATCGCCGCAGAACCTGCGCGGGCTGCGCTTCGAGGATTTTATCGAAGCGGAGCGAGCGCCGCGTGCCGGCACCGCCATGCACCACTTCATCGGCAAGGACATCGTCAACTTCCACGGCCTGTTCTGGCCAGCGGTGCTCGCGGGATCCGGGCATCGTGTACCCACCGCGCTGCATGTCAACGGATACCTGACCGTCGATGGCGCGAAGATGTCGAAGTCGCGCGGCACTTTCATCAGCGCACGTTCCGTGCTCGACCAGGGCATCGATGGCGACTACCTGCGCTACTACTTCGCGGTGAAGTCGTCCGGCGGGGTGGAGGATGTCGATCTGAACCTCGGCGACTTCGTCGCACGGGTCAACTCCGACATCGTCGGCAAGTTCGTCAACATCGCCAGTCGCTGCGCAGGCTTCATCCATTCGCACTGCAGCGGTCGACTGGCGCCGGCACTGCACCGGCCCGATGACTACCAGCGGATTGTCGATGCGCGCGCGCAGATCGTCGAGCTGTATGCGTCGCGGCGCTTCGGGCAGGTACTCACGACCGTGATGGGACTGGCCGACCAGACCAACGAATACATCGCGGCAATGGCCCCATGGCTGATCGCCAAGGACCGCGCGCGCGACGCCGAGTTGCAATTGGTGTGCACCCAGGCGCTGAATGCGTTTCGGTCGCTGGCAGTGTATCTGGCGCCGATCCTGCCGAGCCTGACTGCGCAGGCACGCAAGTTCCTCGACTTCGAGTCCGGTGCGTTCGAGTCGGTGAATGTGCCGTTGCTGGATGTTGCCATCCATCCGTTCAAGCATCTGGCGAAACGGGTTGATCCGAAGCAGATCGAGGCGCTGCTGGATGCCAACCGGGAGACTTTGGGTGGCGGCGCTGCTTTGGGAGCTGCGGCGACTCCGATCGCCGCCATGGCGGCTCCCACATCGGTTGCCACGGGTGATGGTGCGGGGGGTGGCAAACGGGTCGAACCGGCGGCGGATCGGGGGGCTTCGAAGATGGTTGCAGCGGATGAGGTTGGCGCGGCAGGAGCGAGCTCAGTGATAGGCATCGAGGACTTCAGCAAGATCGACCTGCGCATCGCGCGCATCGTCGAGGCCGAAGCGGTTCCCGAGGCCGACAAGCTGCTGCGCCTGAAGCTCGATCTGGGCGGCGAGCAGCGGCAGGTCTTCGCTGGCATCAAGAGCGCCTACGACCCCGCGAGCCTGGTCGGTCGACTCACCGTGATGGTCGCCAACCTCGCGCCGCGCAAGATGCGTTTTGGTCTGAGCGAAGGCATGGTACTGGCCGCCAGCGACGAGCGCGGCGGACCGTTCCTGCTGGCCCCCGACGCGGGCGCGCAGCCGGGGATGCGGGTGAAGTGAGTCAACAGCGGCGAATGGCGAATGGCGAATGGCGAATGGGTGGGATCCGGACTCGCGGTGCCAGTGTGACCTGCGCGCTTTCGCGTTCGCCATTCGCCAGTCGCCATTCGCCGCCTTACCGATATTCGCGCGCCACCCACACGAGCTAAACCACCCCAGCCGCCGCGCCACCCCATGCCCGACCTCCTCGCCATCCTGCTCACCGCCGTATTCGTCAACAACTTCGTACTCGTGAAGTTCCTCGGGCTGTGCCCGGTGATGGGCGTGTCCAAGCAGATCGAGAGTGCGGTGGGTCTGTCGCTGGCTACCGCGTTCGTGCTGACCATGGCCTCGGGGCTGTCGTATCTGGTGTACGCGTGGTTACTGGTGCCGCTGGATCTGCTGTGGATGCGCACCCTGGCGTTCATCCTGGTGATTGCAGCGCTGGTGCAGGTCGTCGAGGCGGTGATGCGGCGGCAGTTTCCGCTGCTCTATCAGGTGCTGGGCATCTTCCTGCCGCTGATCACGACCAACTGCGCGGTCCTCGGCGTGGCCTTGCTCAATACGCGCGAGCAGCACGATCTGCTCGACTCGCTGGTGTTCGGGCTGGGCGCTTCGTTGGGCTTCGGGCTGGTGCTGGTGCTGTTCGCCGGATTGCGCGAGCGCATCCATGCTGGCGACGTGCCTGCCGCTTTCCAGGGCGCACCGATCGGGCTGATCACCGCAGGACTGATGGCGCTCGGTTTCATGGGCTTTGCCGGCATGGGCAGCCGCGGATGATCGAGGCGGTACTCGCGCTGTCCGGACTCGGCGTGCTGCTGGGCGCGCTGCTCGGATGGGCTGCGGTCAGGTTTCGTCGGGAGGACGCGCCGCTGGTCGATGCGATCGACCGCATCCTGCCGCAGACGCAGTGCGCGCAATGCGGATTTCCCGGCTGCAGGCCCTATGCGGAGGCGATCGCGCGCGGCGCTGCCGATATCAACCAGTGTCCTCCCGGCGGCGAGGCCGGCATCCAGGCGCTGGCCGCTTTGCTCGGTCGCGAAGCCAAGCCGCTGGATGCAACGCACGGCAGCGAGCAACCGGCACGCGTGGCGTGGATCGACGAAGAGGTCTGCATCGGTTGCACCAAATGCATCCAGGCGTGTCCTGTCGATGCGATCATCGGGGCGCCGAAGCTGATGCACACGGTGCTCATCGATGCCTGCACCGGTTGCGATCTGTGCGTTGCCCCGTGCCCGGTCGATTGCATTTACATGCTGCCCGCAAGCAGCGGCATCGCAGTCTGGCGCGCGCCGCGGCCGGCAGCGGCGCGGCTGCAGAACATCACGTTCCTGCGGGTGCCATGAGCAGCAGCATCGCCCTGCATGGTTTCCACGGCGGCCTGCGCCTGCCCGGCCACAAGATCGCCGCGTCGGCGGCCAGTTCGCGCGCGTGTCCCCTGCCGCCGACTTTGATTCTGCCGCTGGGCCAGTATGGCGGCAGTCTGGCGCAGGTCCTGGTCGCACCCGGCGACCGGGTGAGGCGCGGCCAGCTGGTGGCGCGCGCCGATGGCCTGGCCGCCAACGTGCACGCGCCGGCAGCGGGCAGCATCGTCGCGATCGAGCCGCGACCGGTGCCGCACATCTGCGGCCTGCCCGCGTCGTGCATCGTGCTCGCAGTCGATACGGATGCTGATACCGACGACCGCGCAATCTGTTTTCCGCCGATGGTCGAGTGGCAGCAGGCCGATGCGCAGAGCCTGCTTGAGCGCATCGCGGACGCCGGCATCGTGGGGCTCGGTGGCGCTGCATTTCCGACCGCGACGAAACTCGGCTACCCGATCGAGCTGCTGGTGATCAATGGCGCCGAATGCGAACCGTGGATCGCCTGCGATCAAATGCTGCTGCGCGAACGCGCGCAGGAGGTCTGCACCGGTGCGCGCATCATGCGCCAGATCGTGGGCGCTACCCGCGTGGTACTCGCAATCGAGGACCGCATGCAGGATGCCGCCGAGGCAGTGCGGGCGGCGCTCGATTCCAGCACCGACATCGAGCTGGTCGAGGTCCCCACCATTTTTCCGCAGGGCGGCGAGCGCCAGCTGATCCGGGTGCTCACCGGCAAGGAGGTGCCGAGCGGTGGATACCCGGTCGATATCGGCGTGCTGTGCCACAACGTAGGCACCGCGGCTGCGGTGTATCGCGCGATCGTGCGCGGCGAGCCGCTGCTCGAGCGCTATGTCAGCGTGACCGGACACGGCGTGCTTGCGGCGGGCACCTGGCGCGTGACGATCGGCACGCCGGTCGAATGGTTGATCGCGCAGGCTGGAGGCTACAGCGGCGACGCCGCGCGGGTGGTGCTGGGCGGTTCGATGACGGGAACGGCGATAGCGACCGATGCAGTGCCGATCGTCAAAGCGAGCAACTGCGTGCTGGTGCTCACCACCGATCAACTGCGCGACCCCGCACCGGAGCTGCCGTGCATCCGCTGCGGCGAATGCGCGCGCGTATGTCCCGCGCAGCTGCTGCCACAGCAGCTGCACTGGTTTATACGCGCGGCCGACTGGGACGCAGTCGAAAGCCACGCGCTGATCGACTGCATCGAATGCGGACTGTGCGCGCAGGTTTGCCCGAGCCATATTCCACTGGTCGACTGGTATCGCCACGGCAAGACCGAATTGCACCTGCGCGCGGATGCGCAGCAGCGCGCGGACGCCGCGCGCAAGCGCTTCGAGGCACGCACGCTGCGCCTTGCGCAGGCACAGGCCGAGCGCACGGAACGCCTGGCAGCGCGACAGGCCGTTGACGAGGAAAGCCCGGCTTCCGATCCGATTGCCGCGGCCGTGCAGCGCGCCGCGGCGCGCAAGCGTAGCGAAGGGGGGCCCGAGCATGGCGCGTGAGTTTCGCCTCGGCGGCGCACCGCACCTGCCGGCGGCCACCAGCGTGCAGACGGTGATGCTGAAGGTGCTGCTCGCGCTGCTGCCCGGCATAGCGGTGTCGGTAATCTGGTTCGGTGTCGGCCTGCTGCTGCAGATCGCACTGGCCTGCGTATTCGCGCTGCTGGCGGAAGCGGCGATGTTGCAACTGCGCGGCCGCCCGCTGCGACCGTTCCTGTCCGACCTGTCCGCGCCGGTGGCCGCCGTGCTGTTCGCTCTGTGCTTGCCGCCTTGGGCACCGTGGTGGATTGCCGCGATCGGCATGCTGTCGGCGATCGTGCTGGCCAAGCATCTGTACGGCGGACTCGGCTACAACGTGTTCAATCCGGCGATGGTCGGCTACGTCGTGGTGCTGATCGCATTCACCCGTGAGCTCAGTGCATGGCCAGCGCTGGCGGCGGGATCGGCGCTCGCTCCGGGCGAGATGCTGCACGCGGTGTTCGGCGGCGGCCAACCGTGGGATGCGATGGCCCAAGCCACGCCGCTGGACACGCTGCGCGAACAACTCGGGCAAGGGCGCACGCTGGCGGAGATCCGCAGCGGCCCGGCTTTCGCCAGCGCCGCTGTGCGCGGCGAGTGGCTCGCGCTGGCGTGGCTGCTCGGTGGCCTGTGGCTGTTGCAGCAGCGCGTGATCCATTGGCAGGTGCCGGTCGGCGTAGCGGTCGGTGTGATCGCGGTGGCCGCGCCGCTATGGCTCTACGACAGTGGCAGGCACGCATCGCCGCTGTTCCATTTGACCAGCGGCGCGACGGTGCTGGCCGCATTCTTCATCGCTACCGAGCCGGTCAGCGGCGCGGCGACCCCACGCGGCCGCCTGCTGTTCGGTGCCGGCGTCGGCGCGCTGTGCGTACTGATTCGCCGCTACGGCGCTTATCCCGATGGCATCGCGTTCGCGGTGCTGCTGATGAATGCGGTGGCACCACTGCTGGACCGCTGGTTGCACCCACGCGTGTTCGGGCGCAGCAAATGAATCAAACCCTGCGCTCGATGCGCCGCACCACGCTGCGCCTGGCGGCGTTTACCGCAGTCACCGCGGCAGTGCTCGGCGCGATGGTGGCATGGACCCGCGCACCGATCGCGGCACAGCAGCAGCGTGCGCAGCTGGCCGCATTGGCCGCCCTGCTGCCGGTGAATGGCTATGACAACGATCCGGTGGCCGACCGCATCGAGGTGCTGGCGCCGGAGGGGCTCGGTGGCAAGCAGCCGCAGTCGATCTATCGCGCGCGCCGCGCCGGGCAAGCGGTGGCTGCAGTGCTCGGCGTCACCGCAGAGGATGGCTATAGCGGTGCGATCCAGCTGCTGCTGGGTGTGGGCGTCGACGGCCGCGTGATCGGCGTGCGCGTGATCGGCCATCAGGAAACACCTGGCCTTGGCGATGCCATCGAAGCCGGGCGCAGCGACTGGATCAATCGCTTCGCGGGGCGCGGTATCGGCGACCCTCCGGCTGAACGCTGGGCGGTGCGTCGCGACGGCGGCGACTTCGACCAGTTCGCGGGCGCCACCATCACGCCGCGCGCGGTGGTCACGGCCATTCGCCGCGCCTTGATCTGGTTCGGCGACAATCAGGCGCAGGTCTTCGCTGTCCACAACCCGCCAACGCCAGAACGCTGAGATGTCCGAGCCGTCCGCCAGCAGCATCGTCGAGCAGGGCCTGTGGAGCAACAACCCGGGTCTGGTGCAGCTGCTCGGCCTGTGCCCACTGCTGGCGGTCAGCAACAGCGCGGTCAATGCGCTGGGATTGGGTGTGGCGACGGTGCTGGTACTGACCCTGACCAATCTTGCGATCTCGCTGCTGCGGCGCGCGATCCCGGCCGAGATCCGGATTCCGGCCTATGTGGTGGTGATCGCCACCATCGTGACCTGCGTGGAGCTTGCGATGAACGCATGGATGCATGAGTTGTATGTCGTGCTGGGCTTGTTCATTCCACTGATCGTGACCAACTGCGCGGTGATGGGACGCGCCGAACTGTTTGCCGCACGCCACTCGCCGGCGCGCGCAGCGCTCGACGGAATCGCGACCGGACTCGGCTTCTTCGCCGTCCTGCTGGCGATCGGCTGCATGCGCGAAGTCATCGGCCACGGCACCTTGTTCGCGGGCGCCGCGCGTTTTCTTGGGGCTTGGGCGGGCCCGTTGGAGGTGCACCTGATCGCCGACTATCGCGGCTTCGTTCCTGCCATCCTGCCGGTGGGCGCCTTCGTGGCGCTGGCGTTGTTGATCGCGGCCAAGAACGCGCTCGATGCGAGGCGGCGCGCACGCCTGGCGATGGCGCGAGACGAAGCTGCGGCATGAGCGCGGTTCGGCCGCGTGGCGGCAGGGAATCGCTTGCTGCAAAGCGCGAACGCTGCGCCACGATCCTCGGCCGCCTGCGCGAGCTCAACCCGCGACCTACCACCGAACTCGAGTACAGCTCGCCGTTCGAACTGTTGCTCGCGGTGGTGCTCTCGGCCCAGGCCACCGATGTCGGGGTCAACAAGGCCACCCGACGCCTGTTTCCCATCGCGCGCACGCCGACGGCAATCCTCGCGCTGGGCGAGGAGCAGCTGAAGCGTTACATCAACACCATCGGGCTGTTCAACGCCAAGGCGAAGAACGTGATCGCACTCTGCCGGCAGGTGATTGAACTGCATGGCGGCGAGGTGCCGCGCGAGCGCAGCGCGCTCGAGGCCCTGCCCGGTGTCGGCCGCAAGACTGCCAATGTGGTGCTCAACACTGCCTTTGGCGAGCCGACCGTGGCGGTCGATACGCACATTTTCCGTGTATCGCGGCGCCTCGGCCTGTCGCGCGGCCGCAACCCGCTCGCCGTCGAACAGGACCTGCTCAAGATCGTGGCGGATCAATTCCTGCGCGACGCCCATCACTGGCTGATCCTGCACGGCCGCTACACCTGCAAGGCACGCAAGCCGGATTGCCCGCAGTGCCCGCTGCTGGACCTGTGTCCGTTCCGGCACAAGACCCGCCTGTAGGAGCGCGCCGTGCGCGCGACCGCAGCGAACGGATTCGGGGCGACCACGGGTGTGACGGTCGCGCACAGGGTGCGCTCCTACAATGCCCCGGACGTGTGTAGGAGCGCGCCGTGCGCGCGACCGCGGTGCCGGGGCCTGCCCGGCGCACCCTGGCCTCAGCGCTGCAGTGTCTCTCGCTCGATCTGGTCGAGGGTGGCGTGGCGTACGTCGGTGCCCTTGATGATGTAGATCAGGTGCTCGGCGAGGTTGGCCGCATGGTCGGCCACGCGATCTACCGCCTTGGTTACCGCCATCATGTCGAGCAGCACCGCGACCTCACTGGGGTTCTGGGTGATCTGGCGGACCAGTTCGCCGGAGATCGCGTTGACCAGGCGACCGATGCCCTGCGCTGCGCGGATCACCGCGATCGCTTCGTCGAGTTCACCGCGCACGAACGCATTGAGCGCATCGCGCAGCAGGCCGCGGGCAAGGTCGGCGACGCGGTGGGTTTCTTCCAGCCAGCGCGCATCCGGCACACCGCTGGAACGGATCGCCGCCGACAGGCGCGCGATCTTGCGCGCCTTGTCGCCGATCCGCTCGAGATCGGTGACCATCTTGCTCACGCCCAGCACCATGCGCAGATCGCTGGCGGTCGGCTGCCGCTTGGCGATCAAATGCGCACAGTCGTGGTCGATCTCGACTTCGAACTCGTTGACGCGGCGGTCGTTGGCCACTACCTGTTCGGCAAGATCGCTGCGGCCGCTGCTCAGCGCATCGACCGCAAAACGGAACTGTTCCTCGACCACGCCGCCCATCTCGACCACGCGCGAGCGCAGCGCGGCGAGATCGGCGTCGTATTGTTTGCTGATGTGTTCGCTGGTGTTCATGGTCTGGGTTCCGTGGCGGTTCAACCGAAGCGCCCGGTGATGTAGTCCTCGGTCTGCTTGTTGGTCGGGCGGAAGAATACGTCGTCCGTCCAGCCGAACTCGATCAGGTCACCAAGGTACATGTAGGCGGTGAAATCCGATACGCGGGCGGCCTGCTGCATGTTGTGGGTCACGATCAGGATGGTGACCTTGTCCTTGAGCTGGTGGATCAGCTCTTCGATGCTGGCCGTGGCGATCGGGTCGAGTGCCGAGGTCGGCTCGTCGAACAGCAGCATTTCGGGCTCGGATGCCAGCGCGCGTGCGATGCACAGGCGCTGCTGCTGGCCGCCGGACAGGTTGTTGGCCTGCTCGTCGAGCCGGTCCTTGACCTCGTTCCACAGGGCCGCACTGCTGAGCGCTTCCTCGACCTTGTCCATCAGCAATGAGCGCTGCTTGACGCCGCGGATGCGCAGACCGTAGGCGACGTTCTCGAAAATCGACTTCGGGAACGGATTGGGCTTCTGGAACACCATCGCCAGGCGCATGCGCACCTCGATCGGGTCGACATCGGCGCCAAGCAGGTTCAGATCGTCCGGAAAGAAACGGATCTCGCCGTCGTAGCGATTGCCCGGATACAGATCGTGCATGCGGTTGAAGCAACGCAGGAAGGTGCTTTTGCCGCAACCGGAAGGCCCGATCAGGGCGGTAACGCGACGGTCGAACACCGGCAGCGTGATGTTCTTCAATGCCTGCTTTTTGCCGTAAAAGAAGTTCAGCGCGCGCGCCTCGGCCTTCTTCTGCAGCGTTGCGAGGTCGGGTTTGGGAGCCTTGCTAGCCATGATTCACCACTTGAGGTTACGTCGCAGTCGATAGCGAAGCCAGATCGCGATCGCGTTCATCAGCAGGGTCATGCCGACCAGCACCAGCGCTGCGGCCGAGGCGTTCTGCTGGAACGCCACCTCCGGTCGCGAGGTCCAGTTGAAGATCTGGATCGGCATGGCGGTAAATGGCGAGAGCAGCCATTCGAAGGACACGAACGGCGGCGCGGCAGTCAATGGTGCCGGCGGCAGGAAGGCGATGAAAGTGACAGCGCCAATGGTCACGATCGGCGCGGTCTCGCCGATCGCGCGCGACAGGCCGATGATCACGCCGGTCAGGATGCCGGGCATCGAATACGGAAGCACGTGGTGGCGCACCATCTGCCAGCGGGTGGCGCCCAGCGCATAGGCCGCCTCGCGGATCATTCCCGGCACCGCGCGGATCGATTCGCGGGTGGCCACGATCACGATCGGCAGGATCAGCAGGCCCAGGGTCAGGCCGGCGGTCAGCACCGACGCGCCGAGCCCGAAGGTATGCACGAACATGCCCAGCGCCAGCAGCCCGTAGACGATCGACGGCACGCCGGCGAGGTTGTTGATGTTGATCTCGATGATCGCGGTAAAGCGGTTGCGCGGCGCGTATTCTTCCAGATACAGCCCCGAGGCCACACCGATCGGCACCGCCACGGCGGCGGTGACCAGCATCAGCAGGAAGGTTCCCACCCACGCGGCGAGTATTCCGGCCTGACCGGCGCGCCGCGACGCAAAGCTGGTGAAGAAATCGGCGGTCAGTCGCGACGCGCCATCGACCAGCATGTCGACGAACAGCGCCACGAAGGTCACGAAGCACAGGGTCAATGCGGCAAAGCCCAGTACCGCGAATGCAATATCACGGCGCTTGTGCGCAGCGATCATGCTGCGCACCTGGACCAGATCGCGGGTTGGCGTGCTGTTCACGTCAGTAGACCTCGCGGAAGCGGCGCTTGAGCCAGAACCCGGCGAGGTTGAACACCAGGGTCACCAGGAACAGGGTAAGGCCGGCGGCGAAGATGGTCTGGTAGCCGACGCTGCCATGCGGCAAGTCGCCCTTGGCCACCTGAACGATGTATGCGGTGATGGTCGCGGCCGGCTCGGTCGGGTTCATGGTCAGGTTCGGCTGCATGCCGGCGGCGACCGCCACGATCATGGTCTCGCCCACAGCGCGCGAAATACCGAGGATGTAGGCGGCAGCGATACCGGAGAACGCCGCAGGCACCACCACGCGCAGCGCGGTCTGCAAGCGGGTCGCACCCATCGAGTAAGAGCCCTCGCGCAGCGCCATCGGCACCGCGCGCATCGCATCTTCGCTGATGGAGCTTATGTAGGGCACGATCATGATACCCATCATCAGGCCCGCCGAGAGCAGGTTGAAGCCGGGCAATCCGGGGATGAACTGCTGCAGGATCGGGGTCAGGAAGAACAGCGCGAAATAGCCGTAAATGATGGTCGGGATGCCGGCGAGCAGTTCCAGCACCGGCTTCCAGATCTCGCGTACACGTTCGCTGGCGAACTCGGACAGGTAGATCGCGATCACCGTGCCGAGCGGGATGGCGACCAGCAGCGCGATCAGCGAGCTGGTCAGGGTGCCCGACAGCAGCACCACGATGCCGAAATGCGGATCGGAGAACAGCGGAGTCCACTGGTCGTCGGTCAGGAAGTCCCCCAGGGGCACCACGGCGAAGAAGCTCAGCGATTCCTTGACCAGGATG
>Ga0136636_10000471_pt1 | contig 20328 bp, 16 predicted proteins | sample AntDrymUQ8522106_2_FD_104653 | JGI IMG/M metagenome (GOLD analysis project Ga0136636, IMG submission 104653) | Polar desert sand microbial communities from Dry Valleys, Antarctica - metaG UQ852 (21.06) | ecosystem: Environmental > Terrestrial > Soil > Desert | place: Antarctica: Dry Valley... | reverse complement strand
GCCCAAAAATTATCGTACTGGGTGGCCAAGGCATGAACCGCTTCAAACTCCTCCAGCGTGGTGCAAATACAAAGGGCCCGGTCAACTTGCGCTGCCTGCATGGCCGTCCGGATCTCTGGCAGCTTGGAAACGAGCTCTGGAAAATTTAAATGGCAGTGCGAATCGGTGAACATAACTTTAGGTTGTGAATGCAAGCCGAGCGCGACGCATCGGCAAGCGGCTCAGATGGTCTGGGTCGGCCGGTCTGAGGCCAGGCTGGCGCCAAGGACTTCTTCAATTTTTTGCTTGAGCGCGCGCGACTTGTCGTCTTTGGGGAACTGAATGCCCACGCCCTGTGCCCGGTTGCCTGCGGCTTTGGCGGGTGTGACCCACGCCACTTTTCCTGCCACGGGGTAGCGCTGGGGGTCTTCCGGGAGCGAAAGCAACACATACACGTCGTCACCCAGCTTGTAATCCCGCGTGGTGGGAATAAAAATGCCGCCCTCAGTGAACAAGGGAATGTAAGCCGCATAAAGCGCTGATTTTTCCTTGATGGCCAACTGAATGACGCTGGGGCGAGGAGCGGAGTGTGTTTGAGTGCTCATGGTGTTCTGGCTTGTTTTGAGTTTAGGGCGTTTTGGGCCTGGCTGACCAAGGACTCAAGCATCAGCCCTGCATTGAATGGATGCTCCACCGTGCGCGCCGTGGCCGCCAGTGCTTTTGACCAAGCGGTCAGCGTGGCCAGCGTGCCGCCACCGGGCAAATCAGCCGCCTCAAAAAAACGCGCTTGAGCGCCCACTTTAACGGCCAGCATGTCGTGGCACAGCTTGTGCAGTGCATCCACCACCTGCGCGGGCGACCAGTCTTTGAGCAAGCTGACGTCGCCCTGCGCCATGGCCTTGGGCAATTTGACCCAGGCCTGCGCGGTGCGGCCCGCCGGGCCGGTGTTGGGTGAAAACTGCAGGGCATCTTCGGGCCGCCCGCCCGCTGCTTTCAAAATCACAGGCGCCTCAGCGACGGGCACGCCCTGCCCTTCAAGCCAAGCTAACGAGGCCCGGGCGTCAGGCCACTGCAGGGTGTGGCCCAGACAACGGCTGCGAATGGTGGGCAGCAACTGGTGCGCCGCCTCAGTGGCCAGGATAAATTTAACGTCACCGGGCGGTTCCTCTAGAGTCTTGAGCAGGGCGTTGGCCGTGATGTTGTTCATGCGCTCGGCGGGAAACACCAGCACCGCCTTGCCACGGCCACGCGCACTGGTGCGCTGCGAAAACTCCACGGCGTCGCGCATGGCATCCACGCGAATTTCTTTGCTGGCTTTGCGCTTTTTGTCGTCCACCTCGGCTTGCGCTTTTTCACTCAACGGCCAGCCAAGTTCCAGCATGACGGTCTCAGGCATCAGCACGCACAGGTCGGCATGGGTGCGCACTTCTATCGCGTGGCAACTGCCGCAGGTGCCGCAAGCGCCCTGGGGAGTGGGCTTTTCACACAGCCAGGCTTGGGCCAGCGCCAGTGCCAAGCTGTACTGACCCAAGCCAGAAGGCCCCGCCAGCAGCCAAGCGTGCCCGCGCTGGGCCAACAGCACTTTCGCCTGCGCGGCAATCCACGGTGCCACGGATAGGCTGCTCATGCCAACCAACCTTTGGCTTTGATGGCGGCCAAGACCGCCTGCCAGACTTGCTCGCGGGAGGTGTCGGCGTCAACTCGGGTGAAACGACCGGGCTCGGCCTGAAAGCGGCGTTGGTAACCGGCGGCCACCCGAGCAAAAAACTCAACGGGCTGGGCTTCAAACTTGTCCGGTACACGGGCACCCGCCAAACGCTGGGCCGCCACCTCGGGCGACAAATCAAACCAAAGGGTTAAATCAGGATTGATGACGAAATTGGTCTCTAGCCCTTGTGTGGTCTGCACCCATCGCTCTAAAGTCGATAGCATGGCCAAGTCAAACCCACGGCCGCCGCCCTGGTAGGCAAATGTGGCGTCCGTGAAGCGGTCACACAGCACCACCTCACCCCGGGCCAGCGCCGGCTCAATGCAGTGGCGCAAATGGTCGCGCCGAGCGGCAAATACCAGCAAGGCCTCGGTCATGGCATCCATGGGGTCGTTAAGCACCAGGGTGCGCAGCTTTTCGGCCAGCGGCGTGCCCCCGGGCTCACGGGTCAGCGTGACGGCCCTGCCCTGGTCGCGAAACGCTTGGGCCAATGCCTCAATGTGCGTGGATTTACCCGCGCCATCAATGCCTTCAAAACTGATAAAAAGCCCGGTGGTGGTCATGTCTGGTCGATGGCTCAAGGGGTTTGCCCACGCTGGTATCGGTTGACCGCGCGGTTGTGATCGTCCAGGCCATCACTGAAATGACTGGACCCGTCGCCACGCGCCACAAAGTACAACGCCTGGGTGGCTTGCGGCTGTACCGCTGCCAGCAAAGACGACTGGCCCGGCATGGCAATGGGCGTGGGCGGCAGTCCCGCGCGGGTGTAAGTGTTCCAGGGCGTGTCCGCCAGCAAATCCCGACGGCGCAAATTGCCGTCAAACGTTGGGCCCAGGCCATAAATCACGGTGGGGTCGGTTTGCAAGCGCATGCCAATGCGCAAGCGGTTGACAAACACACCCGCAATCAAGGGCCGGTCGCTGGACACACCGGTTTCTTTTTCAATGATGCTGGCCAGAATTAATGCCTCCTCTGGAGTCTTGAGGGGGCTGTTGGGCGCACGCTGTTGCCACACGGTAGCGAGCCGCTCGTCCATGGCCTGCATGGCCCGTTTGAGCACCGCCACATCCGTACTGCCCTTGGCATAGGTGTAGGTGTCCGGGAAAAACCGCCCTTCGGGGTGCACGCCCGGACGGCCTAGCGATTTCATGATCAAATCGGGCTCTAGCCCTTGTGTAGTCTGCGTGAGGTACTCTGCTTTTAGGAGCGCTGCGCGCACTTGGACAAAGGTCCAGCCCTCCACCAGCGTCACCGCGCGCAGCGCCTGCTCGCCGCGCACCAGTTTTTGCAGCACGCTCAAAGGGGTCGCGCCCCGCGCAATCTCATAACTGCCGGCCTTGATTTTTCGGGCATCGCCCGACAGGCGAAACCACACCTGCAACAGCCAGGGGTGCGTCTGCACGCCCGCGTCATGAATGGCCTGTGCCACATCGCCGGCCGACATGCCGGGCGCCACCGTCAGGTCCACGGTGTCAGCGGTCAGGGGCAGGCGCTGATTCACCCAAAACGCAGCGGCGCCTGCCACCAGCGCCGCCAAAAAAACCACCATTGCAAAGAAACGACGCACAGCCCTACAGCCCTCCATCAAATTGAGGGGGGATGATAATTCACGCATGAACTACCAACTCCATGGCACCACCCCCCTGACACATCTGGGCGTGATTCGGGTCGAGGGCGACGATGCCGCCAAATTTCTTCATGGGCAACTGACCAATGACTTTGTGCTGCTGGGCCTGAACGAGGCGCGTCTGGCGGCCTTTTGCTCGTCCAAAGGCCGCATGCAGGCCAGCTTCATTGGTTTCAAACGCAGCGCCAGCGAAATTTTGCTGATTTGCAAGCGCGACATTCTTCCGCCCACGCTCAAGCGCCTGTCCATGTTTGTCATGCGCGCCAAAGCCAAATTAACCGACGCCAGCGATGACTTTGTGCTGTATGGACTGGCGGGTGAGACGGTGACAATCGCTTCTAAAAATATAGCTGTCAGCGCAGGCCCTGTATGGGCTAAAGCCGATTTGGACTCTATAAACATAATCACCTTGTACCCCGCAGGCGACACGCCGCGTGCGCTGTGGGTGGCACCTGCGGGGACGCCAGCGCCTGTCGGGCCCAGTTTGTCCGAGCAGGACTGGGCTTGGGGCGAGGTGAAAAGTGGCATTGCCATGATCAGCACGCCCATCGTCGAGGCATTTGTGCCGCAGATGCTGAATTACGAGTCAGTGGGGGGGGTGAACTTCAAAAAGGGCTGTTACCCCGGCCAGGAGGTGGTGGCGCGCAGCCAGTTTCGCGGCACGCTCAAGCGCCGGGCCTACTTGGCGCATGCTGACGTGGCACTGCAGACGGGAGACGAAATTTTTGCCAGCGATGACGACACCCAGCCGGTGGGCACGGTGGCCCAGGCTGCGGCATCCCCAGAGGGCGGTTTTGACGCCATTGTCTCAGCCCAAGTGGCGGCGTTTGAAGCGGGTCGTTTGCATTTAAAAAGCGCTTCTGGCCCCGCCCTCACGCTGACCGCTGCGCCCTACCCGCTGTTGGCCGATATTTAAAGACGCTTGGTGTTCACGCCGGGCGCCGGCCCGGGTTTTCAAGACGACAACGGTTCAAAAGCGCCTCGCAAGGCGCGTGCAGCGTCGGCATGGGCATGGCGCGCCTGGGGAATGGCGCGGCCCATCTTGATGAATTCATGCACCACGCCAAGGTAAATCTCCAAATCCACCGCGACCCCAGCGGCACGCAGCTTGTCGGCGTAGAGCACACCTTCATCCACCAGCGGGTCGCACTCGGCTAAGCCAAACCAAGCGGGGGCAACGCCATCCACCTCGGGGGCATTCAGGGGCGCAAATCGCCAGTCCTCGCGGTCCGCCTCGGTGCGCAGGTAGTGATTGAAAAAGTAGCTGATGTGGGTGTCCTCCAGCAAAAAACCCCGCGCAAACGTCTTGTGAGAGGGTGTGTCGGCGTGGGCGGCACAACCCGGGTAAATCAGCAGTTGCAGCGCCAGGGGCAAGGCGATGTCGCGGGCCTGCAGCGCACAAGCGGCCGCCAGCGTGCCCCCCGCACTGTCGCCCCCCACCGCCAGGCGACTCACGTCCAAGCCCAGTTCGCCGCCGTTTTGGGCCAGCCATTGCACACTGTCCCAGGCGTCATCGTGTGCCACGGGAAATTTGTGGGCGGGGGCCAGACGGTAGTTGACGGACAGCACCGCGCAATGGGCCAAGTGGCTTAAGGTGCGGCACAGCACATCATGGGTCGCCATGCTGCCAATGGTGAAACCGCCACCGTGAAAATAAACCAGCACCGGCAGCCGCTCTTTTGAAGGGGCGTACAGCCGCACTGGCAGGTCATGGCCGTCACGCGTTGGTAGCGTAAAACTCTCGACCCGCTCCAGCCTGGGCTGTGGGACTTCCAGCACATCGGCCCCCACCTCGTAGGCGATTCGGGCTTGCGCGGGGGTGAGCGCGTGCAGTGGTACCTGTGGCGCGCGCGCCATGCGGTCTAGCACGCTGTGCATGGCGGGGGTCAGCAAGGCGCGCGGGTTTCGGTGATGGCTCATGCAAGGGCTCATGGATTGTTAAAGTGCGTTTTTACCCGATTCGTTTCAAATGACAAAAATCGCCTCGCCGTCAGCATCCACGACAATGTCTGGCATTAACTTTGCATAAAAGCAAAGTCGTCGAAGATTCCACTTCGTCCCTTCACCGAGACAATTTATGTCAATTCACGCCGCACTGAACCACGTCACTCACTACAAATACGACCGCTTGGTCAACCTGGGTCCTCAGGTCATTCGTTTGCGGCCCGCACCTCATTGCCGCAGCAAAATCATCTCGTACTCCTTGAAGGTGGACCCGGTTGACCACTACATCAACTGGCAACAGGACCCATTTGCCAACTACCAGGGGCGCCTGGTTTTTGAAAAGAAAACGCTTGAATTCAAAGTGACCGTGGACCTGGTGGTGGAGATGGCGGTCTACAACCCGTTTGACTTCTTTCTGGAGCCCAGCGCCGAGAACTACCCTTTTAACTATGAAGCCTTGCTGGCGCAAGAACTTGCGCCCTACCTGGCCACCGACCCAGTCAGTGCGCCACTGGCCGATTGCCTGGCTCGCATTGACCTGAGCGAACGACGCACCATTGATTTTCTGGTGGACGTGAACCAGATGGTGCACAAGGACATCAGCTACCTGATTCGCATGGAACCTGGCGTGCAAACGCCCGAGGAGACGCTCACCCTGAAGTCGGGGTCGTGTCGTGACTCCGCTTGGCTGATGGTGCAAATTCTGCGCAACTGCGGCCTGGCCGCGCGCTTTGTGTCCGGCTATCTCATTCAGCTCAAGCCCGACGTGAAATCACTCGACGGCCCCAGCGGGACCGAAGTCGACTTTACCGACCTGCACGCCTGGTGCGAGGTTTATTTGCCTGGCGCCGGCTGGATTGGCTTGGACGCCACCTCAGGCTTACTCGCCGGCGAAGGCCATATCCCGCTGGCTTGCACCCCCCAGCCCTCGGGTGCTGCACCCATTGAGGGCGGCATGGACAAATGCGAAGTGGAGTTTGAGCACCACATGGCGGTGACGCGCATTTACGAGTCGCCCCGCGTCACCAAACCCTACACCGCAGAGCAATGGCAGGCCGTCATGGCGCTGGGCACGGCCGTTGACAGGGAGTTGCTGGACGGCGATGTGCGCTTGACCATGGGCGGCGAACCGACCTTCGTCGCGGTGAACGACCGCGACGCACCAGAATGGAACACCGACGCTTTGGGGCCCACAAAACGTGCATTCGCCACCGAATTGGTGCAAAAGCTGCGCCAAGAATATGGTCAAGGTGGTTTTCTGCACTACGGCCAAGGCAAGTGGTACCCCGGAGAACAGCTGCCGCGCTGGGCCCTGAACATTTACTGGCGGTCCGACCGCCAGCCGGTGTGGGCCAACCCCGCCTTGTTTGCCGATGAACGTGTCCCCACAAGCTACACCAGCGAAGACGCCTGCCGTTTCACTAAAACACTGGCCGCCAAACTCAAAATCACCGACGAGTTCATGCTGAGCGCTTATGAAGACGTTTGGTACTACCTGTGGCGTGAGCGCCGCCTGCCCGTCAATGTGGACCCCTTTGACTCCAAGCTTGACGACGCCATGGAGCGCGCGCGTCTGCGCCGCGTGTTTGAGCAAAAATTAGACAGCGTGGTGGGCTACGTGCTGCCGGTTAAAGCGGCCGAAACACCCTGCGCCGATGGACCGGTTTGGGTCACGGGCTCGTGGTTTTTACGTGACGAACGCCTGTACCTGATGCCGGGCGACTCACCCATGGGCCTGCGTTTGCCACTGGACTCACAGCCTTGGGTCAGCAAGGCGGATTACCCCTACCTGATCGAGCAAGACCCGTCAGCCCCGCGCACCGGACTGCCCGCCCACCAAAGCATGGTGGGTCGCTACACCACCCACAGCCCCACCAGCCAACCGGCCCTGCCTGGCAGTCAGAGCACGCCCTACTTGACCGGCAGCGGTCCTCAGCCCGAGGCGGCCCGTAAATTTCAGACCAGCACAGGGACTGCGGCCAACGCGGCCAGTGCCGCCGTGGCGAACCATGCCCAAAGCCGGACTCAGACCGAACCAACCGACTTTGCCCGCGTGCCCGCGCGCCTGGAATCGGCGGCCTGGATTACCCGCAGTGCGCTGTGTATCGAAGTGCGTGACCCGCGCCGCGCCAGCGGCCCCAAGGCAGAAGCCGTGGGTGTGAAATCGGGCGTCATCTACATCTTCATGCCGCCTCTGGAAAAGCTGGACGATTACCTGGATCTGCTGGCCGCCATTGAGGCCACCGCCGAGGAATTGAAAGTCAAAATCGTGCTGGAAGGCTACCCGCCCCCACGCGACCCACGCCTCAAGCTGCTGCAAGTGACGCCCGATCCGGGTGTGATTGAAGTCAACATTCACCCGGTGACCAACTGGAAAGACCTGGTCAAAAACACCGAGTTCTTGTACAACGCGGCCTTTGAATCCCGTCTGTCAGCCGAGAAGTTCATGAAAGACGGTCGCCACACCGGCACCGGCGGTGGCAACCACTTTGTGATGGGCGGTGCGACACCGTCAGACAGTCCGTTTTTGCGCAAACCCGAATTGCTGGCCAGCCTGCTGCTGTTCTGGCACAACCACCCCTCGCTCAGCTACCTGTTCAGCGGCATGTTTGTGGGTCCCACCAGCCAGGCGCCGCGCGTGGACGAGGCGCGCAATGACCAGTTGTATGAACTGGAAATTGCCATTGAGCAAATTTACAAAAACCGTGAGTTGTATGGCCAGAGCATGCCGCCGTGGCTGGTCGACCGCACCCTGCGCAATATTTTGATTGACGCCACCGGCAACACGCACCGCAGCGAGTTTTCCATCGACAAGATGTACTCGCCTGACGCCGCCACCGGACGCCTGGGCTTGCTTGAACTACGCGCCTTTGAAATGCCGCCGCACCCGCACATGAGCAGCGTGCAACAACTCTTGTTGCGTGCGTTGGTTGCGCGTTTTTGGAAAACGCCTTACCGGGCGCCCGCCACCCGTTGGGGCACCGAGTTGCATGACCGCTTTTTGCTGCCCACCTTTATCAAGCAAGACTTTGACGATGTGATGGCCGACATGCGCGGTGCCGGCTATGCCTTTGACTCCAGCTGGTTTGCGCCGCACTACGAGTTCCGCTTTCCCATCGTGGGCACGGTTCAGTCCGCTAGCGTGCAGTTGACCCTGCGTAACGCGCTAGAACCCTGGCATGTGATGGGCGAAGAAGGTGCGCCGGGCGGCACCGCACGCTACGTGGACTCGTCCCTGGAGCGCATTGAAGTGCACGTGACCGGACTCAATGAAAGCCGTTACGTGGTCACCTGCAACGGCCGTGCGCTGCCTTTGCAGTCCACCGGCACCATTGGCGAGTTTGCGGCCGGTGTGCGCTACAAGGCCTGGAACCCGCCGTCGGCGCTGCACCCCAGCATCGGCATTCACACGCCATTGACCTTTGACATTGTGGACACCTGGATGAAGCGCTCGATTGGGGGCTGCCAGTATTACGTGGCGCATCCGGGTGGCCTGAATCCGGACACCTTCCCGGTGAACTCTTACGAAGCGGAAAGTCGCCGTATGTCGCGCTTTGCAGCCATGGGGCACACACCAGGTACGCTGGTGATCCCGCCCGCCACCATCAATGTGGCGGCAAGCCGGGAATTTCCGTTCACGCTGGATCTGCGGCGGGGTTAGGGGCTTGGGCCAGCGCGGCCCGCAAGCCGCGCACGTCGGGCACGCTAAGCCCGTACATGTCGGCAAACTCTTCGAGGGTTTTGCCGCTGGCCTCAAAGGCGCTGCGCAGCGCCTGCAGTTTGGCGGCCGCCTGGCCGTGGGCGGCCAGCGCATCTTCCAACCAGGCATTGGCCTCCAGGTCCTTGGTTTGCACGCGGCCCAAATAGACCTGGTAAGTCAAACCAGAGGCCTCAAACGCTGCAATCAGTTGTTTGCGAAGTTTGGGGCGCAGGTCTTCGGCGGTGCGGCGTTGCCGGCGGCGAAACAACTCGACCAGCGCAAAGTAAATATGCTCGGGCGCCACGTCTTCCACAGCCACGCCTTGCAGGTCATGGCGCTGGTGGCCCGCTGCCACGCTTTGCAGATAACGTCCAGAGCGGGTGTGCAAGCCCAACGCCAGCTTGAGGCTATCGCGCTCAAACACATCGGGGTGGGTGGCCAGCAGCTCCTGAAACACGCCCAGCTTCAACGGCAAAAATTCAGCGCCAAACAGGTTTGGGTACAGCTCAAACAGCTTCTCCAGCACCGGCTGGACCGAAGGCTTGCTCTTGGGGCTTGCGGCTTGGGCCTGATCGGGCGTGGGCTCGGCGGCGGTCGCGGGGGCTTCTGAAGTCATAGAGGTCATGGAATTAAACGTAGAGTCAACCCGCGATTGTCGGGCAAGTGCTTACCCCATGCCAAAATAAAGCATGCCCGCCCCCAAGCCCTCTGCCCCACCCACTGCCAGCAAGCTGGACACCTCGAAGGGCAACGCCACCTCAGCCTTGTACAGCGCCGCCATTGGCCCTATCAGCATCGACTATTACTTGCCGCTTTTCACCCAATTTGAAGAGGCTGGCCGCCCCCGTTTGGCCTGGAATTGGGCGGCCTGTCTGTACACCGTGAACTGGATGATTTTCAGAGGCTTGGGGCTGGCTGCGCTGGCCTATGGCGCCATCGTGGCGGGCGCTGCTCTCCTGCTGTTGGGTGTGGGGCACCTGATTTTTCAGCTCTCGCCCACCACAGAGTTGGCGCTGGTGACCACCTTGATGGTTCTGGCTTTTGGGGTTCCGGGACTGCTGGGAAACTGGTTTTTGTACACGGTGTACCGCAAAAAAATGGCCCATGCTTTGCGCGAGTCCACCACCTTCCCTGAAGCCTGCACTCTGCTGGCGCGAGAGGCCAGTTCGCGCCGGCGCTTTCTGTGGCTGGTGTCCCTGAATGTCTTGACTGTGACAGTCGCTTTGTCACTTTATGCGTGGGGCGTCATGCGCTCGGTTCAGCCCGCCAGCGCACCAACAACCTTGCCCGTACAACCAGGCGCTGCTGCAGGCCCATTGAACCAGCCCAACGATGCCGCGCGCTTATCCACCCCAGAGGCGCCATCGTCGCCCGTCCAATCGGGTCGGGTCGAAAACGCTGAAATCTCAGGGCCCACCCCCGTCTCCGGCCCCACCCCATCGCCAACACAGGCGGCGTCAATTGCACAGCCCGCCCGCCCGCGTTTTTATATCAATGTGGGTTTATTTGCCAAAGAGGCCAATGCGCAAAATGCCCTTAATAGGCTGGAAAAAGTGGGGCTTCCAACGCTCAGTGGCACAGTCAACACCTCGCGGGGCGTTCGCACCCGAGTGCGGGCGGGGCCCTTCAACTCAGAGCAGGACGCCCAAGCAGCGGCCGCAACCATCCGGGCCCTTAATTTGGACGCTGTGGTGATGCCGCCCACTTAGTCCAACAATTTTGCCCGACGACGCTGGCATACTTGCGCGGGTGAAAGACGCAACTGAATCACCCCCCTGCGCGCAAGCGCCCACCCCACCCGACATCATGGCGATGGCACTGAACAGCGCCGCCGCACCAGGTCATTTTGATGAACTGCGTGGTACCCCCGCCAAAGCCATGCTAGCCAACGGCTCATACGCTACAAATTTAATAGCTGGAGACGCACGTATGACAAAGGCTTGGGGTCAATTCCTTGATCATCTTGACGAACAAGGCGCCCAGCAACTTAACCAGCGTGCGACCACTCTGGAGCGTCAAATTCGCGACAACGGGGTGACCTATAACGTCTACGCCGCTGAAGGTGGGCCCCAGCGCCCCTGGTCGCTTGACCTGTTTCCCTTGCTGATTGAGCCCGACAGCTGGCAAAAAATTGAGTCTGGCGTCATTCAGCGCATGCGCCTTCTGGAAAAAGTGATGGCCGATGTCTACGGGCCCCAACAATTGCTGGAGAAAGGTCTTTTGCCGCCCGCGCTGGTGCATGGCCACCCGGGTTATCTGCGAGCCATGCACGGTGTCAAGCCCGTGGGAGGCAACCACTTGCACATCGCGGCTTTCGACCTCGCACACGGCCCGGACGGCAACTGGTGGGTCGTTAGTCAGCGTTGCCAAGCACCTTCGGGTTTAGGCTATTTACTGGAAAACCGCCTGGCTATTTCCAGTCAGTTTCCAGAGGCCTTTCAGGCGATGCGTGTGCAACGGTTGGCCGGCACCTACCGCGCGCTCATGGACAGCCTCAAAACCATGAGCCCGGGGGGTGCCAACTCCCACTTGGCGTTGCTGACCCCCGGCCCCTACAACGAAACCTATTTCGAGCATGCCTACCTTGCGCGTTACCTCGGCCTGAGCCTGGTGGAAGGCAGTGACCTGATCGTGCGCGAAGAGCACCTGTACCTCAAGACCCTGAAGGGCTTGGTGCCCGTGCACGGCTTGCTCAAGCGGGTGGACGATGAGTACCTGGATCCCCTTGAGCTGAGACCTGACTCCACCTTGGGTGTGCCCGGTCTGTTGCAAGCCATTCGCGCTGGCAATGTGCTGGTGGCCAATGCACCGGGTTCGGCGTTTCTGGAGTCACCGGCGCTGTTGGGCTTTTTGCCTGCGCTGGCCAACCACCTGCTGGGTGAGGCGCTGAAGTTACCTGCGCTGCCCACGTGGTGGTGCGGCGAGCGTTCGGCCATGGAAGAGGCCCTGCCGCGCCTGCGCGACTGTGCCATCAAGTCCACTTACCCGAGTTCGCCCGCGCATGGTAGTTTTGACGCGGTTCTGGGGCGCTCCCTGTCCGCCCCAGAACTCGAGGAGTGGGCGGGCCGCATTGCCCGGCAGTCCGAAGACCACACCGTGCAGGCCTATGTACCGCTGTCGCAAATGCCAATCTGGCAAGCCGGCGCCCCCTGTGGTGGCGGCGAGTCGCCCTCAAATGCGATGGGCCAACTGGCGATGCGGTCTAGCTTGCTGCGGGTATTTGCCGTGTCTGACGGGCCGCAGTCGTGGCGCGTGCTACCCGGCGGCCTGGCGCGGGTGGCGGGTGCCACCGCTGAAATTGCGTCCATGCAACGCGGTGGCAGCAGTGCTGACGTTTGGGCGCTCACACGCGGAGAAGTGGACAAAACCACCTTGCTGCAGCCCCACATGACCCCTGCCTCACTGGCCCAGCGCAAGCGGCTGGTCACCAGCCGCGCGGCTCAAAACCTGTTCTGGCTGGGCCGTTACACCGAGCGCACTGAAAACGCTATTCGGCTGGCCCGGCTGACCCTGGAGTGTCTCAATGGCGAAGAGCAGTCCTCCCCACCGCTGCTGGCTTGGCTCAGCCAAATGGCCTTGGCCAACACCCTGGTGTTGCCAGGCGTGCCCACCGCAGCGCAGGCCCGGCGGGTCTTTGAGCGCGCCCTGATTTCCAGCTTGGGCAGCACCGACGGCGCCACCAGCGTGGGCTACTACCTGCGGGCACTCAAGATGGCCGGCTCCACCGTGCGTGAGCGCTTGTCCCAAGAACACTGGCGCGTCATCGTGCGGGCCGAAGAAGAACTGTTTGCACGCTGCCAAGCGCATGCGCGGGTGGGCGACCACTCATCGGTGCAAGCACTGCAAATTTTAAAAAATACCAGCGACCACATGGCCGCCATCACCGGCGCACAGACCGACCGCATGACGCGCGATGACGGTTGGCGCCTGCTGAGCATTGGTCGTCATATTGAGCGTTTGAGTTTTCTGGCGACCTCGCTGGCTCGGGGATTTGAAACTGGCTCAGTCCACACCGCCGGCGGTTTTGACGCCATGATTGCGCTGTTTGACAGCACCATCACGTTTCACGCCCAGTTTCAACAAAGCCGTGATATGCCGGCGCTCATTGACCTGCTGGTGCTGGACGGGGACAACCCGCGCTCGCTGGCCTGGGTCACGCACACTCTGCGCGGGCGCCTGGCCAAGTTGGCGGGCAGTGAGCCCACCGAACTCAGCGCTCTGTCGCTGCGGGTACCCGACCCAAGTGCCTGGCCCCTGGACCAGCTGTGTGAAGCTCAAACACTGGAACCCGTGGCCGGAGTCAGGCCCGGCGACCCGCCCGGTGAGGTGGGCTATTTCTTTGCCCTCAACGATTTACTGCTGCAGTGCTCCGCGGCGTCTTTGCAAGTCTCAGACGCCATCAGCACCACCTACTTCACCCATTCGGGCGACACCAACCAGAGCGTGGGCACCTGATGCAATTGCAAATCACCCACGAAACACGCTACGACTACCTGCCTTCGGTGGAAACCGCGCAGCACATGGCTTACCTGCAACCCATCAGCACGCGTCATCAGCAGTTGTTAAGCCATAGCCTTCACATCAGCCCGCTTCCGGCGCAGATGACCCAGACCCTGGACGTGTTTGGCAACCCGCGCTGCTTTTTTTCGCTGCAAACGCCGCACTCGGTGCTCGATGTGGTGGCCCACAGCGTGGTCACCACGGTCACGCGTCAGCTGCCACAAAGCAGCCTGAGCTGGGAGCAAACCCGAGACCGGTTTCGCTACCGCTCGGGCGGGCATTTTGATGCAGCCAACGAATTTGTTTTTGCTTCACCTTTTTGCCTGCGGCATGCTGAATTCACGGCGTATGCCCGGCCCAGTTTTCCACCAAGTGCCAGCGTTTTGGACGCTGCTGTGCATTTGATGCAGCGTATCCACGCAGACTTCACGTATGAGAGCCAGAGCACCCAAATCAACACACCAGCCCTTCAGGCGCTGGCCCAGCGCAAGGGCGTGTGCCAAGACTTTGCCCACATCATGATTGCGTGCCTGCGCGCCATGGGTGTGCCGGCACGCTACGTGAGCGGTTATTTGCTGACCCAGCCAGCGCCGGGCACCGTCAAACTCAAGGGCAGTGACGCGTCACACGCCTGGGTGGCGGTGTACGTGCCCGATTTACCGCCTGGTGAACGCTGGTGCGATTTGGACCCCACCAACAACCGGGCTGGCTGGCATTCCCCCGGAGAAGACTACGTGACACTGGCCACCGGCCGAGACTTCGCAGATGTGTCGCCGATTCGAGGTGTCATTCATGGCGGTGCGAGCCACACCATGACGGTGGGCGTGACGGTCGAACCTGTGACGGGGACATTACGACCCAACACAGCCATCGACCCAGCCAAGTCTCAAAGTCAATCACAAGGCCAAAGTCAAACCCAGACCCAGGGGTCATCACAATTCCAAGTTCATGGCCAAGGCATGCAAGCCCTCATCTCCTGAACATTGAAATAGTCTTTCCACTATTATTAATATAGCTGCTCGCGCATACTCCGTAAGGGCTAGAGCCCTATTTCATCTATAAACCATCCAGGAGCTTCAATGAGCATCTACGACAAATTAAGCGAACTCAACATCACCTTGCCACCTGTGTCGATTCCTGCTGCGGCTTACTTGCCCTTTGTGCAAACTGGCAACCTGATTTTTTTGAGCGGTCATATCGCTAAAAAAGACGGCGCGCCTTGGGTGGGTCAATTGGGCAAAAACATGAACACCACCGAGGGCAAAGCGGCCGCTCGTGCGATTGCCATTGACCTCATGGGCACGCTGCATGCCGCAGTCGGCGATCTGAACCGGGTCAAGCGTGTTGTGAAATTGATGTCCCTGGTCAACTCCACGAGTGACTTCACAGAACAACATTTGGTGACCAACGGTGCGAGTGAATTGTTTAGCGAGGTGTTTGGCTCCGCTGGCGCGCACGCCCGCAGCGCCTTTGGCGTCGCCCAAATCCCGATGGGCGCTTGCCTTGAAATTGAGCTGATCGCCGAACTGGCTTGAACCCTCAAGCCTTGGTGCACTTGCGACAAACCCGCTTAGACGGGTTGCGCGCATGAGCCGGCTTTAGAAAGTTTCCCAGTCGTCACCCGCCGCTGCACTGGGCGCCGGTGCTGTTTTGGCTGGACTGGCTGCCTTGGGGGTGGCAATGGCAAAAGGCTTGACAGGCTTGCGTGCCGGCGCAATGGCACGCACAGGCGCCAAGGCCGGGGCCACTTTGGGCTTAGACAAGGGCTGGGGCCGCTTATAAGTCAGGTTCTCAGACCGTGGCCTGATGTCGCGAGCGGGTCGGTTTGGCGCGCTTGACGAATTTGAGCCACTGATTTTAAAGACGGCGACTGCGCGCGCCAGCTGATCCGCCTGCTCGCGCAAACTCTCGGCCGCAGCGGCACTTTGCTCGACCAGCGCCGCATTTTGTTGGGTCATTTGGTCCAGGTTGCCGATGGCTTGATTCACATGAGAGATGCCCGAGCTTTGATCGGAAGACGCCGCCGTGATCTCACCGATCACGTCCGCCACCTTGCGCACTGACTGCACGATATCGCTCATCGTGACGCCTGCGTCTGACACCAGCTTGGTGCCCGAGGCTACTTTTTCGACCGAGGTGCCAATCAAAGTCTTAATCTCTTTGGCCGCCTCGGCGCTGCGCTGTGCCAGGCTGCGCACTTCACTGGCAACCACAGCAAAGCCACGGCCCTGCTCACCCGCACGCGCCGCTTCGACGGCGGCGTTGAGTGCGAGGATATTGGTCTGAAATGCAATGCCGTCGATCACACCAATGATGTCGGAGATTTTTCGGCTGCTGATGTTGATCTCTTCCATGGTGAAAACCACTTGCTTGACCACTGCCCCGCCCCGCTCAGCCACAGCCGAAGCGTCAGCCGCCAGACTACCCGCCAGACGCGCACTGTCCGCGCTTTGCTTCACTGTCCCCGTGAGCTGATCCATGCTGGAAGCAGTCGACTGCAAATTGCTAGAGGTCTGCTCGGTGCGTTGCGCCAAGTCGTTGTTACCCATGGCAATTTCTGCGCTGGCTGTGGCAATGCTGTCGGTACTTTGACGGACCTGCTGCACCATGCGACCTAAAGAGTGGTTCATGGATGACAGGGATTTCATCAAATCCCCAAATTCATCGCCACGGGTTGTGTCGATGTCCATGCTGAGGTCGCCTTGGGCAATTTGGGAGGCCAGCGCATTGGCTTGTGCCAGCGGCCCCCGGATGGATTTGATCAAGAGCGAGGCGCCCACCAAAATTGCCAGCAACAGCACAACGACGCAAGCAATCACGATTTGCAATGTCTGGGCCTTGGCCCGTGCCATGTCAGCCATGAAGGCACTGACGGCCTGCTCTTCGATTTGAACCATCTCACCCAAGGAGGCCAGATACGTCTTTTGTAGCGGGATGTACTGCTCGTTGATCAGGGTCAACGCTTCATCGGCTTTGCCATCCGCACGCAACTGTCGGCCAACGTCGCGCAGGGAAATCACATTTATACGGAGGTTCGCAATTTTTGCCATTTGCGCCTTTTCAAGGTCGCTGAGCTGCATGGCCTCAATCTTCTTTTGCACTTCGTTGATCTGGGCGGTGGTCTCGGCAATAGCGTCTTTGAAAGTGGCGCCCACTGTGGGGTCGCTGCTGATCACCGTGGCCGTGACGCGCACCGAATTGGCCAACGTCGCGCCGTACCAAGTGTTCGCTATCTTGGCCCGGGTGGTCAGATCGGCCAAAGTGGTGTCCATTTGCTGCTGCTGCTTGCTGGACTGCAGGGCGGCACCGCCTAACAAGGCGAGCAATGCCAAAATAATCATCCCCACGGCGACCCAAATCTTGGTTGCCACATGCATGTTTTTGAAACTCATTAGTGTTCTACCTCGGTGCTCGCTGACCTCAGACGGTCGGCAGGCGGGTTTGTGATGGCTAAATTCTAGTGCGGTCGGGGGGCGAATCAGGTGAGAGCCATCAGTAACGACTAATGGTTTGCCCTTGAACTGCCAGCAACTGAACCGCAGTCACAAGCGCTGGGGCGATTTCAGCCAGTGGCACCAGCACAAAGGCCCGCTCTTGCATGCGGGGATGGGGGATTTCCAGCGCCGCGCTACAGATCCGGGCATGGCCAAAGCACAGCAAATCCAGGTCCAGCGTACGAGGGGCGTTGCGGTAGGGTCTAGCGCGCCCGGCATGCAGCTCCAATTGCTGCAGAGCAGCCAACAGGGCTGGCGCAGTCAATACCGTTGTGACCTCCACGACAGCGTTCACGTAATCCGGGCCATTCGAGTCTAGGGGCGCGGTGCGGTACAGCGACGATCGCCTGACGACGTCCACACCCATCACCTGATCCAGATCTCGCATCGCTTGCTGCAATGTTTCGGCCGGGTCGCCCAAATTGGCGCCCAGTGCGACGTAAGCGGTGACGTCAGAACGCCCCGAAGTTTCCGAATTCACTCACCAGCATCCGGCATGGGCTCGCCGCCGGTGTTGGCAGCGCTTGGGCGCCTGCGGCGACGCCGCTTTTTAGGCGCAGCGTCGTCAGGAGCGCTATCGGCTGCCTGTTGTGTTGGAGATGAAGCGTCTGGCGCTGCTGATTGAGCAGCAGGGTCATGGGCCACTGGCATTTTGTGCACCCGAGGCGCCCGCTGCTTTTGCCGCTGCTCTTCACGCACTTGGTCGACCATGTCCTCGCGCAACTCGTCGCTGGCCAAGCTGAACTCTTGCCACCAATCGGCCAGAACGATGTCAATCTCACCCGCGTCGGCCCGCAAGCGCATGAAGTCAAAGGCAGCCCGAAAACGGGGTTGGTCTGCCAGCCCAAAAGGCGCGCTGCCCACACGCTTTTCAAAGCGGGGCTGCAGCATCCAGATTTCGCGCATGTCGCTGGCCAGCTTGCCCCGGCCAGACACGTCGCCAATGCGGGCATTGAAAACATCATCAATCGCGTCTTGCAGCGCCGGATGCGCGGCTTGACGCTGGTTGATTCGGGTGGCCCAGCCATCACGCACATCGGCCCACAAGGCGCAGGCCAGCAAAAAACTCGGCGCCACCGGTTTGCCCTCGCCCACGCGCCGATCGGTGTCTTTCAAGGCGGCATTCACAAAAATTTGGTCTGCCCGCTCCACCACTACATCGAGCAGCGGGTAAATGCCGCGCGCCATGCCCAGTGCCTTGAGTTGCGCAATCGAGGCCATGGCATGACCGGTTTGCAGCAGTTTGAGCATTTCGTCAAAGAGTCGGCTTTGCGGCACATCGGCCAGCAACTCTTGCGACTTGATGAGCGGCGCCGCAGTTTTGGGCTCAAGCTGAAAACCCAGTGCATTGAGCTTGGCCGAAAAACGCACCGCGCGGATGATGCGCACCGGATCTTCCCGGTAGCGAGTAGCCGGATCGCCAATCATCCGAATGACACGCTTTTTGGCGTCCTTGATGCCGTGGTGGTAATCAACCACCACTTGCGTTTCGGGGTCGTAGTACATGGCGTTGATGGTGAAGTCACGGCGTACCGCGTCTTCTTCTTGCGGACCCCAGACGTTGTCACGCAGCACGCGGCCCGACGCGTCCACCGCGTGCTTCATGCCGGCTAGCTCGTTTTTGCTGGTGCGCTCGTTACCCGAGACGGCTTCGGCGGCTGCGTTGTCCATGTAAGCCCGGAACGTAGAGACCTCAATGACCTCGTTCTCCCGGCCACGTCCAAACACCACATGAACAATGCGAAAACGCCGTCCAATGATGAACGCGCGCCGAAACAGGCCCTTGACCTGCTCGGGTGTCGCGTTGGTTGCCACGTCAAAGTCTTTGGGGCGCAGGCCAACCATCAGGTCACGCACAGCACCGCCGACGATGTAGGCTTCAAAGCCGGCGGCTTTCAGGGTTCGAACCACATTGAGGGCGCGTTCATCGACCAGAGAAGGGTCAATGCCGTGGGTTGCCACGGTGACCTCTTCGCGCTTGCCGAACTGAAGTTTTTTGCCTGCAGAATTTTTACCCAGCAGTTTGTCAATAAATTTTTTAATCATTAAAACTTGAAACTTTGCAAGACAGGCCCGTGCGCGTTGAGGTCGCTGCGCTGAGGACAGTCTTTGCGAAACACTAAAACAAATCCAGTATGCGCCATCCACGTTCCATGGCCACCGCGCGCAAACGCTCGTCTGGGTTGGTGACCACAGGGTGCGTCACATACTCCAGCAGGCTCAAGTCGTTGATGGAGTCTGAATAAAACGTCGACTCAACATCGACCCAGCCCAAACCCCGGTCGGACAGCCAATCGGTGACCCGCGTAATTTTCCCCTCGCGAAAAGAGGGGGTGCCCTGAATTTCACCCGTGATCCAGCCAGCGACGGGTGCAGACTCGTCCCGGGTCAGCTCAACCGCGATCAACGCCGGCACGCCAAAGGCTTGGGCAATGGGACGGGTCACAAACTCATTGGTGGCCGTGACGATAACCACCTCATCGCCTTGGCGCTGGTGCTCACGCACCAAAGCCAACGCCTGCGGACGAATGGCCGGTTGCACCACAGAGGCCATAAAGTGAGCCCGCGCGGCCTCGCATTTAACCCGCCCCTCCCGTCGCATGGCCTGCGTGGCAAAACGCACATAGGCCTGGATGTCGAGCGTACCGGCCTTGTAATGCGCGTAAAACTCGTCGTTGCGTTGTTGGAAATCAACCGGGTCGTTCCAGCCGATGCTAGTGGTGTACACGCCCCAAGCATGGTCGGAATCCAACGGGATCAAGGTGTGGTCAAGGTCAAAAAGAGCCAGCTTTATCACTTAAATGTTATCCATCATGGATTTAATCAGGGGAATGGTAATGCTCCGCTTGGTCTGAAGGGCGTAGCTATCCATCAGGTCCAGCAACTCCATCAGACTGCCCAAGTCCCGGCTAAACCGGGTGAGCATAAAGTCCATGACCTCATCGCTCAAAAAAATACCCCGTGCATCAGCGGCTTGACGCAGCACTGCACGGCGCTCCGCTTCGCTGATCACGTGCAGCTGAAAAATATGACCCCAGCCCAGACGCGACCGCAAATCGTCGCGCAGTTTCAAATCTGCCGGGGGCGACGTGCCCGCAGCCAGTACCCAGCATTGGTACGTTTGGGCGTTGACCAACCAGTTGAAGGCCGCGTGTTGCTGAACTGGGTTGTACGCTTGGACGTCGTCCAGCAGCACTGCGCTCCAACTCTCGTTAAATTCAGGCGGTTCCTGCACCGTGGCATCCAGCCACCCCAGCAAAGCGCCTTGAGCATGCAGCGCCTCTTGGACGGCCTTGATTAGGTGTGTTTTGCCACTGCCGCCCAGGCCCCACAGGTAGGTCGGAACAGGTGCTCTGCTGGCTGATGAGTGCCCTGG
>Ga0136636_10000470_pt1 | contig 20344 bp, 20 predicted proteins | sample AntDrymUQ8522106_2_FD_104653 | JGI IMG/M metagenome (GOLD analysis project Ga0136636, IMG submission 104653) | Polar desert sand microbial communities from Dry Valleys, Antarctica - metaG UQ852 (21.06) | ecosystem: Environmental > Terrestrial > Soil > Desert | place: Antarctica: Dry Valley... | reverse complement strand
TCGCTGCTTTATGTTTTGACTTCAGTCTTTCAAAGAACTTGTTGATCTATTCTTCTGCCCTAAGGCTGATCATTTCATTTTTATCTTTCCCCTTAAGAGTGCCTTACTTTCGTTAGACAGGTTCTTGTTGTGATTGGGAGTGCAAAGGTAAAACCTTTTTTTACTCCTGCAACTATTTCTTAATTTATTTTTAACAATTATTTAAAGAAAATTTGTTGCCTTAAAAACGGGACTGCAAAGATAATACTTTTGTTAAAGCCATCAAGTAAATTCTGAATTAAAATTTAAAAATGATTTAAATTTCTGAATATCAGTTAAATGTGAGCCGAAAAATGTATATGATTACGTATTCTCGTTTTTAATTTTTCAATGAACATACTCGGTTAGGAGGGTGCAAAGGTAGAAATCATTTTAACTTCTGCAACATTTTTATAAAAATAATTTGTATTTAATTTTCATAGTATTGATTAACAGCACTATAAATAATTATTTAATGCCTTATTTATAACGATTCAATAAAATTTTGTTACTTTACACTTCAGTTTTATACCCTCTTGACCATGAAAAACAGGACATCTTCATCTTCTTTATTATCTGCAATGTTATTTACTTTATTATTAGGATTATTTGTTAATCCACTAAATGCTCAGGTAAATACTGAGGACTTCAATCAGAAAGGAAATTTTAGATCCCGTTTATTTTTTGGTGGGGGCTTCGGATTGCAAGTCGGATCGGTGACATTAATAGAACTTTCCCCTTTGGTAGGCTATAAGGTTACTCCAAAATTTGCATTAGGATTAAGTCCAACTTATAAATACTACAAATACAATGACTATTATGGTTCTTCCAACGACCTGTCAGCAAATGTTTGGGGCGGAAGTATATTTGCGAGGTACTCCATTTTTCAGAATGTTTTTGCACATGTAGAATATGAAACCTTGTATTATAATACCCAGTTATCAGGAAATCCCTATTATCTGCGGCAGTATAATAGTTTTTTTGTTGGCGGTGGCTATAATCAGCAAATTGGCGGAAATTCGGCAATGTATTTCCTTTTACTGTGGAATTTGAATGATACACCTGAATCTCCTTATATAAACCCAGTGATTAGAATTGGATTTACTATCGGGATGTAAGAAATACCTTTTGAAGGAAACGGTTTGGTATTCCTTATATATAGGTATAAAAACAACAAAAGCCCAAAAGCTGCTAAAAATGGCAGCTTTTGGGGTTAGCGAGACTAGTTTACTATAATTTAATTTAGTGAGGAATATTCTTCAGCACTTCCAATGTAAGATCCCAGAATCGTTGTACTGTATCAATCTGAAGCCTTTCGTCAGGTGAGTGCGCTCCCTTTATTGTAGGTCCATACGAAATCATATCAATTCCGGGATACTGCTCGCCTATCAGACCGCATTCCAGGCCGGCATGAATAGCAAGCACCTTTGGTTCCTGATTAAAGAGTTTTAAATATGCATTACGGGTAACGTCGAGGATTGGTGATTTCGGATTAGGAGTCCATCCCGGATAGCCATCGTCATGAGTAATTTTAGCTCCGGCTAACCGGAATACACTTTCAACCATATTTAAAACATCCTTCTTACCATGTTCAGATGAACTTCTTTGACTGGTTCCAATTTCGATAACTTTATCGTTCATTTTTACCGATGCGAGATTAGTAGATGTTTCAACGAAGTTGGGTACATCAGCAGACATAGCAATAACACCATGCGGGCAGGCATAAAGAGCATTGAGTAAACGATCCTGTGTTGACAAATCAATAAGATATGATGGTAGCTCTATGGGAGTAAAACTTATCAGCAATCCAGGTTCAGTAGTTTTATACTCATCTTTCAATATCGAATTAAATGTTTTTATATACTGAATAAAATCCGTATTGAAGCGGTTTGGTACTATAATATTAGCGAAAGCTTCGCGGGCGATTGCATTACGCAGGTTGCCACCATTGAGTTCCGAAATCCTTACTTCGTATTGATGACTCGCTGTCCAGAGAAGCCTGTTGATAATTTTAACAGCGTTTCCTCTTCCTTTGTTTATATCATCACCAGAATGACCACCTTGCAGGCCAGAAACTTTAATTTGATATCCGGTAAAATCATAATTAACAGCCACACGTGAGTAACTCAAAAACACCTTGGTATCCTGTCCTCCAGCACATCCAATAAATAATTCGCCCTCATCTTCTGAATCAAGGTTGAGCAAAATTCTGCCTTTCAGAAATCCGGGTTTGAGCCCTTTGGCACCTGTAAGTCCGGTTTCTTCATCGACTGTAAAAAGCATCTCAAGCGGGCCATGATCAATATCAATTGCTTCGAGTATGGCAAGTTGTGCAGCAATCCCTATTCCGTCATCGGCTCCCAGGGTTGTTCCTGATGCTTTTATCCATTCACCTTCAATCCGAGGAACAATTGGATCGTTGTCGAAGTCGTGATACGTATCACTGTTCTTCTCACAAACCATATCGATATGGCTTTGCAAAATTACTACCGGGAAATGTCCATAGCCGGTAGTAGCTGGTTTACGGATAAGAATATTTCCGATTTCATCAAGTTCATGCTCGAGATGGAGTTTACGGGCAATACCTACAATATAATCGGTAATTTGTTTTTCTTTCTTTGATGGCCGGGGAATTTTGCATATTTCAGCAAAATAAAACCATACTCTTTCAGGACTTAAACCTGTAAAAACTGTATTCATAACTCTTAGGTAATTTTGTTATATGCAAATATATAGCATAAAATAAGAATTCAACTCATATTTTAAAATTTAAGTAAAACACGCAATAATTAAGTGATTTGAAAATTCGAAAATCAAACATTCATACAACAGGAAGCTGATTATAAATCTGAGTGCTGCTTATACATATGCAGTTTTAAAATTTAAAAACATCTCTGTATACTGATTATGCTTTAGCAAGTTTAGTAATAGTTTCCTTAGGGTTAAATGACGAAAATACGGTATTCCCGGCAACAAGAATATCAGCTCCTGCTTGATAGAGTTGTGATGCATTAGTAATGTCAACTCCTCCATCTACTTCTATTAAAATGTTTTTTCCACTGGCTATTATCATTTGTTTCAACGTTTTAATTTTCGGATAAGTGTTTTCAATAAACTTTTGTCCGCCGAAACCAGGATTTACTGACATGATTAAGACCATATCCAAATCTGGTAAAATTTCGGATAACACATTAACTGGAGTATGTGGATTAAGAACTACACCGACTTTCATTCCTAATTCTTTAACCTGAGCTACGGAACGATTGAGATGAACTGATGCTTCATAGTGAAATGTAAGAATATCGGCACCTGCATCCCGAAAAGCTTCAAAATACCTTTCCGGCTGCACAATCATCAGATGAACATCCAGAACTTTAGTGGTTGCTTTTCTGACCGCTTTTACAATTGGTATTCCGTACGAAATATTCGGTACAAAAACTCCATCCATAACGTCAATATGTATCCATTCAGCTTCGCTGTTGTTAATCATTTCAATATCCTTGCCCAGATGAAGGAAATCGGCTGATAAAATTGAAGGAGCAATGATTGGCATATAGTCAGGTTTTGTAAAATTGTTTGATGGATAAACGATTAAAATTAGAGAAAAAACACTTTCAAAAAAAAAAGAGCGGACACACATCCGCTCATTTTCTGCTAGCCCAGGTAGGTTTTTAGTATTTTGCTACGTGCGGTATGTTTAAGTCTGCGAATAGCTTTCTCTTTTATTTGCCTGACACGCTCGCGTGTGAGATCGAATTTTTCGCCGATTTCCTCAAGAGTATAAGGATGACTTCCATTGAGACCGAAATAAAGTTTAATTACATCAGCTTCACGTGGAGTTAATGTAGAAATAGCGCGATCAATTTCCTTCCGCAGCGACTCGTAAAGCAGGCCGGTTTCGGGAGTTGGCCCGTCATCACTGCGAAGAACATCGTACATTGTGTTGTCTTCGTCCTGAATAAGCGGAGCATCCATGGAAACATGACGACCACTGTTGCGCATTGATTCTTTTACTTCATTCTCGCTGATTTCGAGTAATGTGGCAATTTCATCGCTGTTAGGCTCACGTTCGTATTCCTGTTCGAGTTTGGCGTAGGCTTTATTAATTTTGTTTATCGCTCCTATTTTATTGAGCGGAAGCCTTACAATACGCGATTGTTCGGCCAAAGCCTGAAGAATTGACTGACGGATCCACCATACGGCGTAAGAAATGAACTTAAATCCGCGGGTTTCGTCGAAACGCTGGGCTGCTTTAATGAGCCCGAGGTTTCCTTCGTTGATAAGGTCAGGCAGGCTGAGCCCTTGATTTTGGTACTGTTTTGAAACAGATACAACGAAGCGCAGATTTGCTTTTGTCAGTTTTTCGAGCGCTGCGCGGTCACCTTGCTTAATCCGTTGGGCCAGTTGAACTTCTTCTTCGGCTGTTATCAGTTCAACCTTACCAATTTCCTGAAGGTATTTATCCAGCGAAGCGGTTTCGCGGTTAGTTACTTGTTTTGTTATTTTGAGTTGCCTCATAGTATAAATTTGTGTTGGCGTTCTGTAATACGCAATTAATTGAAATCGGGTTTCATATTTATGAAAAAAAAACACCTTCCCTGCAAAATTCAGGGAAGGCGATTAGTTTCAGAAACTTATTTTACTCCGTCGATATTCTCCGGACGAGGTAATAAAACTTTACGCGAAAGTTTCAGTTTCCCTGTTTTAGGATCAACTTCAATCAGTTTAACATCAATTTTGTCGCCTACTTTAAGAACGCTTTCAACATCCTTCAGTCGGCTCCATTCAATTTCCGAAATATGAAGCAGACCGTCTTTCCCTGGAAGGATTTCGACAAATGCACCAAATGCAGTAATTGTTTTAACTGTTCCATTATATACTTCGCCTACTTCTGGCACTGAAACAATACGTTTGATTTTTTCCTTAACAGCGTCAATCGAAGCTTTATTACTCGAAACAACGTCAATAATTCCAAATTCACCTACTTCTTCAATTACTATGGTAGTGCCAGTTTCGCGCTGCATTTCCTGAATGATCTTGCCTCCCGGCCCGATAACTGCTCCGATAAATTCGCGTGGAATGGTTATTTTAACGATACGAGGAACATGAGGTTTGTAATCTTCGCGTGGTTCAGTAATGGTTTTAGCCATTTCGCCAAGAATATGCAAACGACCCAAACGAGCTTGCTCCATAGCTTTAGCCATGATTTCAGCTGAAAGACCGTCAACCTTTATATCCATTTGGCATGCGGTAATTCCATCCCTGGTTCCGGTTACTTTAAAGTCCATATCACCCAGATGGTCTTCATCACCAAGAATATCACTTAAAACCGAATATTTTTCACCTTCCGTTATCAGCCCCATTGCGATACCTGCAACTGGTTTTTTAAGTTTTACTCCTGCATCAAGAAGCGCGAGTGTACCGGCGCAAACTGTAGCCATTGATGATGAACCATTTGATTCGAGGATATCACTTACAATACGAACAGTGTATGGATTTATATCTTTACCTGGCATCATCGGTTTTAGTGCACGCAAGGCAAGGTTTCCGTGACCTATTTCACGTCGGCCTACTCCCATGATGCGTTTTACTTCACCGGTAGAGAACGGAGGGAAATTGTAATGAAGTAAAAAGTCTTGTTCGCCTTGAATTACAACGCCATCAATACTTTGGGTATCAAGTTTTGATCCTAAAGTTACACTGGTAAGCGATTGTGTTTCGCCACGGGTAAATATTGCTGATCCGTGAGCTGTAGGCAAATAATCCACTTCACACCAAATTGGCCTGATTTCATCCAGCTTACGTCCGTCGAGTCTGCGTTTGTCGTTGAGAATCATATTACGCATTGCTTTTTTCTCAACATCGTGATAGTAACGACCGATAAGTGGTCCGTTTTCTGATGCAAAACTTTCCTCAAGAGTTGCTATAAATTCCTGCTTGATGGCAGAGAAGCCTTCTGTACGTTCTTTCTTACCTGAACCAGACATTGCAACTGCATATATTTTGTCATAACAAAATTCAGCAATTGAAGCTTTAAGTTCTTCGTTGGTTTTCTCGTGACAATATTCACGTTTGGTTTTTGATTTCTCTACGAGAGCAGCCAAATCAAGCTGTGCCTGACAAGCCAGTTTAAGATGTTTGTGAGCAAAAACAATGGCATCAACCATCGACTGCTCCGAAACCTCTTGCATTTCGCCTTCAACCATCATAATATTATCGGCTGTTGCAGCTACTAAAATATCGATATCAGCTGATTCGATAAGACTGTAGACCGGATTAACAACGAATTCGCCATTAATACGAGCAACGCGTACTTCGCTAACTGGACCGTTAAAAGGAATATCCGAAACGGCAAGTGCGCTTGAAGCAGCAAGGCAAGCCAGTGCATCAGGCAAAATGTCGTCGTCGGACGAAATGAGTGTAACTATTACCTGTACTTCAGCATGATAGTTGTCAGGAAAAAGAGGGCGCAAAGCACGGTCAATTAACCTTGATATTAAAATTTCACTATCCGATGGCCGGGCTTCCCGCTTAAAAAACCCTCCCGGAAATCTGCCTGAAGCAGCGTATTTCTCCCGATACTCAACAGTAAGTGGCATAAAATCCACGTTTTCTTTGGCATCTTTCATTGCTACTACAGTAGCAAGGATCATGGTGTTTCCCATTTTTACAACACAAGCTCCATCAGCTTGTTTGGCAAGCTTGCCTGTTTCTATCGAAATCATGCGTCCATCGCCAATGTCGAAGGTTTTAACAATTCCTTCCATAATTTACCTCTTTTTTTTCTTTTTGTGTAACAACTAGTGCTTTCGTTTTGCTTTTTGTACCTGACTGAATTGAGCACCACGGATCAGCCTGATTTTGCTTTAGTCTTATTACTGAAAATTACGCTTCAGTGGTTTTATACTCTCGTTGAGTTCAATACTAAATAATGCTTCTAAAATTCCAAATTTCACACCTCAGATTTCAAGACGATGATTACCAATACTTATAAATTATCCTTAGGGATTTTTCTCAGATATTTGGGATCAGGATTTTGAGACCCTGGATTTAAAATCGCAGTTTGTATCAATACAAAAAAAGGCAATTTGAAGATTGCCTTTCTTAACTAAGATACTATGAGTCTGACTATTTGCGGAGCCCCAGCTTAGCAATAATAGCACGGTAACGTTCGATTTCTTTTTTCTTCAGATAATCAAGCATTTTGCGGCGTTTACCAACTAAACGAACAAGTGAGCGCTGTGTTGCCAAGTCTTTTTTGTTCTCTTTCAGGTGCTCGGTTAGGTGTTTGATACGGAAGGTGAAGAGCGCTATCTGGCCTTCAGCAGATCCGGTATCAGAATCAGACTGACCGTTATCTTTAAATAGGTCTTTTTTGATTTCAGGCGTTAAATACATATCTGTGTAACGTTAAATTGCTTATTATCCGTTTTTGGGGCTGCAAAATTACTACTTTTACTTCAAATAAAAAACTTTTCCAGGTTTTTTTTGTCCAATTTCCAGTGTGAATTCCTGCAACCATGGATTCTATTGATTAGCGTTTGCAAAAGTATGTATTATATTTGTATTTTAACCGATTAAGTTAACAGAAGTTAAATTCACCATATTGTTTAATTATTTAACCCCATTAGTTAAACAAATAATTTGTTCAAGTGTTTTGAGTATAGAATGATTGACTAAATTTATGAAGAAAGAAAAAGTGATTATAATAGGGGCAGGTTTTTCAGGTCTTGCAGCAGCATCAGTTCTGGCAAAAGAAGGATTTGCTGTAACTGTGCTTGAGAAAAACAGCACACCCGGAGGTCGCGCCCGAAAATTTGCTGAGAACGGTTTTACTTTTGATATGGGTCCCAGCTGGTATTGGATGCCCGATGTATTCGAGAAATTCTTTGCTTTATTCAATAAAACCCCTCAGGATTATTACCATCTGTTGCGTCTTGATCCTTCGTACCGGTTTTATTTTGGTAAAGATGACATAGTAGATGTTCCGGCCACATTTAATGATGTGGTTGAGATTTTCGAAAAGGAGGAAGCTGGTGCAGGAGTAGCATTGAATAAATTTCTGGTTGAAGCCGAATATAAGTATAAGATTGCCATGAGCAAATTCGTATACAAACCCGGACTTTCGATGTTTGAATTTGCTCAACCCGAAATGCTTGCTTCTGTTTTCAGACTTGATATGTTCAGTTCATTTGAGAAACATCTGAAACAATATTTTAAAAGTCCCCGTTTGAGGCAAATGCTTGAATTTCCTATCCTGTTTCTGGGTGGGACAGCAAAAAACACCCCGGCTTTATATAGTTTAATGAATTACGGCGACATAAAACTTGGAACTTGGTACCCTGTAGGCGGCATGTATAGCGTTGTTGAAGGGATGGTAGAATTAGCAGCTTCACTGGGCGTAAAATTTGTGTATAACAGTCCTGTCGAAAAACTTGAAGTTAATAAGGGTAAAATAAATTATGTTACGGCTGCCGCTGAACGTTACGAGGCAAATTACATACTTGCAACAGCAGATTACGAGCATGTGGAACAACATTTGCTTCCTGACGGATATAAATCCTATTCGAAAAAATACTGGGATTCGCGGGTTTTGTCCCCTTCATCACTTATATTTTTTCTGGGTATCGACACTAAACTGGAAGGCATTGCACACCACACCTTGTTTTTTGATCAGGATCTTGGCAAACATTCAGAGGCTATTTATGAAAATCCGGGCTGGCCTGAAAATCCCTCGCTGTATTTTAGTTGTACTTCAAGAACTGATTCATGCGTTGCACCCGAAGGCATGGAAAATCTGTTTGTACTTATTCCTGTTGCTCCGGGATTGGATGATACAGAGGCTATCCGTGAAAAATATTTCCAAATTATCCTTGAAAGATTTAAGCACCTTACAGGCCAGGATATTAGTAAAAATATTGTTTTCAAACGAAGTTATGCACATGCTGATTTTGAAAAAGACTACAATGCATTCAAAGGAAATGCATATGGTTTAGCAAATACACTGTTACAAACTGCTTTCCTGAAACCTAAAATGAAAAGTAAAAAAGTAAAAAACCTGTTTTATGCCGGCCAACTTACAGCACCGGGACCAGGCGTACCTCCAGCCCTAATTTCGGGCGAAATGGCTGCCCGGTTAATTTTAAAAGAATCAAAATCTGGGAAATAATTCTTTTTACTTAATCTCAAAAATGAGCACAACCGGATATGAAAGAACTTTTTGATATGATATCGCGCAAGTCGAGCAAAATGACGACTGTAATGTACAGCACGTCTTTTTCGCTTGGGATACGCTTTTTTAGTAAGCGTTTTCATGATCCTATTTATGGGATTTATGGTTTCGTGCGTTTCGCGGATGAAATTGTGGATTCCTTTCATGGTTTCGATAAAAAGAAACTTTTGCAGCGGTTTACCGAAGATACTTACACCGCTATTGAAGAAAAGATAAGTCTGAATCCGATATTGAACAATTTCCAATATGTTGTAAACAAGTATTTTATTGAAAAGGAACTGATTGATCTCTTTCTGAAAAGTATGGAAATGGATCTCGAAAATATTGAATACGATCAGCAGAAATATGAACAGTACATTCTTGGATCGGCTGAAGTTGTTGGACTCATGTGCCTGAGGGTATTCTGCGAAAGCAACCAGCAAAAATACGCTGACCTTAAACCTTCAGCAATGAGACTTGGTTCAGCATTTCAGAAAATTAATTTTCTGCGCGATTTGAAAGCTGATTTTAAAGATCTGGGTAGAAGTTATTTCCCTGGTATCGATTTAAATAGCTGGAATGATGCAACCAAAGCCGCTATTGAGGAGGATATAGAAAAGGATTTTGCCGACGGACTTGCCGGAATCAGGAAACTCCCCGACGGTGCGCGATTTGGTGTGTATGTTGCGTATGTTTATTTCCACGAATTATTACTGAAAATACGTCGTGTAAAAGCGGATAAACTTTTAAATGAACGTATCAGGGTAGCAGATGGAAGGAAATATATACTTTTGCTGAATGCCTATATGCGGAACCTAACAAACAGGATATGAGTAGGATTGGATATAGTTTATTGATTTTTCTTATCCTGGTTGCAGGCATTCAAAAGCTAAATGCTCAAAAAGTAACTTTAGAAGAAGCTCGTGAGCTGTTTTTCACAATAGATAAATCAGATGACGGTGCGCTGAAATTATATAAAACACTCGAAAATGCTGATCTTTCGAAAAATCCGCTTATGCTGGCATACAGGGGGGCTGCATCCGCTGCAGCTGCCGGATCAGCTAATGGTGTGCGGGAAAAACTGGATTTTTTTAAAAGAGGAAAAGGGGAACTTGATAAAGCCGCAGGATTGAAACCTTTGGATGCGGAAATCCGTTTTCTCAGGCTCGCAACCCAGGTAAATGCACCGGCTTTTCTGCGATACTCATCTGATATAAATAGTGATAAATCCATGATTATTAAAACATTAACCAATGTTCCTGCAAATCATGCAAATGCTTATCTTTATCAACGGATTTGCAGTTTTATGCTAACTCATGCTAATTTGGAATCAAGTGAAAAAACAGCTGTAAACCAGCTTCTTGTAAAATTCAAATCAAAATAATCGGAATGGAAAACGTAATTCTTGTTGATACTAACGATACTCCTGTCGGACAAATGGAGAAACAGAAAGTTCATTTGAAAGGTGAACTACACAGGGCTCTTTCGGTACTTATATTTAACAGTGATGGTGAAGTTTTGCTTCAGCAGCGGGCGTTCAGTAAGTATCATACTCCAGGTTTATGGAGTAATACCTGTTGCAGCCATCCCCGGCCTGACGAGGATAGCCTTAACGCTGCAACACGACGATTGAGTGAAGAAATGGGATTTACAACTCCACTCTTCAAATCCTTTGATTTCGTATACAAAGCTCACTTCGATAATGGACTTATTGAACATGAGTTTGACCATGTTTTCTTCGGAACTTTCGATGGCGATCCTATAGTTAATCCTGAAGAAGCTAATGGTTTCAAATGGGTTAAACTTAACAGCCTGATGGAAGATATGCGGTCGGCACCTGAGAATTACACTGTTTGGTTCAGGATAATTATGGAGAAAATGGAAGAACGATTTCCTGAACTGTTTACCTGAAAAATTTTTTATTCATACTAAATTTGAGAGATAAAATGGAAATGATAGTGAATATCCTTTTAGTAGTTCTGGCCTTTTTCTTCATGGAGTTCATGGCCTGGTTTACTCATAAATACGTAATGCATGGCTTTATGTGGACTTTCCATAAGGACCACCATATCCGCGATGGACGTAAAATTGAATGGAATGATGTTTTTGCAGTTATTTTTGCCATTCCGAGCATACTGCTGATTTACTTCGGAGTAATTAATCCCAACAGTTACCTGCTGAGTATAGGTATTGGAATTATGTTATACGGGGCTGCTTACTTTATGTTTCACGACGTATATGTACACCAGAGAATCCCTGTTTTTAAGAATTTCTCAAACCGTTATCTGCGTGCAACAGTAAAAGCTCACAAAGAGCATCATAATCCTCACGCCGAATACAATTATGGGTTTCTGATTGCACCTTTTAAGTATTATAAAGCAGTGTATAGTAAAGAAAAGATTACGAAATAATCAGCACTTCTGACATTAAAAAATTTCATGGAAAACTGGTTGTATGTTTTTATTAATCTTGGGGCCATAAGTATTCCCTTTGTTGCGGGTTTCGATAAAAGGCTTCAGTTTCAGAAGCAGTGGAAATTCCTGTTTCCCGCTATGTTGCTGACCATGCTGGTGTTTATTCCCTGGGATATACTCAAAACATATCTTGAAGTCTGGGGTTTCAATCCAAGGTATTTAACAGGATATTACATTGGCAATTTGCCTGTGGAGGAATGGATGTTCTTTATTGCAATTCCATATGCTTGCCTGTTCACCTATCATTCGCTGAATTACCTTGTTAAAACAGACTATTTGGGTAAATATTCAAATACTATTACACTTTCACTTGCTATATTTTTATTGATTATCGGTGTTTTAAATACCGACCGGCTATACACATCAGTAACATTTATTTCGACCGGAGGTTTTTTACTTTTTCATCATTTAATGATTAAAGCGCCCTATATGGGCCGTTTTTACATGATGTATTTTGTAACGCTAATCCCTTTTTTTATTGTAAATGGTTTACTTACAGGATCGTTTATTCCTGAAGAAGTGGTGTATTATGATAACACTCAAAACCTTGGCATACGAATTGGAACCATCCCTGTTGAGGATATGGTGTATGGATTATTGATGTTATTGATGAATGTAACCTGGTTTGAATATTTGAAAAACAGGGGGATATGATTTAGGGATTGGGATTTGGGGTTTGGGGTTTAGGGATTTCAACACTAAAGGAATCCGATCTATCAGGTTTAAATTGATATTAAACGGGGATATCATTTCTCTCGAAATATACTGAGTTACTTTGCCTCAGATCCTCCCCTGTCGGGCTTTGGAAAACACGGAGATCAAATTCAGGAACAATGGCCAGTATATGGTCAAAAATATCGGACTGTGTTTTTTCAAAACGCACCCATTCTGTTTCCATAATGAAAGCATAAACTTCAATTGGAATTCCTAATGAGTTGGGTTGGAGTTGCCGGACCAGTTGGTCACTCTTATTATTTACCAATGGATGCTGAGCCAGATATTCCTCGAGGTATGCCCTGAAAACGCCGATATTGGTTTGGCGGCGACCATTTACAAAAACCGAATTATCAATATTATTTTCCTTGTTATAATTTTCGAGTTCAGCTTCGGTACGATCAATATAATCCTTCAGAATATCAATTTTCCGGAATTTATCGATCATTTCCTGCGTACAGAATTTCACACTCGACATATCAATACTTATGGATCGTTTCATACGCCTTACACCTGCCTCCTTCATACCGCGGTAATTCTGAAACGAATCCGAAACAAGCGAATACGTGGGAAGTGTTGAAATTGTATTGTCAAAATTCTGGACTTTTACAGTAGTAAGTGATATTTCGAGTACCGTACCATCAGCTCCGTATTTGGGCATACTTATCCAGTCGCCCTGCCGCACCATATCGTTAGCCGAAAGTTGTATTCCGCCTACAAAGCCGAGTATAGGGTCTTTAAAAATCAACAACAGAACAGCCGAAAATGCACCTAAGCCGGTAAGCATATAAAGCGGCGACTGATTGAACAACAATGAGATTATGAGCAGGAAAACTATGATAAAAACTATCATTTTGCCAATCTGAATATAGCCTTTAACGGGGTGATAAAGTGCAAATTCGCTCTTCTGAAACATGGTATAAATTGAATTCAGAAAGGAATTAATGATCAACAGAAATATTATTATGATGTATAAATTAGTCAGTTTTAAAGCTGCTGGTATCAAACTTTGAAACTCATCGAGTGTAACGGGAATTGATTGGTAAACCAGGATACCGGGAATGAGAAACGCCATTCGCTGAAAAACCCTGTGCTCAAGCAATGCATCATCCCAGGTACTTACGGTTTTGATTGCAATACGCTTGATAACTCTCACAATAATAATCTTTGAAATATAATATATGATAACTCCCAAAAACAGAACCATGAGAAAATCGGAAATTCCAGCCGTTTTTAATGCAGCTTCAGGTGAAAACCGGAGGCTAATCAACCATTTTTCTATTATTTTGACAATTGATTCGAACATATCCTTTTATATTTATTGCAAAGCTTATTTCAATAATCGATTTTTATGTATTCATCTGCTTAGCCACCAGCCAATTTAGCTTTATAGCCGGCCTTAGTGAGTAATTCCATTATTTTGGCTCTGAAATCACCTTGTATAATAATCTCGTTGTCCTTGGCTGAGCCACCTACTCCGCATTTACTTTTTAATATGCGGCTAAGATCTTCCATATCATTCTGACTGCCAACAAAACCGGTAATAAGTGTAACCTGTTTACCGCCTCGTTGTTTCTTGTCGAGCATTACCCTCAGGTTTTGCTGCTGTGGTGGCAGGGTAACAGATTCCGATTCGTTATTGAACTGGTATTTATAATCCGGATTAGTTGAGTAAACAATTCCGGCTGGTTTATCCTTTTTTGCCATGCTTTTTACAAGGGGTTAGGTGTTAGGGTTTGGGGGTTAAGAGAGGAGTAAACAGAATTGAATAATCTTTCAAACACTTCCATCAATCCATGCAAATCTATTCAAAAGTTTAGTTTCAGGGTACAATAACACGCAGACACAACGGCTTAATTTTGATCGAAACAGGGGATTCCAGTATTTTCGGTTCACCATCGATGTTCATTAAGGGATTGTGAATATTGCTGATGTTAATCTCTTTTCCCCTGAAATACTCAACAAACCCAGTATTACCGAGAGTTCCTCTCATAGTATGGTATCCTACATTCAGGAGTTGGGCAACCGGCATCTTCCTTACAACACAAATATCGAGAAATCCATCGTCAACACTTGCATTGGGAGCAATTCGGGTATTAAATCCAAACTGGTTACTGTTTGCAAAAACAATCATAAGCGCCTGTTTTTCAAAATTCTCACCATCAATTGTAAGGTTATAGGTAACAGGCTTGTATCCGCTGAATTCGTTGAGAATAATCTGCATATACGAAATCATTCCCCTGATTGAAGACTCAGCAAATTTCTGAGCAACAAAAGCATCGAAACCTATGCCTGCAATGCTGGTGTATATTTTATCATTAACAGTAGCAACATCCATAAGTTTAGTGTTGCCACGAATAATTGTACGTAATGCCAGTGCATAACTCATTGATATTCCGAGGCAACGTGCCAGTCCGTTTCCTGAGCCTGCCGGAAGAATTCCCATGGGGATATCAGTATCAACAAGGGCAATGGCAACTTCATTCACAGTTCCATCGCCACCGGAAGCAACTATAATGTCAGCGCCATTTTCGATGGCTGTTTTTGCAATTTCGGTAGCATGACCCGGTCTTTCAGTAAAAATAACTTCAGGAATAAACCGCGACGACGGAATTATATTTCCGGCAAGCACCTCAATAACAACCTTACTTTTCGGAGTTATTCCTGCTTTGGGATTAACAATAAAAACGAGCTTCTTTTTCACTTCTGTCATGGTTCTATTTTGCCGTTAGCTTGTTCCCTATTATGCGGTTATTGTATTGTTGTATCACAGATTTTAATAAAATATCCATATCCTTTGCGATATTCTTTTTAGTCGCGCTCACGTCATTCGACAACGAACTATCATTTTCGAAATTGTAGAGTACGGATGAAACACTGTGATCAGTCTGCAAGCTGTATCCGTCTTTAATTAGTTGATAATTGCCATTCAGATAACTTAAACTGAAACGCGGTTCATCATCTCGTAAAACTGAGCTTCCAAATGCAACAAATGGCTTTTCGTAGTGAAGCATATCCAGCAAAGTTGGCATAATGTCAGTTTGCTGTGCGATCCTTTTCAAATGTCCTGATGTATCAGCCTGAGGCTCATAAAAAATGACAGGAATAGCGTACTGTCCAACCCTGTTTTTATAAAATGGCAGGTAGGCTTCTGAAGTATGATCGGAAGTAATTACGAAAATCGTATTTTGAAACCAGGGCATTTTTGAAGCTTCGGCAAAGAATTGTTGTAAAGCATAGTCAGCGTACATTATAGTTTCCTGAATGGCTAACGGACCTTTACGGAAACGATTTTTATGTTTTTCGGGAACTTTATACGGATGATGAGACGAAAGAGTAAAAACTGCTCCCATAAAAGGCTCAGGCATTGAGTTTAGCGTTTTGGCAATATATTGAAGGTAGGGTTCATCGGATATTCCCCAGCTGCCATCGAAATCAGCCTGATCAGGATATTCGTTTTTACCGAAATAATTATCGAAACCGGCTGATTTACAGAAATCATCAAATCCCATAGTGCCGTTTTTACCACCATGAAAAAAAGAAGTAGAATACCCCTCTGCTTTCAGGATACTTGCCAGACTGTTATACTTAACCGTTGCATACTGCGAAGTAATAAAATCTTCAGTCATCCAGGTAGGAAGTGAAGCAAGTATAGCCGGAATACCTTCGATACTGCGTTTTCCGTTGGCGAATCCATCGAAAACAAGGCTTTTTTCAGCCAGGCTGTCGAGGAAAGGAGTAAAATCCGAATTCAAATTTCCTTTCTTATGGTTGAGAGCGCCGATATGTTCGACCGAGAAACTCTCAAGTATTATTACAAATACATTCTTTTTATGCATCGGCTGAATATTTCCAAGGCTATCAGCAATAGCATAATTTTTCTCAATATTGAAAACTCGTGTCATTTCCTGCTCATCAGTAAAGAAACTGAGTTTTTGAATTCCACGCTGATCCGATGAACGCATAAGAGTAAATGCGGAGTTAAGCACAATAGCTGTTTCTCCTGAAGGAGCATATTGTGCCGCACTCATAATCCCGATAGGTTTTAGCTGAATTCCGCCACGAATGCCCAGAAGAGTTAATGCCAGAATAAAAATCATTGAAATCGTCTGGGTAATATAATACTGAGGATGTTTCAGCATTACATACCTGTAGGTGATTTTGATGCGTCTTGCGACAAAAATCAATAGAAAAACGCTTGAAATCCAGAGCACAAAAATATACCAGTAATCGTGAATAAACTGAGGCATCATGCTAGCGGTGTCATCGCCGGTGGTGATGTACCCGAAAATATCTATCGTCATGCGCTTCAGCGAAAACGGGTAATATGCTGAATCAGCAAAATTCGGGATCAGTAATATGATATTTGAAACATAGAAAATAATATCAGTAACAATACTAAAACCTCTTTTCCGCCGGAAGCGGAATGGAATATTCATCAAAAATATGTATACGATATTAGCATACAGCAAAGCAACTACATCGAAGCGTAAACCAATAAAAGTATAATACAGGAGTTTCGATGTGGTGATTCCGGGAAATAATGATGGGTGTAAAAAGTAAAGTGATAATCTGGAAAAAACCAAAATCAGTAAAACAATTAGAAGACGTAGGATCAATATGATCTGAGGGCTGCCTGAATAACGAATTTTCCGAAATGAATTTAGCATAGAATTATTTACGTGAGGGAATAAGCTTAATCAACGATAACCGGTTTACACTGCAGGAATTAAAATAACACTCCTGTTTGAGCCCGCAAAAATAAAAAAATAAGAGATGCCGTGGGGCATCTCTTATTTAATGGCTTGTATAGAAATTCTAATGAATTATTTCTGAATCTTCACTTCGATTTTAATCTCCCTGTCGGTACCGATAGTTGAACCTTTAAGTTCAAGCACCTTAAACATACCTTTTTTAGCGGGATTTGTTGAAGTTGCCGCTGTTTCGAAAGCAACAATTTTATCAACAACAAGGTTTGTAATTTTGGATTCGGTAAGATTAGTTGCATTAGCGACTATCCCTGTTTCGTCAGTTATTGTGCTCCAGTCGAGTGCTGCTGTTACCAGTTTCATTTTCGTAGGATTTCGTGGAATCCAACTCGATATGCCTTCAAAATTTTTCACAAAAACAATATCGCTATCCGAAGGTGCTGATATTGTAGCTTTGTTAGCTTCACCATAATAAAATCCGAAATCAACTTTTGCCGGAGTTGCATTAGCAACGGCCCATTTCATAACAGTATTTTCTTCGGTTGAATAAAAACTACCGAGGTTAACATTTAACTGCCCACCAAGTAATACAGCAGTATAAGTATTAATCGTAGCGCTGGTTGTAGTAATTTTAAATGATGCTTCGGCAAATTCGCCATCAGCTGCTGATATTCTGAATGTTAAGGTTAAATCACCTGCAACAGATGGTGCTGTGATAGTAAAATCTCTATTAAAACTATCCGATGAGAATGTAGTATCTTTCAAAACAACAGTTGAAACAGATTGTGTAATCTTTAGATTAGTAAGCTTACCGGTTGTAGCAGCGGCAATTACACCAACTTTTAACTCGGTATTAACAGGAACAGTTACATCAGAGGATGTATATCCTGGTCCGGCGTTAAGCATAATTGTAGGCGGTGTTGCTTCATCTTCTTCGGTAGTGCATGAAGTTAGAAAAGGCACTGAAGCCATAAAAAGGATTGCAAACAGGAAATTTAATCTTTTCATTTTTTTGATTTTTGGTTAGTTAAATTTTTAGTTAATGGTTTGAACTTGTATTAGTATCAAAAGCACAACAATTTGAAATGCTATTTGCAAATGGACAAATTTCGTGCCGAAAATGCAAATCATCTATCACATTGTACAAAACACATGGTTCAGCAAGCAAATAGTTATCAACTAACAATATGTTAACAAAAAAAAGCTAAAAGCTGACATCAAAATCAAATTATCGGGAACAATTTGGATTATTATTGTATACTTTTGCTTCAAATTAACCTCCTAAAACAAACAACACATGAAAAAATTCTTATTCTTACTCGCTGTAGCAGGTCTTATTTCTTTCGCAGCTTGCAAATCAGGCGAAACTAAAACTGAAGTTACTGCTGACAGTACATCTCAAATTGAGATGTCTGCTGATACAACAATGGAAATGCCGGCTGACACTACAATGGCTGAATAATTATTCATGCTGTATTGCTTAATTTATTCTTTAAAAAGGAAGCCTTACGGTTTCCTTTTTATGTTATATGACTTTAGTTGTTATTCATTTATTGGTTTTAAAAGTAGTTTTGATTCCAGGATAAACATTCTTGTGCTTATTCTGTCCCCTACCCTCTTTTTGTATTTAAAAACTTTAACTAGCTATCAATCAAGCTTAAATAAATCGTGCCAAAATATTTTAAACATTTGAAGGATTAATATTTGCTAAATTCAATGGCCAATGTACCTTTGTTGCATGTTTGTGAATTTATTCACAGCTTATTGTAATGAATATGAACAGAAATAATTAAGAGATTATGGAGTTTTTAACCGACAAAGTGGCACTTATTGGCAATAAAGGGAAAGGAATTCGTTCCGATTGTCATGTCACCATGGAGCTTCCCGAAACCGGAGGTATTCAGATTGAACTGATCAGTAAGGTCGAAAGCATGTATGGCAATGATATTCGAAAACTTCTGCACGACATAATTTCATTTTACGGTTTCGAAAATGCAAGAATGCTCGTTGAAGATTTCGGAGCTCTTTCTCCGGTTATAGCTGCCAGGGTGGAAGCTGCTGTCAGACACTTATCAGGTTCAGAAAAAGAGTATCTGCTTCCAATGTCTGACAAGAACAAATATGCAACAACCCGCGACAGAAACCGGTTTTCGCGTCTTTACCTTCCCGGCAATACGCCCAGTTTAATGATAAATGCCGGTGTTCATAAACCGGATGGCATTATCCTCGACCTCGAAGATGCTGTGGCTCACACAAAAAAATATGAAGCCAGGTTCATGGTCCGGAATGCGTTACGAAATATTGATTTCTATGGCGCCGAACGTATGGTGCGCATCAACCAGGTTCCGGCGGGACTTGCTGATCTTGAATTTCTTATACCTCACAATGTCAACCTCATCCTCGTTCCCAAATGCGAAAGTGCTGAGCAGATCAGGCTTGTAAACGAGAAAATCAACGAGCTGAAAGCAAAATATAACATAAACGGCAACGTGTGGCTGATGCCGATTATCGAAAGCGCCTTGGGTGTTTTAAAAGCACTTGAAATTGCTCAAAGCGAAAATGTGGTTGCCCTTGCTATCGGGTTGGAAGATTATACCGCAGATTTGGGAACACGTCGTACACAGGAAGGAACCGAATCGTTTTTTGCCAGGAGTATGGTAGTAAATGCATGTAAAGCTGCAGGTATTCAGGCTATTGACTCAGTATTTAGTGATGTGGCTGATATGGAAGCCCTGAAAGAAAATGTTATTCGGTCAAAAGCTCTTGGTTTCGATGGAATGGGTTGCATACATCCACGACAGATCAGGGTGATACACGAAAATTATGCGCCTGATACTGTTGAAATAGAGAAAGCAAAGAAAATAGTAAATGCATTTATCGAAGCCACAGCTAAAGGCTTAGGTGTTGTGTCCCTGGGAACTAAAATGATTGACCCGCCTGTGGTAAAACGTGCTCAGAAACTTATAGACCTGGCCATTACCCTCGGAAAACTTTCACCCGAATGGCACGATGAATTTTTGAATGCGTAATGAGGAAGATGGAAGACGGAAGTCGGAAGACGGAAGACGGAAGTCGGAAGACGGAAGATGGAGGTCGGAAGACGGAGGTCGGAAGCTGGATGTCCACAATAATCATGGTAATTGGGTTAAATTAATATCAGAATAAACCTGGCTTCCGACTTCGGTCTTCTGTCTTCAAGCCATTTGAAATAAAACAAT
>Ga0136636_10000469_pt1 | contig 20347 bp, 13 predicted proteins | sample AntDrymUQ8522106_2_FD_104653 | JGI IMG/M metagenome (GOLD analysis project Ga0136636, IMG submission 104653) | Polar desert sand microbial communities from Dry Valleys, Antarctica - metaG UQ852 (21.06) | ecosystem: Environmental > Terrestrial > Soil > Desert | place: Antarctica: Dry Valley... | reverse complement strand
TAACGAAATGGCTGAGCCAATTTCCAGCTTGGAAAAGTGTTTGTTGCAAAACGTGAATGCACCAAACCGAATGCACTAATTAATTTTTTGTTTGATAAATCAGGAAAATAATTCCGTACCTGTGTACTGGTTAATTGTCCTTTATAAATAATTGTTTTGTAAGAAAGAGATGCAATGTAAAAACCAATAGTGTCTTTTTTTATTGAATTGTTTATGCTGTGAGTTGCATAATTGCGAAGCACAAAAAGTTTGCGTTCAAAAGCATCTGCATCTTTTACATTATCTGGACGGGCAATAAAAACCTGTTCCATTTCAGGCTCAACACTTAATGCGGTAGGGCCAATTTTTTCCCCATTCACAGGTACTTTTCTGTAACCAAGTATTTCTATATTTAATTTTTCAGCAGCTTTATTAAATAATGCACGACACTCTTCTCTCAATCGAATTTCTCTTGGAAAGAAAATAACACCCACTGCATATTTTGTATATGCGGGCAAATGGATACCAAGTTTTTTACATTCATCAAAGAAAAATTCGTGTGGCATTTGCATCATAATCCCCGCACCATCGCCAGAATTATTTTCGCAACCGCACGCACCTCTATGTTCCATATTTTCCAATACTGTAAGTGCATCAGCAATATGTTGGTGAGACTTTACACCTTTGATGTTGGCTACAAAACCAATACCACAGGAGTCGTGTTCAAAGCGTGGGTCGTAAAGGCCAGAAGCCTCACCCTCGTTCAAAGCCTCACCCTCGTTCCCTCTCCTGGGGAGGGGGAGGCTAAGCTTTAGTTCTTTGTCAATTTTTGTAATTAAATGTTTGTTCATTTTTTCAACTTTTATCACCCCGACTTTATTTGTGTTATTTATTTTTTGTCCAAACAAAGAAGTAGCTATGGTCATCATCGTTGTGTCACTCACTTGTACCATATACCTTTATTCAGCAAAGCCTTACCCTCCATCTCCCTTTCCGAAAGAGAGGGAGCGTCACATTAAACATATCCCGAGATTTGATCTACCACATCACCTTCAGATGTTTTTCAACAATAATTTGTAGGCTTTAATTGTTTTCTTATGTTTCTAATCATAAAATATTTATTACACTTTATCTCCTACATAATCTCTAGCTTTATCTCCCCATCAATCTCCTTTGTTTCCTCCCCTTTCGGGGGAGATAGAGGGGGCTTCTCCGGGGAGGATAGGAGGCGCTCTACACCAAATACCCAAATGCATTATCACCATTTTTCAATTCCGTATAATTTATATAACAGTCATTTAAATTTTTTAGCAGCACATCATAATCCTCTTTGCTTTTTAATTCTATACCAACTAATGCGGGGCCAGTTTCTTTGTTGTGTTTTTGCATATATTCAAAACGGGTGATGTCATCATTATCGCCTAATACATGGTTTACAAACTCTTTCAACGCACCCGGGCGTTGTGCAAAACGGATAAGAAAATAATGTTTTAAACCCTCGTATTGCAGACTGCGTTCTTTAATTTCCTGCATGCGATCTATATCATTATTACCACCGCCAATAACACAAACAATGTTTTTTCCTTTTATTTGTTCAGCATATTCATCGAGTGCAGCAATGCTTAATACCCCCGCAGGTTCGGCAACAATTGCATCTTCATTGTACAATTGTAAAATAGTGGTACACACTTTTCCTTCATCTACCAGCAGCATATCATCCAGCACATCTTTACAAAAAGAGAAAGTAATATCGCCTACTCGTTTCACCGCAGCACCATCTACAAATCGTTCTATGTTTTCCACCGTTACAGGGTGCCCGGCTTTCAATGCTTCATACATACTTGGCGCACCTTTGGGCTCTACACCAATAATTTTTGTTTGTGGCGAAAATGTTTTAAAATAACTTCCTACGCCTGCGCTTAGCCCGCCGCCGCCAACGGCAAGGAAGAGGAAATCAATGCAGCCCCTCCTATCCTCCCCGGAGGGGAGAGAGCCTTGCGAGATTGGCGTGATAGATTGGTGTGATTTATTTTGTTCTTGTTGTTTTTTGAATTGCTCAAATATTTCTACGCCAACAGTTGCTTGTCCTTCAATAATTTTATAATCGTCAAATGGTGGGATGAAAGTCATTCCATTTTCTACTGTAAATTTTTTTGCAGCTACAGCACAATCATCAAACGTATCGCCTACTAATTTTACTTTTATAAAATTTTCGCCAAACATTTTTGTTTGAGAAGTTTTTTGGTTGGGAGAAATAACCGGCATGAACACAACGCCATTTGCACCTAACTTTTTACAACTGTATGCAAAGCCTTGTGCATGGTTGCCTGCACTTGCACATACAACACCACGCTGCAATTGCTCAGGCAATAAGCTGCTCATCATATTATATGCACCACGAATTTTGTATGACCGTACAACTTGTAAATCTTCTCTTTTTAAATACACATTGCATTGGTATTTTTTAGAGAGATTTTGGTTTAACTGCAACGGTGTTCTGTTTACAACGTTTTTTAGGCGTTGTGCGGCGAGTGTAAAATCTAATAATATTTCTGATGTAGTATTCATTTACGCTGTTGTATTGATCGTCTTCATATTCGTCATTGTTTCTCTCAATTTTGCGCCAACAATTTCTACAGGATGATTCCTCAATGCATGATTTACTTTGATTAATTCTTTGTTATCTACACCTGCATCTTTGCCGTCGTTGAAATTTTTACCAATTACATCTGTTTCTATTTTACTCATAAAATTTGCAAGCAGTGGGTTACAGGCATGGTCAAATAAATAACAGCCATATTCTGCCGTATCAGAAATAACCCTGTTCATTTCAAACAATTTTTTGCGGGCAATGGTATTTGCAATAAGAGGTGTTTCGTGTAAGGATTCGTAGTAGGCAGATTCTTTTTTAATGCCGGCCTGCACCATGGTTTCAAATGCTAATTCCACCCCGGCTTTTATCATAGCTACAAACAGCAAAGCATTATCAAAAAATTCCTGCTCTGCAATTTTCATTGTTCCCGCAGGCGTTTTTTCAAAATCGGTTTCGCCTGTTGCTGCTCTCCATGCCAATAAATTTTTATCATCGTTTGCCCAATCTTCCATCATTGTTTTACTAAAATGTCCACTCATAATATCATCCTGGTGTTTTTGAAACAATGGACGCATGATCGTTTTTAATTCTTCTGACAATTCATAAGCTTTTATTTTAGCAGGGTTCGATAACCTGTCCATCATAGCTACAATACCGCCTTGTTTCAATGCTTCGGTAATAACCTCCACACCATATTGTACCAATTTAGAAGCATAAGATTTTTCAATACCTTTTTCCACCATTTTATCAAAACAAAGTATTGAACCTGTTTGTAACATGCCGCATAAAATTGTTTGTTCACCCATCAAATCACTTTTTACTTCGGCCACAAAAGATGAGTTTAAAACGCCTGCTCTGTGCCCACCAGTGCCTGCTGCATAAGCTTTTGCCTGTTCCAAGCCTTTACCTTCCGGGTCATTTTCTGGATGCACTGCAATTAATGTTGGGACACCAAAACCTCTTTTATATTCTTCTCTTACTTCTGTACCGGGGCATTTTGGAGCAACCATTATCACCGTTAAATCTTTTCTTATTTGCATGCCTTCTTCTACAATATTAAATCCATGAGAATAGGAGAGTGTTGCACCTTTTTTCATTAATGGCATGATGGCGTTAACAACTGAAGTGTGTTGTTTATCTGGTGTAAGATTTAGAACTAAATCTGCTGATGGTATTAATTCTTCATACGTGCCAACAACAAAATTATTCTCTGTTGCATTTTTCCACGATGCTCTTTTTTCTTCAATAGCTTCTGTACGCAGCGCATAAGAAACATCCAAACCTGAATCTCTTAAATTCAAACCTTGGTTTAAACCTTGCGCACCACAACCAATGATGATCATTTTTTTTTCTTTCAAAATATCTACACCGTTTTTAAATTCATCGCTGTGCATAAACTCACATACGCCAAGTTGGTTTAGTTGTTCTCTAAGGGGTAAGCTGTTGAAGTAATTTGCCATTTTGTAAGTTGTTATTAGCCCCCTAAATCCCCCGAAGGGGGACTTGTGAACTCTGTGATTATTGATTTAATTTATTTTTATTAAAGTTATTATCTGGTTTATCTAAAACCTCGCAGGTCCCCTCTTCGGCGGCGGAGGGGGCCTTACATTGTAAAAACTTCTTCATTTTGATTTAAAAATTCATTCTCCACTAGTTCGTCGCCTGGTGCAGATTCTTCATAAAATTTTAATTTATCATGAAAGCCGCTACTGTCTTTTATGATAGCAATTCTTGCGCTACGTACAAATTCAATCAAACCATAAGGTTCTAATGCTGTTATCAAACCATCTGTTTCTTCTCTGTGACCAGTGGTTTCAAAAACAGTGTAATCTTTTCTTATCACTACTGCTCTTGCTCCGTATTGCCTCAGCAATCTTTCTACTTTTACTTTTTCTGCAATTTCATCTGTAGGTACTTTATACAGAGCCATTTCTTGCCAAACTACTTCCTCTTCCGTATTGTAGAATGCTTTTAAGACTTCTACTTGCTTTTCTATTTGGGTACAAAGTTTTCTTACCACATCTTCTGTTTCGTTTATAACAATGGTAAAACGATGTACACTTTCTACCTCGGTTGGTGAAGTATTTAAACTATCTACATTTATTTTTCTTCTGCTGAAAATAATGGCGATACGGTTTAGTAATCCAATTTGGTTTTCTGTGTAAACGGTGATGGTGTATTCTGCTTTGTTCATTGTTTTAAATTTAAACTTTTACATCTTATTTTTAAACTCACTCATAAATAGAACTCTCCTGACAAGTTTATTTTCTTTATGACTTCTTGGTTCAACTATTCGTTTCAATAAAAGCTAAATTGAAGAACAAATTTTCATCCGCCATAAGCGGACCCCCCACCGAAGTGGAATCAAGGAACAAATGTTCGTAACCAAAAAAATCTTCTACTATACACTTTTCTAATTTCTTTTTACCGCAACCGCCCTCAGGGTTTGCAACCGCTGGCGGGGTTTGTAATAGCTGGCGTGGTTTGCAACCGTTGACGGGGTTAGCTCCTACATCAACCGTATTTCACTCACACTACAACCCTGTGGCACCATTGGAAAAACATTGTTTTCTTTCCCTACCATTACTTCCAATAAATAGGGGCCATTAAAATCCAACATTGTTTTAAGCGAATATTTTAATTCTTTTCTTTCACTTACTTTCTTTCCATCTATGTTATATGCTGCTGCTACTTTTACAAAATCGGGGCTATTAATATTAGTGAAAGAATATCTTTTGTCCATAAACAATTCTTGCCATTGGCGCACCATTCCAAGAAACTGGTTGTTGAGAATAATGATTTTTACATGTACATCGCTTTGCATGATGGTGCCTAATTCCTGAATTGTCATTTGTATGCCGCCATCGCCAATAACAGCTACCACAGTGGTTTTAGGCGCACCAAATTTTGCACCAATGGCTGCAGGCAATGCATAGCCCATGGTACCCAAACCACCACTTGTAATATTGCTTTTGCTCTGGTTGTATTTTGCATAGCGACAGGTAACCATCTGGTGTTGCCCTACATCTGTTACAATTATTGCATTGCCTTCGGTAAGTTCATTTAGTGTTTTTATTACTTCGCCCATAGTCAATTCGCCGCTGGTAGGGTTTAGTTCAGGCATTATACACTGCTCTTTTTCTTGGATTGCATAATCTGCAAATTTTTGTAACCATTCGGTATGATTTCCTTTATTAATTAAAAAAGTAAGTAAGGGCAAAGTTTCTTTACAATCTCCCCAAACGGCAACTGTAGTTTTTACATTTTTATCAATTTCAGAAGGGTCAATATCCAGGTGAATAACTTTTGCCTGCTTTGCATATTTATCTAAACGGCCTGTAACCCTGTCGTCGAACCGCATACCAACTGCTATCAACACATCGCATTCGTTTGTTAAAACATTTGGTCCATAATTGCCATGCATGCCCAGCATACCCACGCCCAGCTTGTGATCGGATGGTATTGCGCTCATGCCCATAATAGTCCATGCAGCCGGTAGATTTCCTTTTTCTATAAATGCTATAAATTCTTTTTCTGCATTACCAAGTATTACTCCTTGTCCAAAAATTACAAAAGGTTTTTTTGCTTCATTTATTAATTTAGCTGCAGCAACAATATATTCGTTTCTTACAATTGGTTTTGGCCGGTAACTGCGAATGTGTGTACATTTTGTGTAACCTGTGTAATCAAACATTTGCAGCTGTGCATTCTTTGTAATGTCTATCAACACAGGGCCGGGGCGGCCACTACCTGCAATGTAAAATGCTTTAGCTAGCACAGATGGTATTTCTGTTGCATCTGTAATTTGATAATTCCATTTTGTAACAGGCGTTGTAATATTTATAACATCTGTTTCCTGAAACGCATCGGTACCCAATAAATGTGCATACACTTGTCCTGTTATGCAAACAAGCGGCGTGCTGTCTATCATGGCATCTGCAAGGCCTGTAACCAAATTTGTTGCACCGGGGCCACTCGTTGCAAATACAATTCCAGTTTTTCCGCTTGCTCTTGCAAAGCCTTGCGCAGCATGTATTGCACCCTGCTCATGTCGTACAAGGATGTGATTTAATTTTTCCTCGTAATCATATAGTGCATCATATATCGGCATAATAGCACCACCAGGATACCCAAAAATTATATTTGCATCTTCAGCAAATAATGCTTCGAGGACCGCAACGGAACCGGATACAGAAGCCCACCTAGCTTCCACGAGGGGGGGATTAGATGCAATTTGTTTTATGGCTTCTAGTGTTTCCATTTTTTATATTTTATTATCTTACTCCAACAATCTAAAAACCTCACCCCAACCCCTCTCCCTCGTCATTGCTACGAGGCAGGCAAGGAGAGGGAACTCGAGTGGGGGGATTTAGGGGGGCTTTGGATTTAGGGGGCCTCATCCGTCACACAACCCTCACTCGCATCTTTCACACACATGGCATATTTGTACAACACACCTTTGGTTACTTTCAATAAAGGTTGTTGCCATTTTTTTCTACGCTCCTCAATTATTTCATCACTTACTTTTAATGTCATTGCTTTTGTAGGCACATCAATTTCTATGATATCATCATCTTCCACAAGCGCAATAAGCCCACCATTAAAGGCTTCCGGCGTTATGTGTCCTACCACAAAACCATGACTGCCACCACTAAATCTTCCATCCGTAATCAACGCTACATCTTTTGCTAAACCTGCACCAGTAATAGCAGAAGTTGGTTTTAGCATTTCGGGCATGCCCGGCGCACCTTTCGGTCCTTCGTATCTTATTACTACCACATCCCCTTTTTTCACTCTACCGCTTTCAATGCCTGCTACCAAATCTTTCTCTCCATTAAATACCCTTGCAGGCCCAACAAATCTTTCTCCTTCTTTACCACTTATTTTTGCCACACTTCCTTTTTCTGCAAGGTTGCCATATAGTATTTGTAAATGCCCTGTTGCTTTTATCGGCGTTTCTATTGGGTAAATAATTTTCTGTGTTTCAAAATTTATTGGCGAAATATTTTTTAAATTTTCTGCTACCGTTTTTCCTGTTACGGTTATACAGTCGCCATGCAGCATTCCTTTTTCCAATAAGTATTTCATCACCGCAGGCACACCACCATGCGCATGTAATTCCCGCATCAAATATTTTCCACTAGGCTTAAAGTCAGCAATTACCGGTGTTTTGTCGCTTATGCGTTGAAAATCATCTTGTGTTATTACGACATCTACACTCTTTGCCATTGCTATTAAATGTAACACTGCATTTGTACTTCCACCAAAAATCATAATGATCGTTATAGCATTTTCAAATGCTTGTTTTGTCATGATATCTTTTGGCTTAATATCTTTTTCCAACAATGTTTTCATCGCCTCACCCGCATGCAAACACTCCATTTTTTTATCTTCGCTCAGCGCAGGGTTGCTCGACGAAAACGGCAAGCTCATTCCTAAAACTTCAATAGCACTAGCCATGGTGTTAGCAGTGTACATACCACCACATGCGCCTGCACCCGGGCAACTATGTTTTATAATTTCTTTAAAATCTTCGGGAGTTATTGTACCTGCCAGCTTTTGGCCTAATGCTTCAAATGCCGAAATAATATTTAGTTCTTCGCCTTTATAATATCCTGCCTCAATGGAACCACCATAAACCATTATTGATGGACGATTTAATCTCCCCATTGCTATTACCGCACCAGGCATATTTTTATCGCAACCCGGTAATGCAATAAGCCCGTCATAATAAAAACCACCACAAACTGCTTCAATACTGTCTGCAATTATATCTCTGCTTACAAGGCTGTAACGCATGCCATCGGTGCCATTGCTAATACCATCACTAATACCGATTGTATTAAAAATCAATCCAACCATATCTGAATCCCACACGCCTTGTTTCACAATTTTTGCAAGGTCATTTAAATGCATGTTACAAGTGTTGCCATCGTAACCCATGCTTGCAATACCCACTTGTGGTTTATTTAAATCATCTTCTGTAAGACCAATACCATACAACATTGCCTGCGCAGCAGGTTGCGTTTCGTCTTGTGTTAGTGTCTTGCTATATTTATTTAATTCTGTCATGGCCCTCACCCCAACCTCCCAAAAAAATCGGGAGAACTGCTCTGGGTTTATTTTAGTTTGTTAATAATTTTTTTATCGCTGTCTCAATAATAAGTATGTCACTAAACATTTTTAACAATGAACCGACTTTTTCAATTGAATCTACGTTTTCAATTGCATCCACCTTTTCAATTGCATCCACCTTTTTAAACTGCCAGACCTTTAAGAGTTGCAGCAACCTTCATGAGTTGCACCGCCCTTTAGGTTGGTGATTAAGTGCTTCACTTAAAGAAGCTTTAGCTCTAAAAGCTTTGCTGTAGCGGGCTGAAGCCCTTTCAGTTTTATTATTTATCCTTGCACTAAAGCGCAGGGCAATTGAAAAGTTTATTTCCATCAGCACTTTCTTTCACCATTAACAATTTTATGTTTATTAAATTAAATCTTAAATTTATTTATTAAAACGTTGGGCATATTTTCTTAAGAAATATTTGTCTTTGTACCCTTTGTGGGATACTCTACACCAACTCCATTTTAAATTCCTGCTCCAACACTTTTGCCTTATACGCTGCTTGTATAATTTTACCAAGTGATTCATCCCAAGCTTTTGGAAAAACATAATCATCTATTGACTGCCATCCAATTACCTCGGCAGCGGTACCGCAATAAAAAGCCGAGTCTGCATTTTTAATTTCATCTGCCGTAAACGTTTTTTCTTTCACTGCAATACCAAGTTCTGAACATATTTCTATCACAGTTGCTCTTGTTATGCCGGGTAAAATATAGGTTGATGGAGGCGTAAATAACTGTCCATCTTTTTCGATAAATAAATTTGCACCCGGGCCTTCTGCTGCGTTGCCATTAAGATCTAACAGCAAAGCTTCATCAAACCCATTGTCTTTTGCTTCCTGACAAGCCATGATAGAATTTACATAATGACCACTAATTTTTGCATGAATTTTAAATCCTTTTGGGTTTGGTCTTTGAAAAGAAGAAGTCATTACCCGAATTAATTTATCGCCCAAATATGCGCCCCAACTCCATGCAGTAATCATCAACATGGAGGCAGTAGCTTTTTGCAAACTCATGTTTGGTGGACAAAAAACAAGTGGACGCAAATACGCATCCTGCAAATTATTTTTTGCCAATACTTCGTAAGAAATGTCTATCATTTGTTGCGTGCTGTAATTAAGCGGTATGCCAACGCTATCGCATGAAAACTTTAGTCTTTCAAAATGTTCAGCAGGTTTAAAAATCTTTGTGCCGTTATGTGTTGCATAACTTCTAATACCTTCAAATACTGCATAACCGTAGTGGAGCGATTGATCAAACAAACCTGTTTTAGCTTCTGTAGCTTTTAAAAACCCGTTGTTAAAATAAAGAATAGTGTCCTCGTTAAAATACATTTTAGTTTTATTATTTGTTATTTAATGTAAAGCCCTGCTATTTTGTGGTGGAAGGGCTTTTATCTTTTTTGGTTGATATTGTTATCCCTGCTTTTGATTGATTTTAATAAACACTTTTGTTTTTTTAAAATTATTTTTCGTTCGTTCAGCTTGTTATTTTTTTGTTTACGAGCCGAAGTGTTTCAATTAAACTTCAGTGGCGTCGCACGTTTCATCTTCAAATCATTTTTCATCTTTTATCTACCCACTAGATTACGGTAGATTTTCTCATCAAAATATTGTCAACATTCACAATGCCATGTTCCGCATTATTTATGTACTCACTTATTATATCTCCAATGGTTGATGTGAAATAGAAATTTACTTCATCAATATCTTTTGTGACATAGCCATTAACTATTGCCCAGTTTGTTGCTTCCCTTACCAGTGTTGCTTCTTCATACATTTTAAAATGATCAAGTAACATGGCAGCAGATAAAATAGAACCGACAGGGTTTGCTATATCTTTTCCTGCTGCCTGAGGGTAAGAACCATGAATAGGTTCAAACAGTGCATACCTATTTCCAAGCGATGCAGAAGGCAACATTCCCAACGAACCGTTTATTACACTTGCCTCATCACTGAGAATATCGCCAAACATATTTTCTGTAAGTATCACGTCAAATTGTTTTGGGTTCAATATTATTTGCATAGCAGCATTGTCAACAAATAAAAAATCCAGTTCCACGTCTGCATATTGCACTGCAATTTCTTTTACAATCAATCTCCACAGGCGGGATGTTTCTAACACATTTGCTTTATCTACCAGCGTAATTTTTTTTCGTCGTTTTTGTGCTGCTTTAAAAGCAAGGTGTGTTACTCGTTCTATCTCCTCTTTGCTATACTTACATTCATCTACAGCAATGGTTTTGTAGTCGTTGGTTTCTTTTTTCCCAAAATATATTCCACCGGTTAGTTCTCTGTAAATGATCATATCCACGCCTTCAATATTGCCCGGCTTCAACGGACTTAAATGTTGCAGAGCTTTGTACGATTTAACGGGTCTGATGTTAGCAAATAAGCCCAGTGCTTTTCTTAAGTTGAGCAATCCTTGCTCGGGCCTCACTTTTGCACCCGGGTCATTATCATATTTAGGGTGACCAATAGCACCAAATAAAATAGCATCTGAAGTCTTACAAACATCCAGCGTTTGCTGCGGTAGTGGGTTGCCGGTTTTATCAATTGCCACAGCGCCCATCAAAACATAGTTGTAATTAAAAGTGTAATGAAAGCGATTTGCAATAGCATCTAAAACTTTTATTGATTGCGCTATCACGTCAGGTCCTATACCATCACCTTCTATTACTGCAATGGAAATTCCAGCGCCTTTTAACACTCCCGATGTAAAGGAACCGGTCTCTGAAAATTTTATGTACTTTTCCTGCATCTTACCTAATTAGATTTTCTAAATTTTATAATCAGATCTTCTATTCTAAAAATGTTTTCACCAAAACCTGTTTTTTTGTAGGAATTTGCCTTTGGCAAATTCTTTAATGAACACGCCAAACATGTGTTTCTACATGCGATTCATTTCAAATCTTTCAATTTCTTCTTTCATTCCCAATAAAAAATCTATATCATCATAGCCATTCAACAAACATGTTTTTTTATAAGAATTTATTTCAAAGGCTACTGCTTCATTTGTATTATCAATGGTTAGCGTTTGATTTTCTAAATCAACAGTAAGTGCAGCATCATAATCCTGGTCAAATATTCTTTGCAAAAATTCATCACTCACCACTACAGGAAGCAATCCATTATTCAGCGCATTGTTTTTAAAAATATCTGCAAAAAAACTCGATACTACTACTTTGAAACCTGCATCTGTTAGCGCCCACGCTGCATGCTCTCTGGATGAACCGCAACCAAAATTTTTTCCTGCAACTAAAATTTGTCCTTTGTATTGTGGCTGGTTTAAAACAAAATCCGGTTTAGGTTGTTGCTCATCATTATTAATATATCGCCAGTCTATAAATAAATTTTTACCAAATCCATCTTTTGTTGTTCCTTTTAAAAAACGTGCAGGTATAATTTGGTCTGTATCCACGTTTTCTATATTTAGCGGAACAAACAGCCCCCTTACAATGCCATGGCTCCCCCAACCGCCAAGGGGGTAATTTTGGTCTTTAATACTTTGTTGTTTATTTATTTCACTCATGCTAATATTATCTTACTATGCTAAAAGTTAATTTTTATTGTAAAGCCGCTTATGCTCCTCTTTCCAGGTAAAATGGAAAGGCTACATGGCCGGTAATGGCCGCCGCTGCTGCAGTTAACGGACTTGCCAATAATGTTCTTGCTCCGGCACCTTGCCGCCCTTCAAAATTTCTATTACTGGTACTTATACAATATTTACCCGCAGGTATTTTATCTTCATTCATTCCTAAACAGGCACTGCAACCCGGTTGGCGAAGTTGAAAACCTGCTTCAATAAATATTTTATCAATGCCTTCTTCGATGGCTTGTTTTTCCACCTGCTTGCTGCCCGGTACTATCCATACTTCCACATCTGCAGATTTTGTTTTTCCTTTTACATAACCGGCTACCATACGTAAGTCTTCTATACGGCTATTGGTGCAGCTTCCTATAAATACATAATCTATTTTTTGGCCTGCAATTTTTTTACCCTCTTCAAAGCCCATGTAAGCAAGTGCTTTTGAAAAGCCTGCTTTATCACTGTCTGCAATGCAAGCGATAGTTGGTATAAATGCATTAATAGGAATGCCCATACCGGGGTTGGTTCCGTAAGTTATCATTGGGGATATGTCTTCTGCATTTATAAAAATTTCTGAATCAAATGTAGAATCATCATCACTGGATAATATTTTCCATTTTGCCAAAGACGCATCCCATAGTTCATTTGCCGGTGCAAATTGTCTTCCCTTTATATAATCAAAAGTAGTTTCATCCGGTGCTATCAATCCGCATCTTGCACCCATTTCTATACTCATGTTACACACTGTCATACGAGCTTCCATAGTTAGGTTGCTAATGGTAGAGCCGGCAAATTCCACTGCATAGCCAGTAGCACCACTTGCCGTTATTTGCGCTAAAATGTACAATACAATATCTTTTGAAACCACCCCATCACCCAACACACCATTAACATTTATACGCATGGTTTTAGGTTTGCTTTGCATAACACATTGCGTAGCAAAAACCATTTCTACTTCGCTGGTACCTATACCAAATGCAATGCAGCCGAATGCGCCATGTGTAGAAGTGTGACTGTCTCCGCATACTATCGTAATGCCGGGTTGTGTAATACCAAGCTCCGGCCCAATAACATGTACAATGCCCTGGTATGGATGCCCAAGTCCGTATAATTCTATGTGATGATTTTTGCAGTTTTCCATTAAAGCATCCACTTGTTTTTTTCCTAATTCATCTTGTATTGGAAGATGCTGGTTTACGGTAGGTACGTTATGATCTGCAGTTGCTATAATTTGTTTTGGTCTAAAAACCGGTATGCCTCTGTTTTTAATTCCTTTAAAAGCCTGCGGACTTGTTACCTCATGTATCAGATGCTTGTCAATATACAATACCGAAATACCACCATTTATTTCTTTTACGGTGTGCGCATCCCAAATTTTATCGAATAATGTTTTTGCCATTTTACTTTGTGTTGTTGCGTGTAATGGTGAGTTTGTTGAACTCGTTTTAAAAAGTAAACCTGCCTTCTACATCCGCCGAAGGCGAGACATTTTTTAGAGACTCAAACATTTTTACATTAACTGGCAACTGCTAAACTATTACTATAAACTTTTGCCAGTTCATGTAAATCAATATCTACAACTTCCCTTTTTATATCTGCTAACTTTTCAAATTCTCCATACAAAGCATCAATATCATTTCTATTAAATACAAACCCAAGGTTCTGAAAACGATATGCCAAGGCACTTCTGCCACTTCTTGCTGTTAAAATAATTTTTGAACCATCTGCACCTACATCATCCGGATTGATAATTTCGTACGTCTGTGCGTTTTTTAAAAATCCATCTTGGTGAATGCCAGATGAATGAGAAAATGCATTGCTGCCTACAATGGCTTTATTGGGTTGCACAGGCATGCGCATTGTATCACTCACATTTCTGCTCATTGGGTTTAGCAATTTTGCATTTACATCGGTATAAAAATTTAATTCTTTGTGTTGCTTTATCACCATTACCACTTCTTCCAACGATGTGTTTCCTGCTCTTTCTCCTAAGCCGTTAATGGTACATTCAATTTGCCGGGCACCATTTATAATTCCTGCAATACTGTTTGCTGTAGCCAAGCCCAGATCATTATGGCAATGGCAACTTATAACTGCTTTATCAATATTGGGGACATTGTTTACCAGATAGGCAATTTTATTACCGTACTCATGCGGCAAACAATAACCTGTAGTGTCAGGAATATTTACAGTTGTTGCGCCGGCTTTTATTACAGCTTCTATCACCCTTGCCAAATATTCGTTGTCTGTTCTACCTGCATCTTCTGCATAAAATTCCACATCGTCAGTAAAATTTCTAGCCCACTTTACACATTGTATTGCTCTTTGTAAAATGTCATTTTGTGTTGCATTAAATTTAGATTTTATGTGGTAATCTGAAGTGCCGATCCCCGTATGAATTCTTGATCGCTTTGCGTATTTTAATGCGGCTGCGGCAGTTTCAATATCTTTTTCTACCGCCCTGCTAAGCCCGCACACAATACTATTTTTAATTATTTTAGAAATAGCTTCCACACTTTCAAAATCTCCTGCAGATGAAATAGGAAAACCGGCTTCAATAATATCTACACCCAGGTTTTCTAATTCCAATGCAAGCGCCACTTTTTCTTTTGTATTTAATTTACATCCCGGCACCTGCTCACCATCTCTTAAAGTGGTATCAAAAATTAAAATTTTATTTGTACTCATAGGTTTTATCTATTCAGTATTTAAAAAAATAAAGCAGTATTAAAAAGCTGATTTTACCTAAGTTAATTTTAAAAAATATTTGAAGCCATTCATTATTGGCATATTTTTACAACATACAAAAAGTAATTTAAACGCCAAAACTCAATACAGATAAGGGTTTCTAATACAAAAATTTACTATGCCCAACCGATCGAACAACGCATTATTCCTGCTTATAAAATCTTTAAAAAAATCGGAGAAGCGAAATTTTAAACTTTTTGCAAATAGAAATTCCGAAACCGATAATTTAAAAACGGTAAAACTTTTTGATGCGCTGGATAAAATGGAAGACTATGATGAACAACAATTGCTGAAAAAAAATCCTGCGATTACCAAACTTCAATTATCAAATATCAGTGCCAGTTTGTACAAGCAAATTTTAGATAGTTTAAGACTTATAAAAGATGTAGATAACATTGATCTGCAATTGCACGAGCAAATGGACCATGCACGTATTTTGTATAACAGAGGTTTGTATATGCAGAGCCTTCATGTGCTGGATAAAATGAAGAGAATAGCTGCTGCAAATAACCAGGAAACATATTTAATACAAGTGTTGTTCTTTGAAAAGAAAATTGAATCGCTGTATTTAACCCGCAGTATAGAAAGCAGGGCTGATAAACTTATTGAAGAAGCTAAAGTTGCATCAGAAAAAATTTCTCGAATAAATAATCTATCTAATCTTGCGTTGAAGCTGTATAGCTTGTATATTAAGAGTGGGCATGCAAGAACAAAGGCTGAAGAAATAACTATAAGAAATATTTTTAAAGACGGTTTGCAAGCCGCCGGTACCGGAGCAAATTCATTTTATGAAAAGCTATATCTATATCAATGTTACTGCTGGCAGGCATTTATTTGTCAGGATTTTTTAATGTATTACCGCTATGCACAAAAATGGGTAGATATTTTTGAAGAAGAACCTTTTATGAAGGAAATAGAAACTATCCATTATATAAAAGGCATGCACAATTTAATGGGCGCACATTTTGATCTGCACAATGCAATTAAACTCAATACTACCATTGCAGATTTAGAAAAATTTTCTACATCGGCCATTGTGATAGAAAATGAAAATAGCCGAATACAATGCTTTACTTATTTATTTACCTCAAAAATAAACCTGCATTTTACAGAAGGCACTTTTACAGAAGCGTTGCGCATGATACCCAAACTTGTGGCGCAACTAGATGAATTTAAAATGTTTTTGGATAACCACCGGGTGCTTATTTTTTACTATAAAATAGCTTCGCTTTATTTTGGAAGCGGCGATAGCAGCACAGCTATAGATTATTTAAATAAAATAATAAACTGGAAGGTAGATTTAAGAACTGACCTGCAATGCTACAGTCGGTTGTTACATTTAATAGCACACTACGAACTAGGTAATTATTCATTAATTGAGTACCTGATAAAATCTGTTTACCGATTTATGGCTAAAATGGATAACATGAGTACAGTGGAAGAAGCTATTTTTAATTTTCTTAAAACTTCATTTCATGTATCGCCCAAAAATATTAAACCTGAAATGCGAAAATTGCTGGATAAATTGAAAATACAACAGGAAAACCGCTTTGAAACAAGGGCTTTTATTTACCTCGATGTTATATCGTGGATAGAAAGTAAACTGGATGATGTACCTGTTGAAAATATTATAAGGCAGAAATATTTACAACAAAAAAAGAGATAAATACATTAAGCTTTTCGAAATACCTTTATAAGCCTCCTTCGAAAATTCTTAAAAGTCATTTCACTGCGATGAATGTGTTTTAAAATTTTTCATATTCCAATTCTTCAATAGTTTCGTCTTCCAATAATAGGTGGGTTTTAAAACCTAGTGTAGCGGCAGTTTCTATATTATTTGCCAAATCATCTATAAACAATGTTTCGGTTGCTTTTAAATTGGCATCTTTTAATACAAACTCAAAAATATCTGCATTAGGTTTTCTATAATTTATTTTGTGCGAGTAATAAGCAACTGTAAAGAGCTCATCAATACTATCTCTACCTGTTTGTTCTTTTAATAATTTTCTAACGGCCTGTAGATGAATATCGTTTGTGTTACTCAGTAAAAATATTTTGTACTTTTTTGAAAGTGTTTCTAAAAAATGTAAACTCTTCGTTCGCCAGTGTAACAACATTCCATTCCACGCCTCATCAATCTGCATTTCGTTTACAGTTCCGGGGTGTGACTCTATCATTTTTCTGTAAAAGTCAGCATTGGAAATTGTACCTGTTTCCAGTTTTTCAAACAGCGCATCAGCGGTAAACTGCGAATACATTCCTGCAAAACTTTTATAACCTAAAGCTTCAAAAGCATCTTCTGTTTTTTTATAATTAATACTAAACAACACATTACCCATGTCGAAAATAATATTTTTTAACTTTCCTTTCATGTGGCAAAAGTATTTATAATTTAATATGGATAACTACCATCAATATTGATTGAAACCCCCAGAATCTTTAAAATCTTTCGTAGGTATTAATTTTTTGAAGTCTGTCTGTTTTATAATGAAATTTCTTACTTTTGCAATCCTTCAATAAGCAAAAGATTATTTAATTGGTATTTTGCTTAAAGAAAGGGCCTATAGCTCAGTTGGTTAGAGCACCTGACTCATAATCAGGTGGTCCCTGGTTCGAGCCCAGGTGGGCCCACACAAAAAAAGTCCCTGCAAAAATGTAGGGGCTATTTTTTTATAATGTTTAACCTTTCGTTAACCCATCGGGCAATTAGTTTTGCCAACTAAGAATCTATTATGAGAAAATTTTCTGCAATTGTTTTTGCACTTACCATTTCTACCATTGCATTTTCGCAAACAAAACCAATCATTCCTTCAAAAATAGGCAACAGGGCTGCTGATCATTTTATGGTACAAATTGCAGGTAATTTTTGGAGTGGTGCTCCTGATTCTGTAAGTAACAATATAAAAAGTTTTAATAGAAGTGCCAATGTATATTTAATGTATGATAAGCAGTTTAAAAACAATCCACGCCTTAGTGCAGCTATTGGTATTGGAGTAGGGACAAGCAATATTTATTTTGATAAAATGGAAGTAAAGATTGCTGCAGCCAACCCAAGGCTTCCATTTATAAGAACTGATACGGGAAATAATTTTAAAAAATATAAACTTGCTACAGCATTTTTAGAAGTACCGGTAGAGCTTAGGTTTATGGCAAAACCCGAAACGCCTAATAAATCAATAAAAGGAGCTATTGGCTTAAAAGTAGGGACCCTGCTGAACGCACATACAAAAGGAAGAAACCTTCAAAATGCAGCGGGTACTAAAATAAATGGTTTTACAGTAAAGGAAAGTTCAAAATCATATTTTAATACTACAAGAATAGCTGCCACAGCTCGTGTAGGATACGGAATATTTTCTTTATTTGGGGCATACAGTATTACCAATATGTTTAAAGATGGTGCAGCAGCAGATACAAAATTGGTACAAATTGGTTTTACCATTAGCGGCTTATAATTTTACAATAGCAATAGTTAAAATCCCTCCCAAACCGGAGGGATTTTTGTTTGCTGTATGGTAATAAACTACATTCGCACTTCACCTCACAAGCATAACAGATTTCTGTAATGAGCGATGCAATAAAACACGAATGTGGTCTAGCTTTTATTAGATTACGAAAGCCTTTCAGCTACTTTCAACAGCAACATCAGTCCGTTTTATACGGTCTCAACAAGCTTTATCTGCTTATGGAAAAGCAGCACAACAGAGGGCAGGATGGTGCAGGTATAGCAGCAGTGAAATTGAATACGGAACCGGGGTATCCATTCATGTATAGGCTTAGAAGTTGTGCGCAACAACCTATTGCAGATTTATTTCAACAAATAGGAAAAGATATCGAGGAAATAGAAAAATACCAGCCGGATATTAAAAATCATCCCGGACTAATGAAAGGGCATATACCGGTTTTAGGAGAAGTACTTTTAGGGCATTTGAGGTATGGTACACAAGGAAAAAACGACGTACAATTTTGCCATCCATTTATAAAACAAAATACCATTCCATCCCGAAATTTGGCCTTGGCAGGAAATTTTAATTTAGTAAATACGGATGAACTTTTCGGTTTAATAAATATTGACCCAGGCACGTTTCAAAGCCAGAGTGATCTTGCAGCTATGATGGAAGTGCTGTATCATTTTCTTATAAAGGCAGATGAAGCAAACCCCGGTAATCCTGATATAGTAACTATGCTGCGCAAAGCGGTACCATTGTTTGATGGAGGTTTTAATTTTTCAGGCATTACCGGTAATGGCGAAGGTTTTGTGGTAAGAGATGCACATGGCATTCGCCCATCTTATTACTACATAAACGATGAAATAATTGTGGCGGCAAGCGAGCGTGCAGCTATAAGAACTGCCTTTAACCTTGAGGAAAACGAAGTGCAGGAATTAATGCCCGGTATGGCGCTGATAGCAAAGGCTGATGGGAATTATAGTATAGAAGAAATTGTACCTGCCAAAGAAAGAAAGGCATGCAGTTTTGAAAGAATTTATTTTAGCCGTGGCAGCGATGAAAAAATTTATCGGGAAAGAATTGCTTTAGGATATTTTTTGAGCAGCATAGTTTTAAAAGCAGTTGACTATGATTTGAAAAACACTATATTCTCTTTTATACCCAATACCGCAGAGACTGCTTTTTATGGTTTAATAAAAGGTGCTGAAGATTATTTAAATGAAATAAAGAAGGAACGCATACTTAGCTGGAACAAAGATTTTGACGAAGCCAAGTTATCTGAAATGATAAATAGAAAAGTGCGTATAGAAAAAATTGCTATTAAAGATGTAAAGCTGCGTACATTTATTACAGAAGACAGTAGTAGAAATGAAATGGTGCAGCATGTGTATGATATTACTTATGGTACTGTAAAACAGCATGAAGATACCCTCGTAATAATTGATGACAGTATTGTAAGAGGCACCACTTTAAAAGAAAGTATTATAAGAATGCTTAACAGGCTAAAGCCTAAAAAAATTATTGTAGTATCATCTGCTCCGCAAATACGCTATCCGGATTGTTATGGAATTGATATGAGTAAAATGGGTGATTTTATTGCATTTAAAGCTGCTGTAACATTACTTAAAGAACGTGGACAGGAAAGTGTTTTAAGAGAAATTTTTGACAAGTGTAAAGATCTTCAGCGTAATAATAAATTACATACAGAAAATTTGGTGCGGCTTGTTTATAAATCATTTTCGCCGGAAGAAATTGCTGCAAAAATTGCACAGCTTATTACGCCGGAAGAAGTTACCATACCCGTGGAAGTAATTTATCAAAAAATAGAAACTTTACATGATGCCTGCCCTAATAACAAAGGCGATTGGTACTT
>Ga0136636_10000468_pt1 | contig 20364 bp, 18 predicted proteins | sample AntDrymUQ8522106_2_FD_104653 | JGI IMG/M metagenome (GOLD analysis project Ga0136636, IMG submission 104653) | Polar desert sand microbial communities from Dry Valleys, Antarctica - metaG UQ852 (21.06) | ecosystem: Environmental > Terrestrial > Soil > Desert | place: Antarctica: Dry Valley... | reverse complement strand
TCGCGCCATAGAACAATTTCACAATAATTTTCTTGATATTCGATTTGCAAATGCCATATTAATCCCTATATTTGCACCCGAATTAAGGCCTCGTGGCGCAACTGAATAGCGCATCTGATTACGGCTCAGAAGGTTGCTAGTTTGAATCTAGTCGAGGTCACTTTTTAATAAAATAATCCGCAGTTAATTGACTATCAATTGTTGCGGATATTTTTTTTTAACTGCAAGTATAAGACTCTACAAGTTTATCCACTTATCCTTCCTTAACGTCGTCTCCTTTTTTACGGTCCATATTTTCGTCAAAACTGAAATCCCTTAATTGTGGAGCCTTAAAAAAAGTAAAAGCAATAACGCCCAGCGTGATGCAGCCTCCGGTTACCACGGCACGAACGGTTCCGAGCCAATGCGCCATCACTCCGCTTTCGAAATCGCCGAGTTCATTAGAAGAACTAACAAACATCGTATTTACGGCAGAGACCCGACCGCGCATCGCATCGGGTGTAACTAATTGTAATATTGTACTTCGAATAACGACGCTTACGGCATCAAACATGCCCGATAGCAGCAGCATAAAAAAAGACAGATAGAAATTTTTTGAAATTCCGAAAATGATGATTGAGATTGCGAAACCGGTCACACACACAAACAATTTTCTTCCGGGGTAGGTTTTCAGCGGCAGAAATGCGAGCAATCCCAAAGTGAGCAATGCTCCTATTCCCGGTGCCGAACGAAGGATACCAAAACCCATTTCATCGACGTGCAGGATTTCCTTTTGGTATACCGGTAACAAAGCCACTGCACCACCGAATAACACCGAAAACATATCTAGGCATTGTGCCGCCAGCAGCGTGGGTGTTTTAAATACGAATTGCAATCCTTCGGCAACACTCTGCAATATCGGTTCTTTAGCCTTTTTCATGAGTGGCTTTACTGTGATGGTTAATAGTGGCAAGAAAAGCAATACCATCAACACAACAACGCAAAACAAACCGTAAGCGATTCCGATCCATGCAATCATAAATCCCGCTGCTAAAGGTCCGATTACCGCGCCGAGCTGCCATGCCATACTACTCCAACTCGTTGCATTGGGATAATGTTCCCGCGGAACAACCATTCCGAAGAGGGCAAACATTGACGGACTGTAAAATGACCGCAGCACGCCGCCGAGAAAAACCAGGGAATAAATCAGCCACATAAAATGATTATGCGCAAAGTTTTCATTGACCGCAGGCAAAGCGGTCAGAAACAAACAAAGTCCGACCAGAATATAACCGCCCAAACAAAGCGCGACCATCTTCCGTTTTTCATTCTGATCAACGACATGTCCTGAAAAAAACGAGCAGCCGATAGCAGGAATTACTTCCGCAAGACCTACAAGTCCGAGTGATAATTTGTCGTTGGTAATCTGGAAAATCCAGAAATAAATTATCGTTGACTGCATATTGAGAGCGAAGATAATTCCGAGGCGTAGCGATAGGTACAAAAGGAATTCCTTTATCCGCAGGGACGGATTTTTAGTAAAAAAACGCGTGTCAGGAAATGGTGCGGTGCTTTTGGACATTGATCGTAGCAGTGTTCGTATCTGGCCACAAAAGTAATGATAATCTGTGATTTTGCCATTAGCAATATTGATTACCTTAGCAACTTTTCTCACAATAATACAACTTAACCATGGCCGAATATATTCTCGACACTACCTACCAAGACCAGATTTACGGTAAGGATGACTTGAATTATAAAGATTTTGAGCGGTGTACATTTAGCAATTGCGATTTTTCCGCCTGCACTTTTGTAGCGCTTATATTTATCGATTGTAAGTTTACCGATTGTATTTTCAATTCGGCGAAAATTAATTATGTTGCATTTCGAACCGTGGATTTTAAGAAATGCCAACTGAAGGAAGTTAGTTTTGTCATGTGCGATAAATTAATTTTCGGGATTTCTTTTGAAGACTGTATTCTCGATTTTGCCAAATTCTACACCGTAAAACTTAAAGGAACCTTTTTCACCAACTGCAGTCTGATCGCGGTCGATTTTATGAGTGCCGATTTAACGGAAGTAATATTCGACCACTGCGACTTGTACCGTGCGGAATTTTCAAAAGCAATAGCCAACAAAGCCGACTTTAGGACAAGTTTTAATTATACAATCGATCCCGAAAAAACGAAGGTCAAAAAAGCGCTCTTTGCTTTAGAAGGATTGAAAGGATTATTACACAAGCATGATATTATCGTGAACTGATCAAAGTGATTTTTTCATCCTGTAATCTTCCATCAGGTAACCGTTCCCGATTTCGATATCTTCTTGTAAGACGATCTCAAAGCCATTTCGAAGATAGAAACTCTGCGCCTTATTGAATCGGTTTACATTTAAGGAAATTGCTGTCGAACCATTCTCACGCGCTTTCTGCTCCACAGCATCTAGCAACATCTTCCCTGCTCCTTTACGATGTGATTCGGGAAGGACATATAATTTATGAAGTCGTGTTACATTTTCATTCGTGTAATTGTGTTCGTAAGAAGCAAATCCGATAGGGAAATCGTTTTCCTTGAGCAATAAGAACAGATGTCCTTTTTCGAGTGCGTTCCTTTGCAGCATTTCTTCGGAATAAAAAGCGCCCAGCATAAAATCAAGTTGCTCTGCCGATAAAATTTGCCCATAAGTATCAGGCCAAGTTTTGTAGGCGATTTCACGAATCATCGGAAAATCTTTAACGGTAGCTGTTGAAATAATCATATGTATCAAATTAACCGCGAATATTTTGAATTGGTTTCCAACTATTGAAACAAATGAAAAATGTTGCCGGAATGATTCTGTTGGAATTCAATATCATTTTCAATCATCACGATTTTAGTGTAATCTGATTTTGGTCGGAACGTCGGCTTTGCAGTAATTGAGCGAATTTAAAATCAAGTTCAAAAGCAAGCAGTTTTGCAAGTTTTATTTGCGATTTATTCGAATTGGCGAAGATACCAATCGATTTGTTAAGCTTCTGCATGTTCGATTAAAATACCGGAACTATATAGGAGATAACCAATATTGCATTACTTAGCGCAATATTGGTTATCTGTCAATTTTTATCTTAACTCCAGAAATTTCATCCATTATTCATTTTAAATACTGAAGAAAAAGGTTTCTTTGTTCAAACCTGAGGAATGGAATTGCCAGTTCATATGCACAACTTCCTTAATTACCTTTTTAAGTTCTGAGAAATCGTTTGGTTTTTTGATATAGATATTGGCGCCTTCTACAAAGGTGTTTTCAATATCTTTTTCAGATGAAGAAGTCGAATAAATTGCCACAGAAACATTTTTAAAGCGTTGATCTGCACGAAGTTCTTTAAGACAGTCTAACCCATTTTTGTATGGCATATTCAAATCGAGAAACAATATATGTGGCAATGTCGAATCGGGATCATTCATATACTCCATAAGATCTTTACCATCATTAAACATGGTCAACTGATTTGTCATCTTCAATTCTGCAATCGCTTCGCTGAAAAAAGTGCGGTCATCTTCATCATCATCCGCTAAAAGTATTCTCATTGTACTTTCGTTCGTAAGCATAAACTATTGGGGGTATAAAATTAATTGTTTGTTAGTTTCCTTCGTTTGTCTACAATCCTTTTAAACATCGACGGTGTCAGCCCAGTTACCTTCTTAAATTGGCTCGACAAATAAGCTACACTACTGTAGTTCAGTTTGTATGAAATTTCGGTCAGGGTCAATTCTTCTTCAATAATTAATTTTTTGGCGCGTTCCACTTTCTGTATGATAATAAAATTTTCAATAGAAGTATAAGTGTTCTCTGAAAATATGTTGGCCAAGTGGCCGTAGCTGAAATTTAGTTTTTCAGAAAGATAGTGCGAAATCGTCGTGTTTGGCATCTTGTCTTTTTCATAGACCATTTCCACGATAGTATCTTTAATCTTTTGGATTAACTGTGCTTTCTGATTGTTGACAATATTGATGGAATAACGGCGTAGTGACTGTTGCAAATCTGCAAAATCATCTTCAGGAACATCATCACTGATTTCGATTTCACCCAGATCCAATAGCTGGTATTTGATATTTAACCGCTGGAGTTGCTCCTGCAATATCACCCTGCATGCAACGATTCCGTCATAATTAATGTAAAGCTTCATATCAAGTCGTTAAAAAACATTATAACTTTTCCGTATAAATATAGGGGAAAAATTCAAACTAGCGAACAATTATAAAATTTAACAATTAAAAAAAAATGGGGTTTAAAGCAAACTTATCACTGTATCAATTGGATATCGTGATATCGATTACACATAATTTCGTCTTACTTTTCCCTTCCACGTCAAACCAAGTTATCCGTGAATAGTTTCGCTTTTTCCATAATTGGCGATTATCGATGCTTCAAATTCCAGCCATTCTCGCCAGCGTTGCTCTACATCTATTCCATGTCCGTATTTTCGTGCATAGGTTATAAAGGTAGTGTAATGCCCAGCTTCACTTTCCATCAAATCGCGGTAAAAATTTGAAAGTTCTTCATCATTAATATTGTCTGAAAGCACTTTGAAACGTTCGCAACTTCTGGCTTCAATCATAGCTGAAAAAAGCAATCGTTCCACAAATCCCGACACGCGGCTTCCAGTGTTGCTTCTTTTCATGTATTGTGCCAGTTCGCCCACGTATTCATCTTTACGTTCACGGCCAAGCTTTAGTCCGCGCTTCTTGATAATCTCATGTACCATCTCAAAATGTTCGATTTCCTCTTTCGCCAGTGCGAGCATATCGGAAACCAAATCTGGATATTCAGAGTTAATGGTTATAATGGTGATCGCGTTTGAAGCTGCTTTCTGTTCACACCACGCGTGATCAGTGAGGATTTCCTCGATGTTCTTCTCTACAATATTGACCCATCGTGGATCTGTTGGTAATTTTAATCTTAAGACTGACATAAAAAAGACGCTAAAAAGAGTCGCAAAATTACGACAAATAGTGTGATGTTTTAGTAGAGGTTAACTTTTTCGCTTTAACTTTAGTTTCGGCTGTGGCTATCTACCAGTCCTTATGAGATTGATCTTGGTCCTTTACTCTTTTGTTAAAACCAAAAACCGATGACAAAGAATGAGGTTTGTTTTTAGTATTTATCTTTTTAAAAAACAAACATCGCTCTTTCGCTCATCATCTCGTTAACTTCCTCGGCTACTTCGGCAATTACGTCTTCATTGGTATGATTTGTCAGGACCTTGTCGATCATTTCAACAATCGTCTCCATATCTTCTTCGAGCAATCCCCTTGTTGTAATAGCGGGTGTACCGATACGAATTCCCGATGTAACGAACGGCGACTTATCATCAAACGGCACCATGTTTTTATTTACTGTAATTTCTGCTTTTACAAGCGCATTCTCAGCTTCCTTTCCGGTAATATTTTTATTTCTTAAATCAATAAGCATCATATGGTTATCTGTTCCGCCTGAAATCAGATTATAATCCCTTTTCATGAAAGCTTCAGCCATTGCTTTTGCGTTTTTCTGCACCTGCATAGAATAGTGGAAAAATTCGTCGGTTAAAGCTTCACCAAATGCCACTGCCTTTGCAGCAATGATGTGCATCAACGGTCCGCCTTGATTTCCTGGAAATACCGACATGTCCAACAAATTCGACATCATCTTAATTTCTCCTTTTGGCGTTGTCAATCCCCACGGGTTTTCGAAATCTTTACCCATCAGGATCATTCCGCCCCTTGGTCCGCGCAATGTTTTGTGTGTGGTCGTCGTTACAATGTGGCAATGTGGAATCGGATCATTGAGCAATCCTTTAGCGATTAGTCCTGCAGGATGTGAAATATCCCCAAACAAAAGCGCGCCCACGCTATCAGCTATTTTCCTGAAACGTTCAAAATCCATATCGCGGCAATATGCGGAAGCACCTGCAATGATCATTTTTGGCATTTCGCGAGTCGCAATCTCCTGGATTTTATCGTAATCGAATCTGCCAGTTTCTTTTTCTACGCCATAAAAAACGGGGGTATATAATTTTCCCGAAAAATTTACAGGTGAACCATGTGTCAAATGTCCGCCATGCGACAGATCAAAACCTAAAATTTTATCCTCTGGCTTCAGGCATGCGGCATATACTGCGGTATTCGCCTGTGAGCCAGAATGGGGCTGTACATTTGCATACTCGGCGCCAAATAAAATTTTGGCACGGTCAATCGCTATCTGCTCCACGACATCTACCACTTCGCAACCCCCGTAATATCTTTTACCCGGATAACCCTCAGCATATTTATTTGTGAGGCATGAACCTGCCGCTTCCATGACTTGGTCGCTGACAAAGTTTTCAGAGGCGATGAGCTCCAGTCCGTGAATCTGTCTGTCCTGTTCTTCTAATATTAAATCGAAAATCTGTTCGTCGTGTTGCATTTGAAAGGATTTGTTAAAAACTTTTCAAAATTACGAAAATGGTTTGTTAAATTGACATATAATGATATATTTGGTAAATGAATTTTCAACAACAAATTAACACTATCTAATGCCTATAACCGCAAATAACCCCAAGAGAAAATCATGGCTTGATGTCCCTACCGATAGTGATTTTCCAATTCAAAATATACCGTTCGGGGTTTTTCTTACCAAAGATGACGTGATAACTATCGGAACAAGGATTGGCAATTATGCAATTGATCTTGGCGCTTTGCAACAACTCAATTATTTTGATGGCATTGAATTGACTGACGATATGTTCATGCAGGATACGCTAAACGATTTTATTTCAGACGGAAAAAAAACCTGGAGGCTTGTCAGGAATCGCATTGCCGATATTTTCGATGTCAAAAATCCGGAATTACAGCAGAACACAGAACAACGGGAAATCGTAGTTTTTAAAATGGAGGACGTTGAAATGCAACTTCCGGTGCTGATCGGCGACTATACCGACTTTTATTCGAGCAAAGAACACGCTACTAATGTTGGAATGATGTTCCGCGAGCCGGCGAATGCCTTACTTCCCAACTGGCTGCACCTTCCTGTGGGTTACCACGGTCGAAGTTCCTCTATTGTTCCCTCGGGAATCCCGGTGCACCGACCAATGGGACAAACAGTTCCCAGTGGAGAAAATACGCCTATGTTCGGCCCATCGCGCTGCATTGATTTCGAACTTGAAACCGCTTTTATAACTACCGATGCTAATATCATGGGTGAAAATATTCCGGTTCACGAAGCCGAAGATTACATATTCGGAATGGTGTTGCTCAACGATTGGAGCGCTCGGGATATTCAGAAGTGGGAATATGTTCCGCTTGGGCCATTTCTCGCCAAAAATTTCGCTTCCTCGATTTCACCCTGGATCGTAACCATGGACGCGCTTGAACCTTTCCGCACGAAAGGTCCGATACAAAATCCGAGTCCGCTTCCCTATCTTCAGCAAAAAGGCAAACAGGCGTTTGATATCAATTTAGAAGTCGCCATCGCCCCAGAAAATAGCGAAGCCCTGACGGTTTCGAATTCCAATTTTAAATACATGTATTGGTCTATGAGCCAACAACTCGCGCATCATACTTCAAACGGCTGCCGAATTAATTCTGGTGACATGATGGGATCCGGGACAATTTCCGGACCAACGCCGAGCAGTTTCGGATCGATGCTTGAACTTACTTGGAACGGCCAAAACCCGATCAAAATGAAAGATGGTAGCGAGCGCAAGTTCATTAATGATTATGATACTGTGATTATAAAAGGGCACTGCCGTAATAACGATGTGCGGATTGGTTTTGGTGAAGTGAGCAGTAAGTTGTTGCCGCCTTTCGTGAGGAAATGATTTACTACTCGAAAAACAAAACAAATTAATCTTAAGAAAATTCCTTTAAGCAGCTTTTCCGTTTTATTATTGATTGGATGTAGCAGCGACAGTAGCGAGCCACAAATTATAACTCCACAGCTTCAATTGCAAAAAGGCACCGAAGATTATCTTCAGGATTATATGGGAGAAGTGGCTTACAAAAACTTTATTGCTCATGGGCTGGTGTTGCATACCGGACAACATCGACCAGTTATATAAGGAAGCTATAAATTAACTGGCGCGAGGATTTTTAAAACAAATGTTCTCGGCGACGTTATCGGGAGCAGTACTGGTATCGCTTACCTCCTGTTTTCAGAACAGAATGATGCGATTCAATATCGAATATGAAAATAAACACCATTTTTCTGTAGGAAATACAAACACCGAAACCAATCTCTAAAGCGGATTTCCAATCATTTCAGGCGATGGCGATCTTTTTACCGCTGTTTCCAAAGTTGATGCGCAAGCGGGTTTAAATGAAGCGCAAACGATACACATCCTATCGGGAAGGTTGACCGCCACAGGAATAAAAGACTTTCAATTAATGGTTTAAATGGCAAACAATTTCGATCACAATAGCGACTTTTTTGCCAACAGTAAATAGAGGGTTTATACTGACACTGACGGGACGGTAGAAATTTGGTAACAAATAGAAAGCATATTTCTTAAAAAACTACAGTTTTCCTTCAAGCGTTGCAGCATCAATACCGTCGTGCGATGCAACGTATATTGCTACACCATCTCTAATCATCAACAATTGCGGCGACTGGTGGATCACGTTAAATCTTTGTGACACTGCATTAGAAACTTCTCTGTAAGCCAACAAATCCAGAAAAAAAGCAGTAATTTTAGTATCGGAATTGTATTCTTTTTCAAACCGTTTTAAAACCATTCTGCTTATACCACAACGCGTGCTGTGTTTAAAAATGAATACAGGTTTGTCAAATGAAAGCGTTGCTATTTCTTCCAGTTGCGACATTTTAGTCATTTCATTCCATTGAATGCCGTCTTTCTGCGATGCGGATGCATCTTCGTTTCCGAAAATGTTAAATAGGCTCATTTGTCTTGATTTAGGACATTTTGACGTAGTAACGTGTTTAAAATCAAACTTAAACAGTCATTTTGTCGGATATTCCGTATTGGAATACAAATTGTCGGTTGCACACAAATTTAAAAGAATAAACACCAACTTATAACAATAAAAGTATAAAATATGAATATCAACAGTTTTACAATCAAATCACAGGAAGCGCTGCAGCAAGCGCAGGCTATCGTACAAAGCCACGGGCAGCAACTCATTGAGAATGAACATCTCTTTAAAGGAATTTTCGCCGTCGATGAAAATGTGGCTCCATTTCTTTTGAAAAAACTCAATGTCAATGTTGCCTTATTTAACCAGATACTCGACAGCACCATTCAAAGTTTTCCCAAAGTCTCTGGTGCAGACGTTATGTTATCGCGTACAGCAAACTCTACCCTAAACCAAGCTGAAGTTATAGCAAAAAAAATGAACGACGAATACGTTTCAATCGAGCATTTGATTCTCGCCATTTTCGCTTCCAAAAGCAAAGCCGCACAAATTCTCAAAGATCAGGGCATGACCGAAAAAGACCTTCAGGCGGCAATAGATGAGCTGCGCAAAGGCGAAAGAGTAACATCAACGTCTGCCGAGGAAACTTACAATTCCTTAAATAAATATGCCAAAAATCTCAATGAACTCGCCAAAAGCGGTAAACTTGATCCTGTGATTGGGCGTGACGAGGAAATACGACGCGTATTACAAATCCTTACACGCCGTACAAAAAACAACCCAATGCTCGTTGGTGAGCCCGGCGTAGGTAAAACGGCAATTGCAGAAGGGCTCGCGCACCGTATCGTTGATGGAGACGTACCAGAAAACCTAAAAAACAAGATTGTTTTCTCGTTAGATATGGGCGCTTTGATTGCTGGTGCGAAGTACAAAGGTGAGTTTGAAGAGCGACTCAAATCGGTGGTAAAAGAGGTCACTTCAGCCGAAGGAGACATTGTTTTATTTATTGACGAAATCCATACGCTTGTTGGTGCCGGAGGTGGCGAAGGCGCGATGGATGCAGCAAATATTCTCAAACCGGCTTTGGCGCGGGGCGAATTGCGTGCAATCGGTGCGACAACACTCGATGAATACCAGAAATATTTTGAAAAGGATAAAGCACTTGAGCGCCGTTTCCAAAAGATCAATGTCGAAGAACCCGATACCGAAAGTGCCATTTCAATTTTACGCGGAATCAAGGAAAAATACGAGACACACCACAAGGTTCAAATCAAAGACGAGGCTATCATCGCGGCAGTAGAATTGTCGCAGCGCTATATCACGAACCGTTTCCTTCCCGATAAAGCGATTGACCTAATGGATGAAGCAGCATCCAAACTGCGTATGGAAATCAATTCCAAACCTGAAGAACTCGATGTGCTTGACCGCAAAATCATGCAACTCGAGATTGAGATCGAAGCCATCAAACGCGAGAATGACGAAAGCAAACTCAAAGGTCTCGGTATGGAACTCGCCAATCTTAAAGAGGATCGTAATGAGATTTTCGCTAAATGGAAATCGGAGAAAGATGTCGTCGATAATATACAGGCCGTAAAAACGGAAATTGAGGATTTCAAATATGAAGCAGAGCGCGCGGAACGCGAAGGCGACTACGGCAAGGTGGCGGAAATTCGTTACGGAAAAATAAAGGAAGCCCAAACAAGACTCGATGAACTTCACATACACTTGATTGAAAACCAGTCGGGAACTTCACTAATCAAAGAGGAAGTAACGCGCGAAGACATCGCAGAAGTAGTGGCTAAATGGACTGGTATACCGGTTACAAAAATGCTTCAAGGCGACCGGGAGAAACTATTGAAACTTGAAGCAGAACTACACAAACGCGTTGTTGGCCAAGAAGAAGCCATCGAAGCAATTAGTGACGCGGTGCGCAGAAGCCGCGCCGGATTACAAGATATGAAAAAACCGGTTGGAACTTTCCTTTTCCTTGGAACTACCGGTGTCGGTAAAACCGAGCTCGCAAAAGCATTGGCAGAATATCTATTCGATGATGAAAACGCGATGACCAGAATTGACATGAGCGAATATCAGGAACGCCACAGCGTAAGCCGCCTCGTTGGTGCACCTCCGGGATATGTAGGTTATGAAGAGGGCGGACAATTAACAGAAGCCGTGCGAAGGAAACCTTATTCAGTGGTGTTGCTCGATGAGATCGAAAAGGCACATCCCGACACATTTAACATTTTACTCCAAGTACTGGACGAAGGCAGACTGACCGATAATAAAGGTCGTCTTGCCGATTTTAAAAATACGATCATCATCATGACTTCAAATATTGGAAGCCAGATCATCCAAGAGAAATTTGAAAACCTTAAAGGCGGAATTGAAGCAGCTACCGAAGCTGCAAAAACAGAAGTTCTGGGCTTGTTAAAACAATCGGTCCGACCCGAGTTTCTCAACCGTATCGATGAAATTGTAATGTTTACCCCATTGACAACCGCCAATATTACGCAAATTGTTGGATTACAAATTAAAAGCGTCACGAGAATGCTCGCTCAGCAAGGAATCGCCATGGACGCAACTCCTGAAGCCATTGCTTATCTCTCTGAAAAGGGATACGATCCGCAGTTTGGGGCTCGTCCTGTAAAAAGGGTCATACAGCGTGAAGTGTTGAATATTTTATCAAAGGAAATTCTATCGGGTAACGTAAAAACCGATAGTATCATCGTACTCGATGCGTTCGATGGAAAATTGGTGTTCAGAAATCAAACAGAATTGGCGCACTAATTTGATAATAATTAAAAGAAACAGAATGCCGGATCGCAAGGGTTCGGTATTTTTTTATTTCCAAGGATCATAAAATTAACGGTGCATAAGCATTAATTCCCTATTTTTGAAATCTTTAGTCAAAACAACATGAAACGAATATTACTTCTGCTGCTTGCTTTCACCGCTTGCACACAGGCTCAGAATACCCCATTAGCTATTGCGTCCGCTCCTACGAATGAAAAAACCTATCGTAGCACTGAAGTCGACCTGAAACCGCAGCTCAAAGAAGGCATGTATACGCTTTCGATGTTTATCAGTGATAATTTTAAATTTCAAAAGGATATTAAAAATAAAAAGATCACCATATTCTCAAGCTTTATCATTGAGCCCGACGGAACCATGACTAACGTCAAGGCTTTTTACGTCAGTGTCAAAGATTATATTGAAAGTAATATTGTCAAAATTTCCACTGAGGATCAAAAAATTCAGGAATCCGACCAGATTGAGTCCATGAAAGGAGAAACAGTGCGCGTCCTTAAAACTTTCGACAAAACCTGGATTCCCGCAATGAAAAACGGCAAGTCGGTTCGATGCCTATACAATTACCCGATCAATTTCAATATTGAATAAAAAAAACTCCAATCGGTTGATTGGAGTTTTTTTTTAATCTCTTTTACTTTTCTCTGGTAAAAGTGTACTGTTCGCTTTGTTGGATTAAAATCACTTCGGTTTTTGCAGCGTTGAATTGGAATTCAATTGGCCCTTGACTAAAAGTGAATCGGTCTTTTCCTGAAACTTCAAGTGGATACGCTGATTGTCCCGTTACTTGAAAAGTTAGTTGTCCGTTTTGCTCACCGAAAGTTAATTTGTTTGGTGAAGACTTAATCGCAAACGTTCCGATATAAAGATCTACAATCACATCTTTTTCCAGTTCGCCTTTTGCCGACGACCACATATTATTGGCAACATTAAAGTCGGGTAGCGCGTGTTCGGGATCGAGTATAATGCTTTCGATTTCCTCATTCACTTCGGGTTTGAATGTCCAACTGGTGTTGCGCATCCAAATTTCCACAGGCAATTTTACGCGCGTCGTTTTGCCACTATTTGTTTTGATATCCATAATGACAGGCATCGCCATTTTCTCTAGGTTGTCAATAGTAATGTGTACGCCTTTCGTTGGATCATTTTTCACATATTTTACTTTGCTGATGCTTTGATCCAGACGCCAGTTATTGAGAATCCAGCCTCTCCAAAACCAATTCAGGTCCTCGCCCGCCACATTCTCCATCGTATGGAAAAAATCATTAGGTTGCGGATGTTTGAAAGCCCAACGCTCAATATACGTGCTGAATGCCTTGTCAAATCGATCTTTCCCCAATACTTGCTCGCGAAGAATCATTAATCCAGCAGCGGGCTTAAAATAGCAAAGGTAGCCGATATGTTCTTCTTTCATCACATCAGGCGTAGTGTAAACAGGCTCTAATCTCGGATCGGTCATCGTCGCACCCATCTGGTTCATATTAACCTTCGGATCTTTATACTCGCCATTGTTAAAATCATCTCCGCTCAGCGAATTGATGAATTGATTAAAACCTTCGTCCATCCATCCGAACAAACGCTCGTTAGAACCAACTATCATTGGAAACCAAGTATGACCGAATTCGTGATCAGTTACGCCCCATAAGCCACTTTCTGTCGACTGGTAGTGACAAAAAACAATCCCTGGATATTCCATTCCGCCCTCATTTCCAGCTACATTGGTTGCCGCCGGATAAGGGTATTCATACCATCTTTTTGAGTAATTCTCAATACATGCTTTGGTATATTCGGTCGATCGGCCCCACGCCTTTTGTCCGTCACTTTCAACTGGATAAGTTGAAATGGCGAGCGATTTCTTTCCGCTCGGCAGATTAATTCTCGCAGCATCGACGATAAACGCCGCAGAGGAAGCCCAAGAAACATCACGGGCATTTTTAATATTGAATTTCCAGGTAAGCGTCGATTTCCCCGATGGACGTGAAGTTGGGCTAGTCACTTCGGATGCAGAACGAATCATTACTGTTGTATCACTAAGCTTTGCTTGTGACCAACGTTTCTGTTGTTCTGGTGTGTATACTTCTGTCGCGTTAAGCAACTCTCCCGAACACACAACAATATGGGTTGATGGCACTGTGATATTCACATCGAATTCGCCATACTCTAGATAGAATTCGGCGCCAATATACGGATTCACATTCCACCCTCTGATATCATCATAGACGCACATTCTCGGATACCATTGCGCAATCGTAAATATCTTTCCGTTTTTAGTATCCTGAACGCCCGTGCGGTCTGATCCGTATTTGGGAGAAATATACGCAAATTCGATTTTGAGTTTTACTGCACTTCCCCCGGCTTTAAGTTCCTGCGGCAACATGACCTGCATCCGCGTATCGTTAATTGTAAATTTGGCATCAGTTTCTGAAGTGGCGCCTTTAGTTGTAGTTAAAATTTTAACCGACTTAATGCGGAAGCCACCATCTAAAATTTCACCTTTGGTCCCGCCCCTACTACCGTCAAGCGGAATTGCAGCTGTGCCACGAGAATCGTTTTTAAATGCATTCTGTTCGAGATTTAACCACAAAAAAGAAAGCTTGTCTGGACTGTTATTGGTATACGTCAGAATTTCAGAGCCTGTAATCTCATTGGTCTTGTCGTTTAGGCTCGCGTTTAATTGATAGTCGGCGCGGTTCTGCCAATATTTCGCACCGGGTTGTCCGCTAGCTGATCGTGTTTCGGTTCCGGTGTCTTTATAAAAATCGGGACGGAACAATTCGTAATAGTCATATCTTGAATTAGTTGGCTGCTGCGCCATAGTAATCGACACTGAAAATAATAAAGCAGCATTTGACAGTGCTTTAAAAAACTTGCTTTTCATAAAGTTGGAATTTGGTTTGGTGGCGATTGGACGCCCGGTTGCTTTTAAAGTTACAATACCATCAGAAGTAATAACCGAACGTTAGTTTGAAAGCTGCATTTTTTACATCAACAAGATTTCCCGATGGGCCTGAATAATATCGAAACATCGTGGAGAATCCTTGATACGCACCAACTTCCGCAAAAAATTGATTAACTTTAAAACCGCCGCCAAGATTGAATCCGACGTCAATATTCGAATTGACCGAACTCTGGAAAAGATTCTGTTGTTTTTTGTCGATTAGAAAACCGACCTGTGGTCCCGCAATAGCATAAACTTTATTTCCGAATTTAAAGTCAATGGGGACATTAATGTATGTGAGTTTATAATCGATCGTATTGAGCTGTTGCGTTGAATAATCCTCGATCTTCGTTCGGTGACGGTCGCCCTGTTCAGAATAAACTACTTTTGGCCGCAAATGAACAGTCTTGCTGATATCAATTTCGATAAAAGCACCTAATTGGAGTCCGAACGAAGGCTCAATATAATAACTCTTTCCAATGCCAGCGGTATAAAAAGAATTGTTGACGCCAGCAATGACGCCGATTTTCTGGGAAAAGCACGCTGTTGTAAATAAGCTAACCAGCAGCACTAGATTTTTTTTCATATGTTTAAATAGATTGGGAATATTGACGTAAAGATATCCTTATGCCTGTTAGCTTCCAAATAATTTTAAACACAAAAACGCAGCAGATCCTACGATCAGCCACATTTCGATTATATCACGCTAATTTTATTCTTTTATAATTTTGACCGAATATTCTTTCTGGTTTCCAATATGGATGTAATAAATACCTGAGTCGAGCGGATTAACATCGATAGCGGTTTGGCGCCCATTTAATGTTCCATTTAGGAAAGACCTTCCGGTTTGGTCAGCGATAAAGTAATCTGTATCTACAGGTTGTGTAGGCACAGTAACCGTAACGAAATTTTGCGCCGGATTCGGATATACTGAAAACCCAGTCATAGAATAATCGACGATGCCCAACAAGTTATAAGTAAAAGTAGATTGCAATTCGTTTTCCCACGAGCCATTATTCCAGGATTGGGAAACTGTTTGAGCTATTCTATTGTCGCTATTATTTGTATAATTATATCTCATATCATTTTTCCACGAACCCGGTTTAGACCAACTTTGCGTAATTGCACTGATGAGATTTCCATTGCCATCGTAGGTATTGGCGTCACGCGAATGATTTACCCACGCGCCCGAAACTGTTCTTTGTATGGTGGTAGTAAGCACTTTGTCAGAAGCGTTGTAAGTGTAAAGTGTTTTCTCATAGTTTTCCCAAGTCCCGCTAGTTGGGTTCCAATATCTGACGTTTACCTCTTTTACCGTACCATTTGGGTTGTTTATATAAACCGATTGGCGTGCATTGATCCATACGCTAGTCAACAAATCCCAGGTTTGATAATTACTCAGCGTAAGATGACTGCTTAAATCGTAATTGTACATCATTCTCGAACTATTCCTCCAGTTCTCCAAAGCCCAGGTTGCCGAAAGTTCGTTGGTAACCTGACCATTTGTATTATAGCTGTAAACGCTTCGCTGAGAATCCTGCCAGTTGTTGATACCCGGATCCCAAACCTGTATGATAGAAGAATTCACAGTGCCATCCCGATTGTTGCTATAATTCGTCTGAATATTATTCAGCCACGCATTTGCCGCCCATGATCGCAGCAATCCATTAGTTTGAAAATAATTGGTATCGTATGTATTGGTAGTCTGCGCACTATTAACCCAATTACCAACATACGAAGATTCGGTAAGTGCTATATGCACTTTTTGGGCTGATCCATCGTGACCCATCGTAAGGCAAACCGCTAGTAGAAGGCTGAGAATGCCAGTTTTTGAAATATTTGATTTCATCATTTCTATAACTTAAATTAAATTTGAGGCTCATTTTTATTTTGTTGCAGTCACACGCCATATCGTATGGGTTTTATCATCGGTCAACAGTAATGCGCCATCTGCTGCAACGGCCACACCTGTCGGACGACCGTAAACCTCGTCTTTATTGGGGTCAACAATAAATCCGGTGAGAAAATCTTCAGCCGGTCCGGATGGTTTTCCGTTTTTAAATGGAACAAAAATCACTTTGTAGCCAGATAAAATTTTACGGTTCCACGAACCATGTTGTGCTATGAAAGCGCCATTTTTATATTTTTCGGGGAAAGTATTTTCTTTATAAAAGGCGAGTCCGAGTGATGCCGTATGTGCACCCAAAGCAAAATCGGGAATGATCGCTTTCTTGACCAAATCGGCACGCGGTGGCGTAACGCGTATATCTACATTTTTTCCGAAGTAGGAATAGGGCCAGCCATAAAATCCTTTTTCTTTGACCGAAGTCAGATAATCGGGAACAAGATCATCGCCTAATTTATCGCGCTCATTAACTACGGTCCATAGTTTTTTGGTGCCCGGAGCCCAGTCCATCCCAACAGGATTTCGCAGACCCGACGCGTAAACTCGGAATTCGGTTCCATCGGGATTGATTTCAAGAATACTGGCTTTGAATTTTTCTTCGTTGATGCCATTTTCAGCAATGTTAGATCCCGAACCTACTGCAATATATATTTTGGAATTGTCGGCGTTTGCAATCAAGTTTCTTGTCCAGTGCTGGTTGTGTTTTCCGGTCGGAAGTTCAAATACTTTTTGTCCTTTGATCGATATTTTCGTGAGACCGGGTTTGTATGGAAAACGCAGTACCTCACCAGTGTTTGCAACATAAAACCAATCTCCAATGACCAACATTCCGAAGGGTTGATTTAATCCTTCATTTTCAGTAAGAAATATTTCCCGAACATCAGGATTGCCATCTTTGTCGGTATCGCGCAATAAAGTGATACGGTCGGCGCTATTCTTAAGGTTGTTTGAACCGCCGGCACCAATAATAGCAGCGCCAACTTGCTTTGGAATACTGTAATTGGAATTGCTTTCCGCAACTAGGATATCACCGTTTGGCGTTACATACATCCATCTCGGATTCTCAAACCCTTCGGCATACTTAGTAACGGTGAAGCCAGCAGGTGCTTGTGGCACTCGGCCATCTTTCCAGCCAATCACTTTTGAATAATTTTCGTTAGATTCCGTCGGTTGGGGTAGCGGATTGGTTTTGATTTCACTTTGCGCAAAACAGACTAATGGCATCGAGATCAAAAGGAAGTATTGTAGTTTCATAATGAATCTTATTAATTAAAAAAGGGCAACCGCGTGGATTGCCCTTTAGATTATTATAATCCGTCGAAAAATTCTTCTTTATCAGAATCATCTTCGTCTTGTGAAGTCCTTGCGCCGCTTTCCAAATTGCCATTTTCTTCGCTTGCATTTCTGGTCTCGAGCCGGCGCTCGTCTTCGGGAGAGTATTGTGTTCGCTCATCTTCGGAAGCACTCCAACTTTCGTCAGTCTCGTCTGCGTCTAATTTCTGCTCTGCATCCGACGTACTGTAGTTCGCATATCGGTTCGGATCGGTATCAAGTCGCGTGTTTTCCATATCTGCTGCTTTGGGATTGGAATTTTGAAGATCATTTGCGTCGGCGTTCTGGTTAAAATTGGCGTTTGAACCGGTGTACTCTTCTGCATTTTGGGCATCGCGATTATCTTTGTTGGATTGGTCCATTTTATAATTTTCCATATTTGGGAGATTTATGTGGTTTTAGTAAAATTACTTTAGTATTAGACCGATGCGCTTACACTATTTTTATATATCATTACAACATTTGAACTTTAAAATTCTGTAACGTTTCAAACGAATACTGTAATGGAATTTCGCGTCAAATAGGTCAATTTTATCAAACAATTATAAAACCCTACAAAATGAGATCAATATGGACGGGCGCAATTAGTTTCGGACTCATTAATATCCCCATAAAATTGTATTCTGCAGTTCAGGAAAGCAACCTTGACTTGGATATGCTCGACAGTAAAGATCATGCACACATTAAGTTTATGCGAGTAAATGAGAATACTGGGAAAGAAGTTGCTTTTAAGGACATTGTGAAAGGTTATCAGATTGAAGATAAATATGTAGTGCTCGAAGACTCCGATTTTGAAGCCGCCGATGCGGAAAAAACAAAGCTTATCGAGATTGTTAATTTTGTCGCCGAGAAAGAAATCGACAGTATTTATTATGAGCAGCCTTATTATATCGAACCCGATAAAAATGGCGTGAAAGCATATGCGCTACTACGCGATGCACTACGGAATTCAAAAAAAGTAGGTATAACGACTTTTGTACTTCGTAATAAGGAAGCGCTCGCAATTTTAAAACCCTATGAAGATGTCATAGTGTTGAACCGCATCCGTTTTCCGCAGGAAATTCGCGATACTGCAGAACTCAAATTACCGGCGGTAGCAAAAACAAAAACAAAGGAAGTCGATATGGCCAACCAACTTGTCGAACAGCTAACTGAAAAATTCGACCTTTCGGAGTTTAAGGATACTTACGCCGAAAAGCTTCTCGCCATTATTAAAGCGAAAGCAAAAGGAAAAAAAAGTGCGGTGCCGAAGTTGAAAGTCGTTCACAAACAAAGTGATGATTTAATGAGCATGCTCAAAGCCAGCCTCGAAAATAAAAAGATAAAAAAATCATCGTAACCTAATTCTTTTTCAACGTTTTGTGAATTGCTTTTTGAAGCAAGGGTTTCATAACGTTATACCCATTGCGATTGGGATGCACGCCATCTTCAGAGTACGCTTCCTTGAGGCCGTTTTGTTTATCTCTCATTTTTAGAAAGTAATCCACATAAACCAATTTATGCTTGCTCGCATACGCTTTAATCATTGCATTGAGACGAATAACTTTATCCGAAGGCTGCTGACCGCTACGCCATGGAATATCTCGGGCGGGCAGAACCGAACACAGGATAACTCGAATGTTGTTGGTCTTTGCAATCTCGGTCATCGAAACAATATTGCCAAAAGTATCCTCGAGCGGAATCGGACCTGAATTCCCTGCAATATCATTAATACCGCCCAAAATAACGACAACCGCAGGACGTAATTCGATCACATCCTCACGAAAGCGCAACAGCATTTGCGGTGTAGTTTGTCCGCTGATGCCGCGATTTATATAATTAGTATTAGAACTAAACATTTCGCTGTCGAGCACTTTCCACAGTTCCATAATCGAATCTCCCATAAAAACGATACGTCCAGTTTGCGGAATGCTGAGGCGCGCGTTATCGGCAGCGTAAGTACTGACTGTCTCCGCTTGGTGAGGTTGCGCATGCGCTAAAGTTCCGAAAACAACTAAAATGAATGCTGAGATTTTCTTCATGGTAAATTATGATTTGTTAAAAGTCATCCGTTTGATGATCTTTTCTATATTCGCGCCCTTTCCTAAAACAGGTTTCCACAAATCGCCTTTTTCCTCGATTCGTTTAAGTATATTATGAATTGTAAAATTAGACGGCGAAAGATTTTCATTGACCTCGTTCCACTCCAAAGGTGTCGAAACCGTAGCGCCATTTTTGGGGCGTACAGAGTAAGGTGCAGCCAATGTTTGTCCGGTGCGATTCTGCAAAAAATCAATATAAATCTTTTCATGCCTTTTTTTTATAGCACGCTCTAAACTCGTGGTAGCAAGCAACCTGGAATGCGCTTCGTGTGCGATCAATTCTGCAAATAATTTTGCGGTGTGATAATTATACCGCGCTTTCAGCGGAATGTAAACATGTAATCCAGTTGCACCCGAAGTCTTGCAATAACAGTCGGTTTCAAGTTCGTCCATAATTATTTTGACGGTTAATGCCAACTCAATTACCGCAGGAAAATCATTGTCTTTTCCGGG
>Ga0136636_10000466_pt1 | contig 20412 bp, 11 predicted proteins | sample AntDrymUQ8522106_2_FD_104653 | JGI IMG/M metagenome (GOLD analysis project Ga0136636, IMG submission 104653) | Polar desert sand microbial communities from Dry Valleys, Antarctica - metaG UQ852 (21.06) | ecosystem: Environmental > Terrestrial > Soil > Desert | place: Antarctica: Dry Valley... | reverse complement strand
CAAAAATCCATTTATAAGATTCAGCATTTATCGAATTGTTTATCAACGTGATATCTAAAGGCACACACCCTTGTGTTTTATTATCTTTAAAGCTATAAGCTGACGTTATTTGCTGAATGACAAGTGTGTCAATAATTGCTTTATTACAAGTGTTGCTTTCATCAGACTGAATAAGCATTACAGGATGTTTAATGCCAGGTGTTTGATAGATATGCGTGGTTTGATCTCCATTTGCAGAGTAGCCATCACCAAAATCCCATCGAATGGCGTTTATGTTAACTTGATTAATTGCTTCGAACGATGTTGGTACATTAAAACAAGCTGTGTCCTTCATGTTAAATTCGGCATATGGGCCACCTACATTAATGTAATTTGAGCGAATTAATGTGTCGGCACATCCGAATGACGAGGAACTTATAAGCGTAACAGTATAATTCCCAGGTTTAGCATAAATAAAGAAGGGATTCTTTATTAACGATTTATTGTCTTTATCACCAAAATACCAAACATAGCTTCCTGGATTAGGTGTTTGAGATTTATCTTGGAACTGAACTAAAAATGGATAACAATTCGATGAGGTATTATCCGCTTTAAAATCGGGAATAGGAGGTTTTTGAACCAGAATGTAGTTCGGTTTTGAAAGTGTTGCTTCACAGCCATGTATGTCTTTAATTTTTAAAGTAACCGGATAGGATCCTGTTGATGGATACGAACGAGATGGCTTTGAGATCGTTGACGTAATTCCATCTCCTAAATCCCATTCATAATCAGTAATAATACTTGATGATATATCTGTGAAATTAATATCCTGACCAATACATAACGTTGTATCGTTGGCTTTAAAGCGTGCATCGGGGAAAATGGCTTGAATTAACTGGTTTTTGGTTATGGTTGATGAGCAACCTAAAATATTTGTTGCTTTTAAAGAAACATTGTATTGGCCAAAACTAGTGTAGATGTGTTCAGGACTTTCTATTGCAGAGGTGTTCGTGTCTCCAAAATTCCACTCCCAACTTGCAATGGTAGTATCGGTAACTGATGAATTATTAAATTCGAAAGTTATGGGCATGCAACCTAATTTGTAATTTCCAGCGAATTCGGGGGTAGGGAGATAGGTTTTTAATGATTTGTGTAAAGTGTCTTTACATCCATTTCTGTCTTGTACCACCAATGAAATTTGATAATTACCTCGGGTCTTAAAGGTGTGATTAACAGGACTGTCAGTAAAGATAGGATTTGAGAGGTCGCTAAAACTCCACAGAAAATTTTTAACCTCACCATTAACCACAAAAGGCCAATTATCGACTGATGAAGTTGCATCAAAAATTAAAGGAGTGTTTGGACATTGCTTTGTATCATCGAAATCAAAATTTGCTTTTATCTTTCTAACATTTGCTCCCCCATGATATATAAAGGAACAGCCAGTAGATGAATTATTTGCTGATAAAACCACCTCGTAATCACCTTTTGCAGCAAAAGAGTGCGTCGGATTAGGAATATTAGACACTGTAGACGATCCATCTCCAAAATCCCAGAAATAGGATGTTGCTTCCGAAATAGTTGCAGTAAAGGCATAATCTAGTGGAGCAATGCATTCAGCAGTATTTTTAAAACTGACAACAGGTCCCAGAATATTAATGAAATTTGTTTTTGTTATTTTTGATGCACAGCCATAGTTATATGCAGTTAAAGACACATTGTAAGTTCCTGTTTTTTCGTAAAAATGAGAAGGATTATCAAATGGATAAACCGTGTTATCGCCCATGTCCCATACGGTTGAGGTCACTTTTTCTAATTCAGCTGTGGTATTTTGCAAAACAACTGGTATTTGTGCACAATTGTTGTACTCGTTGGTCATTGAGAAATTGGGAGTGATTTTTTCCCCTGAGTTAACAGTAGTAATCAACTCAGCCGCACATCCTCTAGCTGTTATAACTATTAGTTTTGCCGGAATTTTACCAGTTGTGGTGAATGACGCAGTTGTTTGATTCACAAATACTGGAGGGTTTGTGCCAATTTCCCATTTTCGAGTAACAATAGAGTCTAATGGCGTAATATATGTACTTTGATTGGTAAAAACTACATCAAAAGGAACACATCCAGATGGTGTTTTGTTGGTGCCGATTACAACTTTTGGAATATGAATATTTACACTTTTGGGCTTAATAAATGTATGTTTACAACCATGCTTACTAGTTGCAGTAAGTGTATCGGTATAAAATACATTGAAATTAGTATTCAGTTCGGTAGTTGCTTCAAATACTACCGTAGGTGTTTGCAATGTTGAGGCTGATCCGTTTCCAAATCTCCAATCATACGAAACAGCATTTTCGCTTAAATTCTGATAGGTCACATTACTCGGCACTTGGCATGCAAAGGAGTCTGCAGACGCAAAATTGGCTTTTATCAACTCAACATTAATTAACTTCGAAACACTATCGGTGCAAATGCCATTCGTAGCTTTTAGCCATATTAAATAATCAGATGCATTTTGATAGGTTTTTTCAGGATGGGTTAAAGTTGAAAATGTGCCATCTGCAAAAGTCCATTTATACGAATTGGAAGCAGCACTCTCATTTGTGAGTGTAAATTTTTGACCAGAACAAAGTGTGTCTTTTAAAACTAAAAATTTAGCTGTTGTTTTTACAATTTGGATTAAATTAGTGGGATAGACAGAATCTTTACATCCAATATTATCGGTAATTATAAGTTTAACCGTGTAATTGCCCGGTTGAGTAAAAGTATGAGAAGGAGAAATGTCGGTTGTTTGTGTTCCATCACCAAAATCCCAATTAAATGCAGCAGGAGCTAGTCCCTCCGAATTGTTGGTGAATACCGATGATAAGGTTCCAATACATGACGTTGTTTTATCAACCCCAAACTTAGCAGAAGGTTTTTGCGAATGTATGAATTCAGAGATTGTTTTCGAATTGGTACACCCAAATTGATCGGTCACATAAACCGTAACTTCAAAAATGCCATTATTTGTGTAAGTGTGAAATGGATTGCTGGCCGTGCTTTGTCCTCCATCACCAAAACTCCACACATAGTTTAATTGGCCAGCTCCAGAGGAGCTATTAACAAAATTAACATCGAATGGTACACAACCATAAGCCGATTGAGATATATTAAAATCGGCGGTAGGTTTAGAATAAACAGTTATATAGGCAGTTTTTATTTGAGTGTCAATAAGTGAACCATTGGTGGCAGTTAGTTTAACCGTATAGGTGCCAGCTGTAACATAGGTAGCAGTTGGGTTAATGGCAGTTGAAGTATTTCCATTTCCAAAATCCCATAGAAATGTAGTTCCAATTAATGGGTTGGTATCATTCGTAAAATCAACAGCTAAAGGGCTACATCCTGATTGTTGGTTAACATTAAAGTTCGCTGCCAGTTGAGACTTAACTAACGATACTGAAATTAAGAAAATGATTATAAAAAGTAGATAACGTTTCATAGATAGGGCTTTTTATAAAAATAACGAATTCAATTTAATAATTCAATGGGAATTATGTTGCAAAGTATCAAAATATTAAATAAATTAAACTTTGTGTTTTACTCTAATATAAAATGGGTTATGGACTGTTGTTACGGCAATTTGGTCTGATCAGTTTCTATATTATTATGTTATGTGAGCTTGAAAGCAACAAAAATAAGATGATCTGCGTTTCAGGTGATAAAATTAGCTTTCGAATATTAGTTGTTTTTACATTAATAGAGATGATTTAAAGTATAAATAAATGTCTCATGAAAAGTTATTGGTTAATAAAAATTTTTTTTTGCATCGGTTTGATGGAGACATTGATAATATTGGCTGTTTATAGTCAAGATATTCATTTCTCGCAAGCCTATTCAGCCCATTTAACACTTAATCCGGCAAATACAGGGCGTTTTAATGGTGATTGGCGAGCATCGGGGATGTATCGATCACAGGGTTATCAAATAACAGATCCTTATCAAACCTATTATCTGAGTTTCGAAAAACCTATCTATATTAAAAACGAGGTGATTAATGCAGGATTTTTTTACAGTCATGATAATTCTGCTGGACAAACCCTACCTGTTGAGCGAGCTTATTTTGTGTTAGGGAATGAAGTAAAGTTTAATACAAATACATTTTTATCGTTTGGAATTCAAGCTGGTTTTGTGTTTAAGCAAGTAATCAATAGCGGTTTATCTTTGCCTGATCAATATAATAGAGATTTGGGTCGATTTGATCCTACGTTACCAACAGGAGATCAATTTGAAAACACATCGAAAAGCTACCTTGATTTAGGTTTTGGGTTATTGTTAAGTCATAAATTCGAGAAAAACATTTTTAGTCTGGGAGCAGCTTTTCATCAGGTGAATAAGCCAACCGAAGGGTATTTTGGAATAGAAACTCCTTTGCCAATTAAAATGATTTATCATGCAAAGGCTGATATTAATTTAGGAACCAGTTTTTTTGTTATTCCTGCAATAGTTACTGTATTACAACAAAAATCATCCGAAACATTAATCGGTGGCCATCTGGGCTATAACTTAAGCAGTAACACGGGGAATGTGCGAAATGTAATTGGCGGATTGCATCTTCGCAATGGAATTTTTTCTAAAGCTGAGTCGGTTATTGTTTCATCAGGATTAACTTATCAGTTTTGGACTTTTTTAATGAGTTACGATTGGGATGTGTCAGGGTTGAAAACCTCTTCTGTGAAAAGTTCAGCTATCGAATTTAGTATGATTTATACGCTTCCATCAACAAATTTAACCCATCGTACTGTTTCGTGCGAAAGATATTAATCATCTATGAAAACGAAGTACCTATTTTTCATTCTTGCCTATTGGTTCATGATTTCGCCAAATGTTGATGCTCAGGATCTGGGAAATTTAAAAAAATGGCAAATCAAAGGTGCTGCTAGAAGTGCGCAACGAATAGGTGATAACTATGCAGTCCGAGATTATTATGGCGAAATAGTTCGACGCGATTCTAGTAATATTTCAGCAATGGTTAAGTATGCTGAATATTTATTGAAAACTAGAGATTATGAATTAGCATTAAAAAAATTGCAATGGATTCAGGATGGTTATCCCGATAAATACCCTTTGGCACTTTATCATTTAGCTCAAGTTCAAAAAATAAGAGGAGAGCATCAGTTAGCACTCGATAATTTTAATTTGTTGCGTCGGCGTTTTAAGCGTTTTAAGCTCCATGGAATAACTAAAAACATGCTAATGAACGAAATAGCAGGATGTAACTTGGCTTTAGCCCCAAAGGATTCGGTTACGAAAATTGTTATTGATCATTTAGGCTCAAGCATTAATAAACCTCATATTGAGTTTGGCCCCATCATATTATCCGATACTTGTTTTGTTTATGGTTCATCGAACATAACTGAGGTGAAAAAAGTCAGCATTGATACTGATCAGCAACCTTCGAGGCAATTTTACATGGCAACCAAACATTCAGGAGAATGGCAAGGAGAGCAATCGCCAGTGGCGCCATTTATTGTTGAAAATCAATATGATACAGGACGAGGCGTGTTTTCGTTAAACGGACAACGCTTTTATTTTACCCAGTGTTTCACCACCGAGAGTCATAAAAATATTTGTCATCTTTTTGTTACTGAAAAAACAAAAGAAGGTTGGAGTAAACCTGTGGAGTTGAATAAAAACATTAATCATCCCAAATACACATCAACGCAACCAACCATAGGTACTTGTTACGATAAACAGTTAGAAGTTATTTATTTTGTAAGCGATAGGCCTGGTGGAGCAGGAGGTTTGGATATTTGGTATACTGTTTATGATACGCGGTTTAAGAAGTATCATCCTGTATCGAACGCAGGTGTTTATATAAATACACCTTTGGATGAAATTACCCCATTCTACGATTTGCCCTCGCATCAGCTATATTTTAGTTCAAATGGATGGCCAACCATTGGAGGGTTTGATATTTTTAGAGCTAAGGGAGATTTGGTTAATTGGGAGCCATCGGAAAATATAGGAACGGTTATTAATTCGACCTATGATGATTTAAACTATGTTCGTAATACATCAGGACAATTTGGTTTGATGGCTTCGAATCGACCGGGAAGTTTTTATTTAACCAACCAATCCTGTTGCGATGATTTGTTTACGGTTGAAGAAACAGAGACTTCTCGAGTACTTGTTTCCGGGAAATTGATGAAATCGGAGCTCATGAAGGAGAATAATTATTACAAAAAAAATGTTATTAATAACGACACTTCATCTGTATCTCTTAACAATCAGCAGCTAGCCATTCAGTTAATGCAAGACTCAACTTCATCGGTATTTATCTACCAATCATCCACCAACGAAAAAGGAGAATTTGAGTTTTGGGTCGATCCGAATATGAATTATGAGATTACCGTGTTAGATTCCACAATCATGGATCGCAATTTTGCTGTTTCAACAAAAAAAATGGCTGACAGTAAGACTTTGAAGCTAAGTACGATCGATTTTAGTGCGATTCCAGAACAGGCAATTGTTGTAGAAAATATATATTACGACTTCGACCAAATTGACCTCAATGTTAAAGCCAAAGAGGCTGTTGATACCACTTTGCTATTGTTAGCTATTCGATTCCCGAAAGCAATTTTTGAAATTAGTTCGCATACCGATGATAAAGGAGATCAAGGATATAATCAACGGCTATCGGATAAGCGTGCTGCGAATGTTGTTCTGTATTTAGTTTCGAAAGGTGTAGAGCCCTCGCGTTTAAAAGCAAAAGGGTATGGAGAAAGCAAACCTTTGGCACCTAATGTAAAAGCCGATGGTACTGATAATCCCGAAGGAAGACAGAAAAACCGACGAACCGAATTCCGTGTTGTAGGCATTATTGAATAGTTCGAATTGTATTGAAACAACCAACGTATTAAACCCGTATAATTTAGTAACTGCTTAAATTTAATTTAAATGAATAACGAGAAAGGAAGAATAATAGATAAATAGACAGATATAGAAGATGTTTTAGATAATTCCAGAAGATGAACATTCTATCTTCATCTTCTTATCTTCACATTTTCTCTCACTATAATCTAAACATCTATAAAATTTAAACAGCTTCTTATATATTTTAATTAAAATGAAATCCCTTGGGGGCGAATCAAACAAATGAAAGAACAATCACTGCGATCAATCATCAATATTTTTGCATTAGTAGCCAATTATGGCAACAATGCCAATAGTCATTTGTTTCAGAGTCTGGTTGAGATATACCTCACATCGCAGTTTTCGAACACTACCACTGAATTATATACTCAAAAATTTATTGAAGAACTGCAACGTTTAGATAAGCTAAAGGTTGAGCATGGATCAGCGTGGAAAATGTTCCACAGAGAAGAAACAGAGGCTCAATGTTATATACTAAGTCGAGAGCTTTCGCTTGCTGATCGAATTTTGGTGTTAATGTATTTGATTGAATTCTCGCCTTATTTAACAGGTATTCGAGTTGATTTGAATCCAGGGCAGGAGAGTGAAAATCAAAAATTACTACTGCATCTTTCAACTAACTTAAAAATCCATCAAAACTATTTTTGCGATTGCTACGCTTTTGTTAACGATTTGTTTTATGAAATATCCGACGAAAGTAAAATATTAATATATAGCAGTAATAAAGATCTGCAAATAAAGGGATGTACATTAAAATATTACACTGGTATTAACGGACAATTAATATTTTTAAAGATTGGGAATTTAAATACCACCTTTTTTAAAGTCAAAGGCGAAGCTCAGTTCGAATTAAGTAACCATTTGTTGTTTAAAGGACGGACCTATATTTTACCCAAAGGGGCTATTATTCAACTCGATTCAAAAAAATCGCTTTATTATAACGATATAATTAAAGGTTTTGCCACCGTTGATATTCGTAAAAAGCTGGTTTTGGAAACTACCAATTTGGAGTTTCGTTATAAGAATAGCTCACATGGTTTAAAGACATTGAATTTTTCTGCAGAATCGGGGCATATGGTTGCCATAATGGGTGGAAGTGGATCCGGTAAAACAACCTTAGTAAATATTTTAATTGGTTTATATCGTCCAAATGCTGGTAGTGTTACCATAAATGGGGTTGATATTCATAAATCGCCTGCCCAAACAAAAGGATTCATTGGGTATGTGCCTCAGGATGATGCTTTAATAGAGCAACTTACCGTTTTTCAGAATTTATATTTTAGTGCCAGTTTATGTTTAGGCGATTTAAATGAAGAGGAGTTGATTGATCGGGTTCATGATACGTTGAAGGATTTAGGATTGTTTGATTTTAAAGATCTAAGAGTTGGCAGTCCATTGGATAAAGTTATTAGTGGAGGCCAGCGCAAACGTTTAAATATTGCGTTGGAGTTGATCCGTGACCCAGGGATTTTGTTCCTCGACGAACCTACATCGGGTTTGTCGTCAGCTGATTCCGAAAATATCATGAAGATACTAAAGCTTACAGCCGAAAAAGGACGTTTAGTAATTGTTAATATCCATCAACCATCATCAGAGATATTTAAACTCTTTGATAAACTTTTATTTGTCGATCAGGAAGGACATCCTGTATATTCAGGTTATCCCATGAAGGTTTTATCATACCTTAAACAAAACATGAATTTGGTTGATTCCGATCAAAGCGAATGTCAAACATGTGGAAACCTTAATCCCGAAGAGATATTTAAACTGGTGCAAATGCGCAAACTTTTGTCGGATGGGACAAAAAGTGATGAGCGAGCCGTTCCACCAGCTAAATGGCATAAGTTTTTATTGAAAAAACAATTGCAAACATTCGATGAGGCACAAACACTCAGGGGATTACCGCCATCGATGTTGCATTTGCCAAATGTGTTTAAGCAATTTTATATATTTAGTACGAGGAATTTATACGCCAAACTCACCGACTATCAATATTCATTATTGTCCGTTTTTATTGCACCCATATTGGGGATGGTTTTAAGTGTGTTTTGTCGATATGTTGATCCAACCATTGGCGTTTACAAATACTTTGAAAATGATAACATTCCATCGTTTTTATTAATTGGCGTTTTGGTAGCGCTTTTTATTGGTTTGATAGCCAGTTCAGAGGAAATTATCAACGATAGAAAGATTTTAAGAAGAGAACAGTTTTTGAATTTGAGCAAAAACAGTTATCTCTTTTCAAAAATAACCTTTTTGTTTGCCTTATCAGCCATTCAGATGTTTTTTTATGTAGCCATAAGCAATGCTGTTTTAGGAATACATGGAATGAACTTTGTCTTTTTTCTTATCTTTTGGAGTACGGCTTGTTTTGCAAATATCCTAGGGCTGTTGATATCTTCTATTTTTAAAACAGTTGCTGCAGTATATATTTCCATCCCTTTTTTATTGATTCCACAGGTTTTATTGGTAGGAACTGTAATTCGATACGATAAATTAAATCCTATGTTTATCTCAGATAAATACGTTCCTTTAGCCGGGAATGTAATGGTTTCGCATTGGACATACGAGGCTTTAGCTGTTGAGCTATATAAAAACAATGCGTTTGAGAGAACTTTTTACGATCTCGAAAAAAACATAAGTAATGCAGCTTATGTACAGAATTTTTTGATTCCAGAGGTTCAAAATTATTTATATGAACCTATTGATAGCTTGTCGGAAAAGAAAATGAAAAATAGGGCTGAACTCTTTGCGAATGAGATTAATCGTATAAATAAATTGGCTCAAATTAAAGAATTACCAGATTTAAACATAGAGTTGTCAATAGAAAATTTTCTCTCATCTGCTTCCACTAAAGTTGCTGCTGTATACGATTCACTCATGTACATTAAAGATTCTCGATTGGAAATAATGGGCGATTCGACTTACACACATTTGCGCGAATTGAACTACAATAAAGAGTTGGCCGATTTAGTTTTGGATAATAATAGTCATGAAAAAATAAGGATTCTTGAGACTGAGATGGTTCGAAAATTTCGACCTATTTATTATTATCCTGAGAACACCCATGGATTTGCTCATATATACGCACCTGTTAAAAATATTGGTGGAGTGTATATATCGACTGCTTATTTTAATTTGGCTGTTATATGGCTGTTTACAATGGCGATATTTATTGTTTTAATGGTTCGAAAGGTTGAGTAAATAGTATTTGCAAGAAAACTTCAAATACTGCATTATTCTCATTTTGAAAACAGTTATTCACAAATGCGAACTCCTAGATTTTCCAAACTTCGAAGGCTTGTCTTTGAAGTCTTCTTGTCAAATACATGGAAAAAGTGAAGTTTTCTTGCTGACGCAATTAGCAATAGCTAAAAAATATTTATAAAACAGTGCAAGCTTTATTTATTCGAGCGACTGTTTGATCTTTTCCTATTAACTCTACAATAGTAAATAAATCGGGGCCAAAACTACCTCCAACTAAAACTAAGCGCAGAGTATTCATGATGTTTCCAAAATTCTCATTTTCAGAAGAGATAAGTTGCGATGTTGCTTCTTTTATAGAATCGCATGTCCAATTTTCATGAGTACTCAACATTTGACTAAGTTTCAGCATGAATTTTGGAACTTGATCTTTCCATCGTTTTTGGACGACTTTTTCGTCGTAGTTTGATGGAGCTTCAAAAAAGAAAAAGGTTTGACTCCATAATTCACTTACGAAATTGATTCGCTCTTTCACTAATCCAACTATGGTTTCAATTTTTTCAATTGGCATTGATATGTTTTTGCTTGTCAATTCCAGATTAAATAGCTCGGCTAGCTGGTTGTTGGGTTTTGCAATAAGATATTGGTGATTGAACCACTTTGCCTTCTCAGGATCGAAACGAGCTCCCGATTTATTTACTCTATCAAGAGAAAATAGTGACGACAACTCTTCGATTGAGAATACCTCTTGTTCAGTACCCGAATTCCATCCTAATAGGGCTAATAAATTATTTACAGCATCAGGGAAATATCCCGCTTCGCGATATCCTGAGGCGATCTCACCGTTTGGAGCTTCATATTGAATTGGGAAAACAGGAAATCCTTCTTTGTCACCATCGCGTTTACTTAATTTGCCTTTTCCACTAGGTTTTAAAATGAGAGGTAAGTGAGCAAAATGAGGCATCGTTTTATCCCATCCAAATGCTTTATATAGCATCACATGCAATGGCAATGATGGCAACCATTCCTCGCCTCTGATAACATGAGATATTTCCATTAAATGGTCGTCAACAATATTCGCCAAATGATAGGTTGGAAGATTTTCGGCCGATTTGTATAAAACTTTATCGTCTAGCGTATTGGACATGAATTTCACATCGCCGCGAATGAGATCGGTCGCATGAATTTCAAAATCTTCGGGCATCTTAAAGCGAATAACCCATGAACCATCTGAGCTCAAGCGTTGGTTTGTTTCCGATTCCGAAAGTGTGAGTGAGTTGCAAAGTTGTTTACGTGTTTGGCAATCATATGCAAATGTCATTTTATCACTTTCGTATTGTGCACGCAGTTTATCCAAATCCTCAGCTGAGTCAAAAGCATAATAAGCCCAACCTTTTGCAATGAGTTCGTCGGCATATTTTTTATAAATCTCATTGCGTTCCGATTGTTTATAAGGACCAAATTTACCACCTTGCAAAACGCCTTCGTCGGGAGTTAATCCTAGCCATTCGAGTGAATCGTTAATATATTTTTCAGCACCTTCTACAAATCGTGTTTGATCGGTATCTTCGATGCGCAGTATAAATTTGCCGTTGTGTTTTTTTGCAAACAAATAATTGAATAGTGCAGTGCGCACTCCGCCAATGTGCAATGGGCCTGTTGGACTGGGTGCAAAACGTACTCGAACTTGTGATTGACTCATGAATTTTTTTTGTAAAGATAATTAAAATGACTAAAGGTTGGAATGGCTGACTTAACTCAAAAAAAAGAGAGGCATTAACCTCTCTTTGAATTAGTATGATTTTATTGCTATCAACCGCATTTCGAAGAACCGCAGTTCTGACAGATTAAACATCCTTCTTGATAAACCAATGTGTCGGAGCCACAATTTTCGCAGTGACCTTTCTTCGCTTTGGTTCCATCAGGAATGTATTTTTTCAAGGCGCGTTCAACACCGTTTTTCCAAGTATTAATGGATTCGTTATCGAAATGAAGGCCAGCAACTAGGTTAATCACATCTTCGATTGGCATGCCGTGACGTAAAACGCCCGATATTAATTTAGCATAGTTCCAATATTCTTTATCGAATTTATATGACAAACCTTCGATGGTAATCTTGTAGCCATGCTTATTATCGTATTGAAAATCGTAGCGCGACATGCCATCTTCATCTCTGTTTTTAATAATTCGACCGCTAGTAACGCTTTTAGGAATCAAAATTCCATCCTCATCATCGGCTAGACCAGTGAAAATTTCATACGGCAAATCGTTTTGCAAACCCACAAAAGCGATCCATTTCTCTTTGTTGTTTTGGAATTTAACCACATCAGCTTCAAGTACTTGAGGACGTTTTGTTGTGGAGCGACTAAACTCATCTTGTTTATCTTTTTTATCGTTATTGGCTAAAAGCACTCCAGATCTTGATCCATCACGATAAACGGTTACACCTTTACAGCCAGTCTTCCAAGCTTCAATATACAGTTGTCCAACCAGTTCTTCGCTTGCATCGTTTGGCATATTAATGGTTACACTAATTGAGTGATCCACCCATTTTTGAATTTCACCTTGCATGCGAACTTTATTCATCCAGTCAACATCGTTTGATGTAGCTTTGTTGTAAGGCGATTCGGCCATTAATAAATCCAATTCTTCTTGCGAATAGTGTTTCGTTGTGTCGTGACCATTGACTTCCATCCATGTTACAAATTTATGATGGAAAACAATGTACTCTTCCCAGCTGTCACCAATTTCATCAATAAAGTCGATGCGAACTTTAGGATCGTTTGGATTTACTTTTCTACGACGCTTGTATACTGGTAAGAAAACAGGCTCTATTCCCGATGTGGTTTGAGTCATTAAGCTAGTTGTTCCTGTTGGAGCAATGGTTAATAAAGCAATGTTACGACGGCCATATTTGCGCATATCTTCATACAACGATTCGTCGGCGATTCGTAAACGCTGAATAAAAGGATTGTTGCGTTCGCGATCGAAATTGTAAATTGGGAATGGTCCACGTTCGCGAGCCATGTCAACCGATGCTCTGTAAGCAGCTAAGGCGGTATTTTTATGTACTTCAACTGAAAAATCAACCGCAATGTCGCTTCCATATCTTAATCCAAGAGCAGCAAGCATATCACCTTCAGCAGTTGTGCCTACGCCTGTTCTGCGTCCTTCGTTTGCTTTTTTGCGAATGTTATACCACAGATTTCTCTCAACAGCTTTTATATCTGCTTTTTCAGGATCCTCATCAATTTTAGCAATGATCGTATCTATTTTTTCAAGCTCAAGATCGATGATGTCATCCATAATTCGTTGAGCATAACCAACATGCTTGCGATACAATTCGAAGTTGAAACGCGCACGACTGGTAAATGGATTTTCAACGTATGAGTAAAGGTTAACTGCAATTAAGCGGCAGCTATCGTATGGACACAATGGGATTTCGCCACAAGGATTCGTTGAAACAGTTTTATAACCCATGTCTGCATAACAATCGGGTACTGATTCGCGAATAATGGTATCCCAAAACAAAATTCCAGGTTCAGCTGATTTCCATGCGTTGTGAACAATTTTTTGCCATAAAGCATTGGCATCAATATCTTTGGTGAATTTAGGATGTTCTGCTTCAACAGGGTATTGAGTTTGATACGAGCGACCTTTAACAACAGCATTCATAAAGTCGTCATCGATCTTAACCGAAATGTTTGCACCGGTTATTTTGCCTTGCTCTAATTTCGCATCAATAAACGACTCTGAGTCGGGATGTTTTATTGAAACACTTAGCATTAATGCGCCACGGCGACCATCTTGTGCCACTTCGCGTGTTGAATTACTAAACCGCTCCATAAACGGAACCAATCCAGTAGATGTTAATGCTGAGTTTTTAACGGGAGAGCCTTTAGGACGAATGTGTGATAAATCGTGACCTACTCCACCTCTACGTTTCATTAATTGAACCTGTTCTTGATCCACTTTCATGATGCCTCCATATGAGTCAGATGGTCCATCATTACCAATAACAAAGCAGTTGGATAATGAGGCAACTTGAAAATCATTTCCAATACCGGTCATTGGGCCGCCTTGAGGTACGATGTACTTAAAGTCGCGAAATAGATCAAAAAGTTCATCTTCAGACATTGGATTTGCATAATTTTTTTCGATACGTGCAATTTCCGATGCTAAACGACGATGCATATCATTGGGATTGTGCTCATAAATATTGCCGTCTGAGTCTTTCAGAGCATATTTATTTACCCAAACTCGAGCAGCAAGTTCATCCCCTTTAAAATATTCTAATGCGCATAAAAAGGCATCTTCATTGGAATAGGTTTTCTTCATTTGCTTAAGGTCGATTTCTGGGGTTGACATAAGGTTAAAATTTAAGTAAATGTAATATTGATAGTTAGATTGATTTATTTGCAAATAAATTATGAATGCAAGGTAGGAAAGGTGGTTGTTCTTGACAAGGCTTTTTTATCAACAATTCGGAAAGTTGTCCAAACCTAGTTGTTATGCATCAGACTATTAGATGATTAAATGGTTGTAAATAGTCGAAAAGTTTTCCAAAAAGAAAACTTATTCACAATCGCATTTATTATTGGTGTTAGGGGTTGTTTATTTTAATACCCACTGTAATTCCCTGTTTTGTTGACTGTGGAGTGAGTTTTCAGAGAAAATGTTAAAAAAAAATAATAAAACATTCCAAAATATGGAATGAATGTGAACATGAGAAAATTAAGGGGAATGGGGTTGCTATTGGATTCTACAAACCAACTTGAAAATATCGAAATGTTAATTCAATATTCGATCATAAGGTGTTCTCGTTTTTAATGAAAACAATGGAGTTAAAAGATTTTCTCCATAATAACATTTGTAGCACCTTGCATCGACTTGACATAAGTCATTGAGCATCCTCCGCAAATAGTAATTGTGTCGGGATTCGCATAAAATTGAGTCGCATATATGTCGAATGATTCATAATCATGAATCGAAAACCCACCTCTACAATCAATTAAATCATTTGCCTCCTTAAATCGTTTGTAGTTAGGTCCAAAAATAACAGGTTTACCAAAAGTAGCAGCTTCCAGCGTGTTGTGTATCCCTTTTCCAAAACCGCCTCCAATGTATGCAAAATCGCCATATTGATATAACGATGATAGGAGTCCAATGGTATTGATTACCATAACTCGAAAGCCTTCAACACCTTTAGGTGCTTGTGTGTATTTGAATAATGGTACTTTAAACAACGATTCGAGCTGTATAATATGGGAATCATCAACTTCATGAGGAGCTATGATGAGGTTAATGTCGGGATGACGATTAATGAATTTGGCTAATATTGCTTCATCTTTAGGCCATGTACTTCCTGCAACTATTACTTTTCTGTCTTTTGAAAAAAGTTTGGCTATTTCAATATCTTTAGCCGCAGCAGCTATTTCCGCAACTCTATCAAAGCGAGTATCGCCACATACAGTGGCATGATTAAAGCCAGCTTTGTTTAATAAGGCCAACGATTTTTCATCCTGAAGGAATAAGTGGGTGTAAAATCCTAAAATTTGCTTAAACCATTTGCCATACCATTTAAAAAAGGGTTGATGTGATCGGAATATTACGGATACCCCATAAACTGGGATTTTAGATTGTTTTAAAATTTTTAAATAATGAAACCAGAATTCATATTTAATAAAAAATGCCATCTCGGGTTTAATCGCTGAAATAAATTTACGTGCATTCCAAGGAGTATCGGAAGGGAGATACATGACATAATCAACAAACGAATAGTTTTTACGAACCTCATACCCAGAAGGAGAAAAGAAGGTTAGTAAGATTTTTTTGTTTGGATAGTTTTTTTTGATCGCCTCAATGAGTGGTCTGCCTTGTTCGAATTCGCCCAGCGAAGCGGCATGAATCCATATTACTGGTGTGTTTATTTTAGTGTACGAGAGCTTTTTAAAAGTCTCATATCGACCTTTTATCATTAGTTTTGCTTTGTGATTAAAAGGAGCAACTAACCGGATGGCTATGTTGTATAAAAGAATACCTAGGTCGTATAATAATCTCATATCTAAAAATAAAACCTCGCAAAGATACTAAAATCAATAATTGAATACATTAATTTCAATGGGATCTATAAATTAATTTATCGCGATGAATGGTTTGATTTGGTATAAAAAAGAAACCCTGACGGTAAGCCAGGGTTATACTATTATAAATTTAAAGATAATTAGTCTTCGCAAGAAAACTCCAAATACTGCGTTATTCTCATTTTGAAAACAGTCATTCACAAAAGTGAACTTCTTGATTTTTAAAATTTCGAAAACCTTGTCTTTGAAGCTTTTTTATCAAAGACTGTGAAAAATGGAGTTTTCGTGCAAGCACTAATTAGCCACGAATGGTTTTAATACCTGGTAATTCTTTTCCTTCCATGTATTCAAGCATAGCACCACCACCTGTTGAAACGTATGATACTTTATCGGCAAGGTTGTTTTTGTTGATGGCTGCAACTGAGTCGCCGCCGCCAACTAAACTAAATGCACCCTTGGCTGTTGCTCGTGCAATGGCTTTTGCTACTTCAGAGGTGCCTTTTGCAAATTTATCCATTTCAAAAACCCCCATTGGTCCATTCCAAAGAATAGTTTTCGATTTTTCAATTACTTCGCTGAATTGTTTGATCGTGTCGTCAGCAATGTCCAATCCCATCCAACCATCAGGTGTTTGGTCTATTTTAGTGATTGATGTATTTGCATTGGCATCAAAAGCATCTGCATTAATAGCATCAACTGGAAGGTAAATATTTACTCCTTTTTCTTTAGCTTTCTTTAAAATTTCGAGAGCCAAGTCTAACTTATCAGTTTCGCAAAGTGATTTACCAATATTACCGCCTTGAGCTTTAATGAAAGTATAAGTCATACCTCCACCAATAATTAAATTATCAACTCGGTTTAATAAGTTTTCAATTAGTAGGATTTTGTCCGAAACTTTTGCTCCACCCATAATTGCTGTGAATGGTTTTTCAGCAGATTTCATCACTTTATCCATTGCTTTAAGTTCGGCTTCAATTAAAAATCCAAACATGCTTTTACCAGGAAAATACTCAGCAATAAGAGCTGTAGAAGCATGAGCACGATGGGCTGTTCCGAATGCATCATTCACGTAGCAGGTTGCATAACTTGCCAATTTCTTGGTGAATTCTTTTTGTTTGATTTTCAAATCAGCTTTGGCTTCTTTTTTCTCTTCTTCAGTAGCTGTTTCTGCTAAACGAGGTTTGCCTTCTTCCTCGGCATAAAACCTTAAATTCTCAAGTAGCAATACTTCACCAGCTTTTAACGAATCTGTCATTTTCTTTGCTGATTCTCCAGCGCAGTCATCTGCAAATTTTACTTCTAAGCCTAGGTGGCTATTTAAGTTTGATAAGATGTGTTTTAAAGAGAATTTCTCCTCTGGTCCTTTGGGACGACCAAGGTGCGACATTAGAATAACAGAACCGCCATCGGCAAGAATTTTTTTGATGGTTGGTAGTGCTCCACGTATGCGCGTATCGTCGGTTACCGCAAATGTTTGCTTATCGAGAGGTACATTGAAATCGACGCGAACAATTGCTTTTTCGCCTTTGAAGTTAAAACTGTCAATAGAAGCCATGATGAGTGTGTTTTTTAGTGTTTCGAATTGATGCTCAAAGATACAAAATTATTTTAGTGACGATACCAAACAACTTTGTTTTGCGATAATTTATAAAACTTTAACAGGAAAATTAATGGATTTGAAATATCAGCTATTAAAGCGATTACCTATTCTCTGAAAGGTGGTTTTGTATGAAATTTATGATTTTTAAAGTTGAAGGTTTGTTATTGTAACATATAAACGATTCGTTCTCCAAACTTTGTTTATTATATGCAAGTGGATTTAAATGAGGTAGACTATATAAACTGCAATCACACGAGCTTAACAGTGCATGACCTGCGGCAGTGTCCCATTCCATAGTAGTCCCAAATCTGAAATATAAGTCGGCACTTCCATCTGCAATAAGGCATTGTTTTAATGAGCTTCCATAGGCGTTGCAAACAACATCAAAATGCTTCGAAATATGAGTGATTAATTCGTTGGTTTCCTTATTTAAGTGATGACGACTGGTTAATAGGATAGGAGTGTTTGTAGTATTCTCAACTTGTGATGGCGATGTAAAAATTAGATTGTTAATGAGTTCCGAAGGGTCAGTCAATTCAAATTTCTTTGGCAAAAGAGCTTTTTTTACAGGATGATTTTCTCCACCCATCCAAAGAATGTTTAATGCTGGAGCTACAATAACTCCCCATATTGGTTTGTTATTTTTTATTAAAGCGATATTAATTGCAAATTCATCGTTTTTAGCAATGTATTCTTTTGTTCCATCTAATGGATCGACTAACCAATAATAGTTGAAGTTTTTTCTGACGGAGTAGGGTTGAATATCCGTTTCTTCACTTATAATCGGCAGCATCGATTCCGCCAAAATTTGTTTGATTATTTTTTCACTGGCAATGTCGGCCAAAGTAACTGGTGAACAATCACTTTTTATTGTAATATTTGTGTCTATTAATTTGTATTGCTTTACAATTTCATTGGCGCCTAGTAATGCAGCACGAATTGCTATGTTAATTAATTCATTTTCAATTATTTGCATTCTTAGATTCTTCGAGGTTCTATAATTTTAATTGTTGTGCGATCAGTTATTGTCATGCTTTCCCAATCAATGCCAGATAGGATAATGATTCCTGGAGCGGTGCTTAGCTCAAATGTTCCATCGTTTTTTGTTTCGTTAAAACTTTTCCATCGTTTTGTGTGATACAATTCTAGTGCATCGATTAAACTCTTTTGATTATTCACATCTATAATTTGTGAATAATCGCTAATGCTTTTGGGTGATATAGGTTGCTTTAAGGTTGGATAAATCCAGTTCTGTTGTGGGTTTGTTTTTTGATTATCAGTGCATAAATCGGCGATTAACAAGCAGCCATTTGCTTTAAAGTTTTGATTGGCTTGTTTAAAAGCGTTTGCATTTAGCAGATTAGTGTTTATGCCTAGAAATGATGGCAACAGTAATCCACTATAAAATTCAACACCTGCCTGTTCTCGATAATTTGAACCTAATGAAATCAGATTGGTTATTTGATGCGAATCATCAAGAGATATTATCGGATTTTTAATAAAACCTGTATGCCGACTCCATGCATAATGCGCTGAAATTTTCCTCATCTATCGATTCAATAATTCTTTTTGAGGGATGTGCTGAAATTCAATGCCATCAATATTTACATGAGGTTTTGTTCGCGATTGCTGAATGAGTAGGAAACCACTAAAATTAATAATAGGCATGGGTTTTAAGCTATCAACAACAAAATCGAGGGATGTTCTTTTAAACGATTTACGAATATCAATAAATATTGTATCAACAGTCCTATCCGCATACATTGGAATGAGCATTGCCTGATTTTTTATTGAAAGATCTTCCTTTCTAAACGTATAATATGCGGTTAATTTGTAAAATCCATTTTTAAGCGAATCTACAGGAATGTGAAAAGGTATTCGTTTGTCGATAGAATCGGGTAGAGGACAATTGTATTGTGTTGAATCCTTCCATAAATTCGTTATTTTTGGGGAGTTTATTTCTATCGAGTCAGCATAAGCTTTGCTTTGCGTTTGTGTTTCTGCTTCAAGAACGCTTAAAGTGGCAATAACTTGAGCATATATATTATTGTATATTTCAGGATGATCGGCATACCAGGCCATTATTGCATCAAACTTCTCTTTGGTTAAATCATATTTTAAAAAAAGCTGTTTGTAATAACCGGCAATAATTGTTTTATCTAAATTATATGAATTTGGGTTGTTATTCATCACCGCCTCAATTGTATGAAAATCTATGAGAATGTTGGTCATCATTTTTTCATCAGGAAAACCCTTTGGGGGAGTGTTTTTTGAGTTGCAGGAATACATCCCAATAGTTATAATACTTATAATCAGATATTTATTCATGAATATATATGTTTAAACACTATTAATATTTGCATTGCCTGATGATTCATTATTTTAATTAATCAATAATTTATCCTTAAGTATTTTGGCAATTCTGGTAGATGCTTTACCATCCCATAACTCAGGAATAGTATGGGTTAAAGATTTCAATTCTAGATATTTATCCGTTAATAGCAGGGCTTCTTTATAATTATTTCCAACTAGGATATTCGTTCCTACTTCAATGGTAATAGGACGTTCGGTGTTTTCACGTAATGTAATGCATGGGATGCCAATAAAGGTTGTTTCTTCCTGAATACCACCGCT
>Ga0136636_10000465_pt1 | contig 20440 bp, 16 predicted proteins | sample AntDrymUQ8522106_2_FD_104653 | JGI IMG/M metagenome (GOLD analysis project Ga0136636, IMG submission 104653) | Polar desert sand microbial communities from Dry Valleys, Antarctica - metaG UQ852 (21.06) | ecosystem: Environmental > Terrestrial > Soil > Desert | place: Antarctica: Dry Valley... | reverse complement strand
GCGGTCGTCTGGCCAAACGAGCTGATCAGATAATCACTGTAGAGGTCGAAAAGTTCATCGTCTGTCATAGATTGGAGTATACCATAAGGGTGTGATTCACTGGTGCGTAAGGTGAGTAATTATTGAGGCAATTGAATGCACGCTGCTGCTCGAAGATGTGTATGAGAATATTGTGTTTGCTAGTGACGCAGCATAACCTGACTGCCATCCACTAGGTGCAGCCGCAATTTTGCATTTTGCATTCCGCAATCACGCTAGCCTGAGCCCCGGCGCTACATCCAGCTCCCAGCCGCTCTGGACGCCCGTCTCGAAGCGGTAGAAGGCGGCGGCGGCAACCATGGCCGCGTTGTCGGTGCAGAGCGAGAGCGGCGGGTAGCGCACGGGCACGCTGGCGCGGCGGGAAAGCTCCTGGCGCAGGCGGGTGTTGGCGGCCACGCCGCCCGCCAGCAGGATCTCCGAGGCCCCGAAGCGCTGCGCGGCGGCGACGGCCTTTGTCACCAGCACATCCACCACCGACTCCTGGAAGGCGTGGGCGAGCTGGCCCACGAACTGCGCGTCGAGCGGTGGCTGCTCCGCTTTGGGGCCGGGCTGCGCGGCGTTTTGGGCCTTGCGCTTTGTTTGGGCCGTGGGCAGGCGGGCCGCGAGCTCGTGGCGCTCCTGGGCCTTGTGCAGCACGGCGGTCTTTAGGCCGCTAAACGAGAAGTCGAAGCTGTCGCGCAGCCAGGCGCGGGGCAGCATGCTGGCGCCTGCCACGCCCTCGGCCACACGCTGGATGGCGGGGCCGCCGGGGTAGCCGAGGCCGAGGATGCGGGCCACCTTGTCGAAGGCCTCGCCCACGGCGTCGTCGCGGGTCTGGCCGAGCAGCTCGTACTGACCGTGGCCGCGCAGTAGCGCCAGCAGCGTGTGCCCGCCGCTCACCACCAGAGCCACAAGCGGGAACTCGGGAGGAGACACGGAGACCGGGAGACCGGGAGACAAGGAGCGCCTATCGGCATTGAGGAGCTGTCGTGCGGGCTCGTCGTCTCCTTGTCTCCTTGTCTCCTTGTCTTCCTGGCTGGCGCTCCCGAGCCAGTTGGCGTAGATATGCGCCTCCAGGTGGTTCACGCCCACGAAGGGGCGGCCCTGCTGCCAGGCGATGGCCTTGGCGGCGTTAAGCCCGGTGAGCAGGGCGCCGCTGAGGCCGGGGCCGTAGGTGGCGGCAACGGCGTCCACCTCGGCCCAGCCGCGCGGCAGCACGCTCAAGGCCTCCTCGATCACGGGCACAAGGCTGATGATATGCTGGCGCGAGGCGACCTCGGGCACCACGCCGCCGTAGCGCTGGTGCAGGTCCATCTGCGAGGCCACAACGTTGGCGAGCAGATCGCGCCCGCCGCGCACCACGGCGGCGGCCGTCTCGTCGCACGAGGTCTCCAGTGCCAGGATGGTGAAGCTGTCGGGAAGCTGCGTCATGGGGACAGTATAGCTCAGGATGGCAAGGGCGCCGTACAGCCGAGCCATCCGCACGCCGGGGCGCTGAAGCGCCCGGCTACGGGTGCGCACAGGCCGCCGGTGCGGCCTCACCAGCCCGCGCAGGCGGGCTTCGCTACCCCTAGCCGCGGCTTCAGCCGCCAGGCACCGGGAACGCCACCGCCTCGCCCGAAAGCATATGTCGCACCCACCATCTAGACCACGTGCGTCATGTCAGACAGTCTAGCTCAGGATGGCAAGGGCGCCGTACAACCGAGCCATCTGAGGGTGCGACGTATGCTAAGAAGAAATCCATGTTGCCGCTTGACGATATATCGTTAGCGTGCTACAATCCGACACGTAGCGATATATCGATATAAAAGGACAGCAACTATGTCACGACGCTTTGGCCCCCGCTGGGGCACCCAACCACCCGAAGGTCCGTGGGTCTTCCCCTTCTTCGGCCCGCACCCGCGCTTCTTCGGCCCGCACGGCCCCAACAAGTTCTGGGCCGGCCCCAAAGACGGCCCGCCCTTCGGCCCACCCCCCGGCCCGCGCTGGGGCGGCCCGCCCTTCGGCGACGATCCGTTCGGCCCTGGCCCAGGCCGACGCCGCCAGCGCCGGGGCGACATCAAGTACGCCCTGCTGGAGCTGCTGGCCGAGCGCCCGCGCCACGGCTACGAGCTGATCAAGGAGCTGGAGCAGCGCTACGGCGGCTTCTACCGGCCCAGCCCCGGCTCGGTCTACCCCACGCTTCAGCTCCTGGAGGATGAGGGCCACCTCAGCGCCTCCGAGCAGGAGGGCAAGAAGGTCTACACCGTCACCGAGTCGGGCCAGCGCCTGCTGGCCGAGCGTCAGGCAGGGCCGACGGACGAGCGTGGCGGGCCTGGCGGCAACCCGTGGGGCCGTGGCCCCATGCACGGCGGCGCCCCCGAGTTGCCCGAGCTGCGCACGCGCATGCAGGGGCTTATGGCCGCCGTGCAGCAGGTGGCCCAGCACGGCAGCCCCGCCCAGCTCCAGGCCGCCATGGCCCAGCTCGACACGACCCGCCGCGAGCTGTACCGCATTCTCGCCGAGGATGGCGAGCGCGCGGGTTAGTTCAGGGCGCCCACGAGGGGCGCCCCGACGCTCTTCTCCCTAAAGAGGTGCCCCACGTGGGTTAGCTTCTTGCCGGTTCGCGCCCTTCGCCGCCCTTCGCGCGCTTCGTGGTCCAAGGCGTATCAATCTCTACAGATGATACCCAACCACCGCGCGCCACTGGGCGGCGCAGTGGGCCTCGCCAGCCCAGACGCATAGCGCGTTCCAGACGCCCTTCTCCCAGAGCAGCGTGCTGAGGCGGTGGTTACTCTCGTAGAAGACATCGTCCTCGCCCACGCCAAGCACGATCTCCATACGCCGTAGCGCATTAAGGCGTTCAGAGTCCTCGAGCTGTGGCAGGTAGTGGCAGGGCGTGTTGAAGTAGATCGTCTCATCGTAGTAGCCGTCGAAGAGCGGCCTGTAGCGCCCGATGCGCGCCGTCAGGTCGAAGCGGCCGCTGAAGGCTACCAGCTTGGCGAAGCGCTGCGGGTGGCGGAAGGCGATGTTCGCGGCGTGAAACGCGCCCAGGCTACAGCCGTGGGCGATCAGAGTCGGGCTCGGGTTCAGCTGCGCGCTCAGCGGCAGCACCTCGTCCAGCACGTAGCTCTCATAGGCCACGTGGCGGGCGATACGCTCGTGCGGCGCCTTCCAGAAGCCGTACAGGCTCTCGTAGTCGATGCTGTCGAGGCAGAACAGCTGGATGCAGCCGCCCTCAATCGCTGGCCGCAGCGCATCCACCAGCCCCCAGCTCTCGTAGTCGTAGAAGCGTCCGCCACGGGTGGGGAAGACGATCACCCGCGCCCCGGCGTGGCCGAACACCAGCAGCTCCATGGTACGGTGAAGCCGCTCGCTCCACCAGCGATGATATGCGCGCTCCATATGGACATCCTCGGTTGCATGCTATGCCAGCAACAGAAGCACTGTAATGCGCCCACATTGGCCACTGATGAAGCGACGCTGCACATGCTGTTATCGGAAGGTTAAGCGCTCTCGGGGCGCATCCGGTCCAGGGCCGTGCGCAGGATCGGCGCCCAGAGCGCGTAGCCGGCCGCGCTCAGATGCAGCCCATCCGCGACAAACAGCTCCGGCCGCGGCTTGCCGTCTGCGCCAAGCATCGGCCCAACAATATCTACGTACAACCCATGCGGGCGCGCGGCGAGCAGCTGGCGCGCTGCTGCGTTCACCTGCGCGACCTGCTCGCGCAGCGCCCAGCGCGCCGGGCTCGGCTTGATCGCAATAAACGCCAGCGGCGCCGTGGCCATCCACCTGTCGGCGCGCTCAACCAGTGCGTCGAGCGACCGGATCACCTCGTCGGGCCGACGCCCATCGCCAAGGTCGTTGTCGCCGGCATAGACCACCAGGGCGCCGGGGTCGCAGGGCAGCACCAACCGCTCGAAGAAGTGCGCGCAGGCAGCCATGGTCGAGCCGCCGAAAGCGCGGTTCACCACAGAGCGCGGCGCCATATCGTCTGCCAGGGTTGCCCACAGGCGCAGCGACGAGCTGCCGTAGAACAGGGTCCCGCCCGCTGGGGGCGGCCTGAGCGCGTGTGCCCGCTCGATCGCCCGCACCTCCTCCTCATACCAATCCACGCCAGCACGCTCCTTGGCAGGCAGCACCAACACGCGCACAGTATACACGCGCACTGGCGGGGCGTGATCGTACCCATCGGGCCGAGGGGTGCGCGACGTGCCCCACGCCGTCTAGATCGCGAACGCACGAACGGACGATTGGAGCACGAACAGCGCAAACGCGAACCTCCACGGGCGTGGCCGGTTTCGCGGTGGTTCGCTGTCCTTCGCGCCTTCGTGCTCCAAAGGGCTCGGGCGTCTCGGCAGCTGTGGGGGAACACTAAACCCTCAGGGAGAGGTTGAGCCTAGATCAGCTTGCTGAGAACAGCGTCGGGAACCTGGGCGCGCAGCGCGGGGAACGCCTCGATGATGCGCGCGATGTCGGCCAGATCCTTCTGGCGCTTGCTGCTGCGGCGCGTAGCATCCTGGGCCGCCCAGAGCTTGCCGCGCAGCACATCGTCGAGGCTAGCCACGGGCAGGCTCAGGCCCAGCACATCGCGGCGGCTCGCCCGGTCAACAAAGTCGAAGTAGCGCGGGTCGGTCTGAAACTGGATACGCAGATCAGAGCCTGGGATCGCAACATTGAGGCTATGGGGGAAGCGCCGAACCGTGAACGAGGGCGGCAGGATCGCCTCGATCTGATCGACCTGGTCTGCGGCGACAACAAGATCAAGGTCGAGGCTCACAAGCGGCTCAACATAAGCATTTACGGCCTGGCCGCCGATGGCGCAGTAGCGCACGCCGGCAGCATCAAGCAGCGCGAGAAACTGCTCGATCGCGTTGCCGCTGTCCATTGTTACCGCCTTCCAAAACTCAAGCGCCTGCACGGCTCGCCTCCCCGCGTCGTTGGTATGCACGTAGTGTAGCACGGCCCCCGCCGGGCGTCTTGTCCACAGATGACGCAGATTTCCGGCCTATTGCTGGCCCCAACAGTGCGCGCTGCCAGTGCCCGCTGTGGCAACTTCCAATTTCTGGTCGAGCAAGAATGGCAGCAGGTACGCGCAGCGGGGCAACCCGGGGCGACGCGCTTCCCCCCCTTGACCGGATCTGAGGCGCTAGTCGCTGGCGGCTATCCATCGCGGGGTGCTGGATTGGCTCCGCATCCTGGCCATTGACGAGCTCATTCATGACGGGCGACTCGACACATACCGGCCGGACAAGCAAGTGGCAACGTAGAGTTAGTGGCATTCGGCCCATATCGTCACGCGGTTCCGCCCGCTGTGTTTAGATTGGTAGAGGGCTTTATCAGCTTTAATGATCACATCCTCTGCCTCATGCCCGTGCGTGGGGTAGGTTGCCACGCCAAAGGACATAGTGATCTTCAGATCTTGCCCATCATGGTGGAGGACGAAATCAGCACATATTTGCCTGATCTCCTCCGCACGTCTAGCGGCAGTATTTACGGGAGATCCGGGCATCACCAGCAGAAATTCTTCACCGCCATACCGACAGACAATATCCGAGCTGCGCGCATTCTTTCGTATCAGGCTGGCGACTTCTATCAGGAGCTTATCGCCAACCTGATGTCCGTACATGTCGTTGATCTTTTTGAAATAGTCAATATCTGAGATGATCACACTCAGGTGGTCGTGATCACGCTCGGCGCGGGCGATCTCACGCGTCAGGGTTTCGGTCAAATAGCGGCGGTTGTACAGGCCGGTCAACGGATCACGCAGGGACTGTTCGCGTAGCACAGCCTGGAGCTGTTCAATCTCCGCCACTTGGAGGCGTAACTCCTCGTTAGCACGCAGTAGCGCCGCCTCTGCGCGCTTTCGTTGAGTAATGTCTTCCTTGACGGCCACATAATGCGTGGGGACTCCATGCTGGTCGGTGATTCGTGAGATGATAGCCGACTCGTAATAGAGCGAGCCATCCTTCTTGCGATTCACGAATTCACCGTGCCAATGTTTCCCCGCCGTAATGGCCACCCACAGTTGGCGGTGCGTCTCTGGCGGCGTGCGATCCGTTTTTAGGATGCGCGGGTTTTTTCCGACAGATTCATCAAACCCATAGCCAGTGACTTGGGTAAAATGGGGATTCACATATTCAATCGTCCCATCCAGCGTGGTGATCACAATCGAAGCCGAGCTCTGCTCGACCGCTCGCGTAAGCTTGCGCAGCTCCATCTCGACACGCTGACGCTCGGTAATCTCCCGCCTCGGCCTCCAGCCCGAGCCCCTCGACAAGCGCGTGCGCGCCCTGGTGGCGCCCGCCCTGGCCCGGCTGGGGCCTGTGCGCTTCGAGCAGCGGCGCCGCGCGGCGGCTTCCGGCGTTGTGCGCCGCATCCCACAGCTGGAGTACGCCAGCAGCGTCGAGGCCGCCGCCGCGATCAGCCAGGAGCGCATTGTGGCCGAGCTCGTTGGGACGCTGTAGCACACGGCTCGCACACACCGTCCACCGCCTACCGTCCACCGTCCACCGTCCACCGTCCACCGTCCACCTGCATCCACAAGTTTCAGTGGGTGCTCAACAATTGATCATAGTCGGCGTGCGTGCCAATCCAAAACCACACTACCCCTTCCGGTTTGTTCAGGCCTAATGCACGATACTGTTGCCCAACGCGCACTGACCAGAGCTGTTTGCCTTCCCAACCTTCTTGAAGTGCAACGACGGATGCGCCGGATCCGCCTTAAGCAGTTCGTAGTTCTTATCCGCCAGCGCTTGCACATCTTTGGGGAGTTGCTGATAGTAATGCCAAAAACGCGGGAGCGTGAAATGCATCATAGCGGCTTCGTTAAGCCAGCTTGATATTCTTGCTCCACCTCTGCAAGCACGCTATCAAGCCGCCCTGCTTCCAAATCGTCCTCGATTTGCCGATCCCATACCTGTGCGTGATATTCGTCAAGCCAAGCCTTCAAGATAGTAAGCTCTTTCGGCGATAGTTGCGTAATTGCAGTTTCTATCTCTTGAACGCTCATTGTCGAACTCCTTACGCTGTTATCAAAGCATAGCACGCGCATACTTTTGGCCTACGCATCTCATTGTAGCACGGCCGGGCCGAATGAAGCGCCATTCCCAAATGAGGCATATGGGCCGAAAATCTGCGTCGTCTGCGGACAACATGCCCGGTCCATTCTAGCTGGTACAATAGGGCCGGGTCGTCCCCCCAAGCGACAAGGAGCCTCCCTAATGGCCGAGACGGTAGATCTACTCCTTACCGGCGGCACTGTGCTAACGATGGACGCGAGCTGGACGGTGATCCCCAACGGGGCCGTCGCCGTGAGCGGGCGCCAGATCGTCGCCGTTGGCCCCGCCGCCCAGCTGGCGGAGCGCTATACCCCGCGCGAGCGCATCGACTGCACCGGCTGCGCCGTCATCCCCGGCCTGATCAACGGCCACGCCCACGTGCCGATGAGCCTGCTGCGCGGCATGGCCGCCGACCAGCAGCTCGATGTCTGGCTCTACGGCTACATGTTCCCCGTGGAGAGCCAGTTTGTGAACGAGGAGTTCAGCTACGTCGGCACGCTGCTCTCCTGCGCCGAGATGCTGCGCGGCGGCACGACGACCTTCTGCGACATGTATTTCTTTGAGGAGCAGGTGGCCCGCGCCGCCGACGAGGCCGGCATGCGCGCGATCTGCGGCCAGACGGTGATGCGCCTGCCTACCCCCGACGCCCCCTCGTTCGATGAGGGCCTGGAGCGCGCCCGCCGCTTCATCGAGCAGTGGATCGGCCACGAGCGTATCGTGCCCACCGTCGCCCCCCACGCCCCCTACACCTGCACCGACCGCATCTACCAGGAGGCCTCGGCGCTCTGCCGCAAGCACGGCGTCCCGCTCGTCACCCATCTCTCCGAGACGGCCCGCGAGGTGGAGGAGAGCTTCAAGGAGCGGGATGTCACGCCCATCCGCTACGCCAAGCGCGTGGGCGCCTTCGATGTGCCCTGCATCGCGGCCCACTGCACCCACGCCACCGACGACGACATCCGCCTGCTGCGCGAGGCCGGCGCCGGTGCCGTGCCCTGCCCCACCAGCAACCTCAAGCTCGCCAGCGGCGTGGCCCCCTACAAGCGCCTGATCGACGCCGGAGTCCGCATTGGGATCGGCACCGATGGCCCTGCGTCCAACGACGATCAGGATATGTTCACCGAGATCCAGCTCGCCGCTCTGCTCCCCAAGGGCATCAGCGGCGATCCTACCGCTGTGCCCGCCCGCGAGGCGTTCGCCCTCGCCACCTGCTGGGGCGCAAAGGCCGTCCACCTGGATCATCTCGTGGGCACGCTAGAGCCCGGCAAGCGCGCCGACCTCGCCGTGGTGGAGCTTGGCAAGCTGCACAGCGCCCCACGCTATCTCTACAGCCCGGACGCGATCTACTCGCACCTGGTGTACGGCGCCCGCGCCGCCGATGTGCGCGATGTCCTGGTAGATGGCCGCCTCCTCGTACATAACCGCGCCCTGCTCACCCTAGACGAGCCGAACATCATCGCGCGCGCCCAGGTGATCTCCGCCCGCATCGACGAGTTCCTCGCCTCGCGGGAGGCGAACCTCCTGGCGAAGATTATCGCCCTCGGCGGCGTGCAACAGCAGACTGAGATCTTCGAGATCCAGGTCAAGGCCCACCTTGGCCCCAACGGCGAGCGCAGGGTCGCGCAGCTGCTGGCCGACCCGAGCGTGAGCATCACCAAGCAGAGCGCCCGCACGCAGTACGACACCTATTTCCTATTCAAAAACCACGAGCGGCTGCGCATCCGCGAGGATCACCGCACCGACCCCGGCGCCCGCCCCGAGCCCAAGTACACCGTGACGCTGATGGCCGAGGCGCGCCGCGGCGACTACCCCCACGCCATTGTGCTCTCACGCGCCCGCTACACCGCCCCCGCCGACCACACGGTGCGCTTCTACCGCGAGTATTTCCAGCCCGACAAGGTGACGGAGCGCGAGAAGCGCCGCAAGCGCTGGCGTATCCTCTACAAAAACCACGACTTCGCCGTGAACTTCGACACGCTGCTCGGCAGCGACCCCGGCCCCTACCTGGAGATCAAGAGCCGCACCTGGAGCAGCCGCGACGCCGCCACGCGCGCAGGCCTGATCGGCGAGCTGCTCGCGCTCATCGGGGTGGACGAGGACGCCCTGGTGAAGCAGGAGTATGTGGAGATGGAGTAGCAGGAGACAAGGAGACAAGGAGACAAGGAGATAAGGAGACAAGGAGACAAGGAGACTAGGAGACAAGGAGACAAGGAGACACCCCTTGTACTCCGCTAGGCGCTCCTTGTCTCCTTGTCTCCCCAGCGAGCGCAGCGAGCGATGCTCCTTGTCTCCCCAGCGAGCGCAGCGAGCGATGCTCCTTGTCTCCCGGTCTCCCGGTCTCCCTCGGAGATGCCCAATGACAAAACCTTACCTCATCGGCCTCACCGGCGGGATCGCCTGCGGCAAGAGCACTGTGCTGGCGATGCTGGCCGCACTGGGCGCCCGCAGCATCGACGCCGACCGGGCCACCCACCGTGTGCAGCAGCCCGGCACGCCCACCTACCAGCAGATCGTGGCCGCCTTCGGCCCCGCCATCCTGAGCAGCCCCGGCGGCCCGATCGACCGGCGCAAGCTCGGTGCGCTTGTCTTCGGCGACCCGCAGCTGCTGCGGCGGCTGGAGCAGATCGTTCACCCCGCTGTACGCGCCGAGATCAACGCTTTCCTGGATGCGGTCGGCAAGGCCGGCGGCTACAGCACGCGCCTGCGCCCCATCGAGCGCCCCGTGGCCGTGATCGACGCCATCAAGCTGCTCGAGTCTGGCTGGGCCAAGCAGTGCGACCAGGTCTGGGTGGTGACGTGTCCCGAGGATCAGCAGCTCGATCGGCTGATGCACACGCGCGGCATGAGCGAGGCCGACGCGCGCCAGCGCATCGCCGCCCAGGCCCCGCAGGCCTCACGCCTGGCCCAGGCCACTGTGGTGATCGACAACAGCGGCAGCCAGGCCCACACCCGCGCCCAGGTCGAGGCCGCCTGGCAGAACGTGCTCAGCGCCATCCACAGCCAGTAGGCTAACTTATCCGCAGATTACGCAGATTGCGCAGATGTGGCGCGACCGGCCCTCAATCGGCGTAATCTGCGTAATCTGCGGACAGCTCTCCGTCGTGGCGGGATACTCACTCCACCGGGATCGCCACCTCGCCCAGCACGCCCCCCAGCACCCCCGCCGCGGTGCGCCCGCGCAGCGCGCTCTCGGGGCGCAGCAGCAGGCGGTGGCGCAGCACGGGCGTGGCCAGGCGCTTCAGGTCGTCGGGGATGGCGTAGTCGCGGCCGGCGAGTGCGGCTGCGGCCTGGCCCGCGCGGAAGAGCGCCAGCGTCGCCCGTGGGCTTGCGCCGAGCGCCAGATCTGGGTGTGCGCGCAGGGCGCCGGCCAGCCGCACGAGATAGTCGCGCAGCGGCTCGGCCACATGCACGCCCCACACGGCTCGCTGGAGCTCCGGCAGCTGCGCGCCCTCGGCCACCGGCCCCAGCGCGTCGATCGGGTGGGCGCCCGCCAGCGCGTCGAGCATCGCCAGCTCCTCGGCGGGCGTCGGGTAGCCCATGCTCACCTGGAGCAGGAAGCGATCAAGCTGCGCCTCTGGCAGCGGGAAAGTGCCCTCGAACTCCACCGGGTTCTGGGTGGCGAGCACCAGAAAAGGCTTAGGCAGCACGTGGGTCTCGCCGTCCACGCTCACCTGGCCCTCGCCCATCGCCTCTAGCAGCGCGCTCTGGGTGCGCGGTGTGGCCCGGTTGATCTCATCCACCAGGATCACGCTGCTGAAGATCGGGCCGGGCTGGAACACAAAGCGCGCCTCGCCCTGGCGGTACACGCTCACGCCCGTCACATCGTTGGGCAGCAGGTCTGGCGTACACTGCAGGCGGCGAAACGGCACGCCGAGCGACACGGCGAGCGCGCGGGCCAGCATGGTCTTGCCGACGCCGGGCACATCCTCGATCAGGGCGTGGCCGCCGCAGAGCAGCGCCACCAGCAGCAGATCCACCGCCTCGGCCTTGCCCACAATCACGCGGGCAATATTCTGGCGCACCGTGTCGGCGAAGGCTGGGATCTCGGCAAGGGAGAGTGCCATAATGTTACCAGATAGCCCTCACCCCCGCCGCTGGCGCGGCACCCCCTCTCCCGCGCGCGGGAGAGGGGGCAGGGGGGTGAGGGCCGCTAGAACTGCCCCGCAAAATGGCACGCCGCGAAGTGGCCCTTCTTCTTCTCCTCAAGCGCCGGCTCCTCCTCGCGGCAGATCTCGCGGGCGATCCAGCAGCGCGGGTGGAAGCGACAGCCTTTGGGCGGGTTGATCGGGCTCGGCACATCGCCCTGCAGCACGATCCGCTCGCGGCGCTGCGTCGGGTCGGGGTTGGGGATGGCCGAGATCAACGCCTTGGTGTAGGGGTGCAGCGGCTCGCGGAACAGATCGTCGCGGCTAGAGAGCTCCACCAGCTTGCCCAGGTACATCACGCCCACCCGGTCGGAGATATGCTCCACCACCGCCAGGTTATGTGCGATGAACAGATAGGTGAGCCCGAACTCGCGCTGCAAGTTTTTGAGCAGGTTCAGCACCTGCGACTGGATCGACACGTCCAGGGCGCTCACCGGCTCGTCGCAGACGATCAGCTTAGGCTCCATGATCAGGGCGCGGGCGATGCCGATGCGCTGCCGCTGCCCGCCCGAGAACTCGTGGGGAAAGCGGGTCATCTGGTTGGCGTGGAGCCCCACCCGGCCCAGCACCTCGCGCACGCGCTCGCGGCGCTCGTTCACCGTGCCAATCCCGTGGATCACCAGGCCCTCCGCGATGCTCTCGCCCACCGTCAGGCGCGGGTCGAGCGAGGCGTAGGGGTCCTGAAAGACGATCTGCATATCGCGGCGCAGCGCCTTCATCTGCCTGCCGCCAGCCTTGAGCACATCCTTGCCCTCGAACAGCACCTCGCCAGCCGTGGCCTGCTCCAGCCGCAGCACCGTGCGGCCCGTGGTCGTCTTGCCGCAGCCCGACTCGCCCACGAGGCCCAGGGTCTCGCCCTGTTTCACGGCGAAGCTCACGCCATCCACGGCCTTCACCGTTGCCACGGTGCGGCGCAGGATGCCGCCCTTGATTGGAAAATACTTCTTGAGGTTCGTCACCTCCAGGAGCGCGCTGCTATCGGGTGCGGCGCTGGGCGCCGTGTTCAGCTTGGGGGCTGCCATAAAGGTCCTCAATTCAAAATGCAAAATGCAAAATGTACCAGCTATACAGCACGTTGTCTGCCGGGCCATGCTCGTGCTGCAGGGCCGCGTTCCGGCTTTTGCATTTTGCATTTTGCATTTTGCATTTACTCATACAGCCAGCAGCGCACCTTGCGCCCATCTTCGAGCGGGATGAGCGGCGGCGGCTGGTCGCACTTGTCGAAGCGTTTGCTGCAGCGGGCGGCGAAGCGGCAGCCCTTGGGCGGGTTCATCAGGCTGGGCACCGTGCCAGGGATCACCTCCAGGTCGTGCTTCACCTGGCCGAGCACGGGCATGGAGTTCAGCAGGCCCACCGTGTAGGGGTGCTTCGGGTCGGCGAAGAGCGCGCGCACATCGGCGTACTCCACCACCTGGCCCGCGTACATCACGATCACATTGTCGGCCATCTCGGCCACCACGCCCATGTCGTGGGTGATCAGAATGATCGCCATATCGACCTTCTCGCGCAGATCGCGCATCAGGTCGAGGATCTGGGCCTGGATCGTCACGTCGAGCGCCGTGGTGGGCTCGTCGGCGATCAGCAGCTCGGGGTTGCAGGCCAGCGCCATAGCGATCATCACGCGCTGGCACTGCCCGCCAGAGAGCTCGTGGGGGTACTGGCTCATGCGCCGCTGCGGGTCGGCCAGGCCCACCATCGTCAGCAGTTCCACGCAGCGCCGCTCGGCCTCGGCGCCCTTGATGCCCTGGTGGATCTCCAGCGTCTCTGTGATCTGGTCGCCCACTTTGAAGACCGGATTGAGCGCCGTGGTGGGCTGCTGGAAGATCATCGAGATCCTATCGCCGCGGATCTTGCGCATCTCCTCGTCGTTGAGCAGGGCGAGATCCTTGCCGTCGAAGATCACCCGGCCATCCACGATCTTGCCGGGGTAGCTCACCAGCCGCAAGATCGAGAGCGAGGTGACGCTCTTGCCCGAGCCAGACTCGCCGACGATGCCGAGCGTCTCGCCGCGCCGCAGCACGAAGTCCACCCCATCTACCGCCTGCACCACGCCGTCCTCAGTGAAGAAGTGCGTCTTGAGCCCTTCCACGCGCAAGAGCTCGCGGGCGCTGCTACTCACCGTGCGCGATTGGGCGCTTGTTCTCGTTGTGGGTGCTGTGGTCATAGCGCGCTCCTGCCTAAATTCGCTGCCTTGGGTCGAGCGCATCGCGTAGGCCGTCGCCGATGTAGTTGATCGCGATCGAGGTGAGCAGGATCGGCAGGCTGGGGATGAGCGGCATCCAGGGGTGCTGGAACATGTAGCTCTGAGCAAACGAGAGCATGTTGCCCCATGTAGGCGTTGGGTCCTGGATGCCGAAGCCCAGGAAGCTCAGGGCCGACTCTGCCACCAGCGTGCCGTTTACGCCCAGCGTAAAATCTACGATCATTGGCGGCAGCGAGTTCGGGAAGATGTGCTTGCTGAGAATGCGCAGGTTGGAGGCGCCGAGCGCGCGCGACGACTCGATGTAGACATTCTCACGCACCGAGAGCACCATGCCGCGCATCAGGCGCGCCGTGCCCGTCCAGCCGAACAGGGCCAGAATCAGGATCACGGCGAAGATAATCCGCGCCTCGCGTTCGCTTACCGCAAAGATCCAGGCCAGGAAACTTACAAAAAACTCTGGGAGCGGCACACTATTAATATTCTGCACCAGGATCGACGCAAGGATCAGGAGCAGCAGCAGCGTGGGGAAGGTGGCCACCACCTCCAGGATGCGGCTGATCAGCGTGTCCACCCAGCCGCCAAAGTAGCCCGCCAGCATCCCGAGCACCACGCCGATCACCGATGAGATGATCGTCGCGATCAGGGCCGTGCCCAGCGAGACGCGCGAGGCGTAAAGCAGGCGGGTCAGAAAGTCGCGGCCTAGATGATCGGTGCCAAGCACGCGGAAGTTCCCCTCCACATCGGTCGTGAAGGGCGGCACAAAGCGTGTCTGCAAGTTTGGCTCGTCGCGCGGGAAGGGCGCAATCACAGGCGCCAGCGCGGAGACGATCACTAGGAAGCCCAGCAGCCATAGGCAGACGACGGCGAGCTTGTGTTTGCGGAAGCGCCGCACCACAATCTGCCACTGGCTCTCGGATTTCCCGCCCGCTGTATCGGCAACTGGAACGGCTGTGGTAGATGTAGCCATCTGCTTCTCCTAGCTGAGCCTGATACGCGGATCGACCAGCGTGTACAGAATATCGGTGATCAAGATGCCGATCAGCAGCAGGATCACATTCACAAACAGCAGCGCCATCACCACATTATAGTCGTTGCGGCCCAGCGCGTCGATAAAGAGCCGCCCCAGCCCCGGCCAATTGAAGACCGTCTCGGTGATCAGCGCGCCACCAAAGATTGTCGCCAGCACGCCGGCCAGCAGCGTCACAAACGGGATGAGCGAGTTGCGCAGCGCGTGCTTGATCACCACCATGCGCTCCTTCACGCCCTTGGCCCGCGCGGTACGCACATAATCTTGCTGCAGCACCTCTAGCATGCTGCCGCGCACAAAGCGGCTCCAGCCCGCCAGGCTGATAAACGTGAGCACGCTACAGGGCATCAGGAAGCGCAAGAAGCGATCAAGAAATGAGCCCGCCTCGACGTTGCCGATCAGCGGGATCACAATATCGCGCGTGCCCACGGCATCGCCAGAGGGCAGGAAGGGCAGGCCCGCCTGCTTCGCTAGGATCGAGAAGATCAGAATGGCGAAGATGCCAAAGACAAAACTTGGCAGCGATGCGCCAATAAAGGCCACCGTCGTCATAATATAGTCGAAGCGCGAGTACTGCTTCACGGCGGAGTAGACGCCGATCGGCACGCCGATCAGGATGGCCAGCAGCACCGACGCGCTCATCAGATAGAGCGTGTAGGGCAGCCGCGTCATAATCAGGTCGGTCACGGGGCGGTCGCGTAGGATCACCTGGCTCACCCCGAAGTCGCCGAAGAAGACGCCCCGGCTCACCTTACGGCCCTCAAGCTCAGCCAGCGTCACCGTATCGGCGCAGCCCTCGGTAATAAACTCCACCCGCCCGTCGGGGTAGGTAAGCTTCACCTGCTGCGGAGTAGCGCAGCCCACCGCCCAATCGGCGCCAAGCGAGCCGAAGAGCGGGCCGCTGGGCCAGCCGATCAGCCAGCGCGAGAAGCGCACCGGCAAGGCCAGATCGAGCTCGAAGCGCGCCTGCACACGTTTGATGTCGTCTTCGTCGATGCGGTTGGCCCCTGCGTTCTGGCGCTCGGCGAGGAGCGCGTCCATTGGGCCGCCGGGCACGAGATAGAGCAGCCCATACGACAGAATCGCGGCGACGATCGTCACAATCAGCATCTGAAACAGGCGACGAATAAGAAATGTAGCCATCAACGGCTCGCTTTCCGTGTTCCCTTGGCTGGCGCCCCTTGGGCAAGCATGCAAATGCAGAGCGCGGCTGCAAGATCTTAGATCTTGCAGCCGCGCGTCCGACCGGCGCATCACCCCCAGCGCTGCATCGGTCGACGCCTCAACCTACTTCACAAAGAGGTTGAAGTCGATGTGCTCCCAGGTGGGGCTGGCGATGGTGAAGGCCTGCACATCGCCGGCCTCGGCCGCATCGAGCACCGTCTCCACCTCAGCGCCGGCGCCCAGGGTCTCGGTGCCAAGCACGTCTACCTCGCCGGTGAGCAGCTGCGCCACCGCCTGGTTGGTGTCGGCGATGAACTTGATCACGATCGTCTTGATCGCCGGCTCGCCCTTGTAGTAGTTCGGGTTCGCCGTGAAGGTCATGCTCTGACCCTTCTCCCAGCTATCCAGCACGTAGGGGCCATTGCTCAGCGGGTCGTCGACGATCTCGGGCAGGGTGGCCCACTCGGCGGCAGGCACATCGGCCAGCGTGCGGCCATCGGCCAGCACCTGATGCGAGGGGTAGGCGCCCACCGTGGACACGAAGTACTCGGGCCACTGCACGCCAGGGTGGTAAGTCACGGTGTAGCTGGTGTCGCTGATGTAATCCACCATGGCCGTCGACTCGCAGACAGTGAGCGAGACAGCGCCCGACTCCGGGTCGCAGTTGATCTTATTGGCCAGCTCAAAGTCGGCCTGCTTCAGGGGCTCGCCGTCCTCCCACTTGATGCCCTCGACGAACTCGAAGGTCACGGCCAGCTGCTTCATCGTCAGCGCGCCGCTCTCGTAGGTCACGGTCTCGCCGGCAGCGTTCACAACCTCGATGCCAGCGGCAAGCTCAACGGCCTCGCCGTCGGTGTTCCAGACGATATCGCCCGGACTCACCTCGATGTCCTCGTTGGTGGAGCCGCCGCTCTCGATCGTGGGCAGCTCGGTCAGACCCTCCGCCTGGTAATCGTAGTCGAAGGTGGTGGCGGCAGCAACACCAAGCAGATTGGCGGCAGTGCGCTGCACGGCGGCACTCTCGATCAGACCCCAAAGGCTGGCTGGCTCCTGGGTGAAGCCCAGCACCACCGTGTCGCCATCGCTTACCGTCCACTCGTCGATGTTGGCGGTGTAGTACTCGGTGGGGTTGGGGGCGAAGCCCGTCACGCGGTTGGCCGCAGCGGCGGCCTCGGTGCGGTTAAACAGCGGCAGGCTCACCATATCCTTGGTGAACTCCTGCTGGAAAGTGGCGAACTGCGCAATGCGCTCGTCGCGGTTCAGGGTGTTGTTGGCGGCGAGGATAGCCTTGCTGGCCGTATCGTTGCACCAGCCCATGTAGTTCTGACCCTCCCAGTTGTTAGAGGGCAGGGGGATCTGGTTGCAGGCGTAGAGCGTCTGACCGCCCGGATCGGTCTGGCCGACCCATGCGAAGGCGCCGAGCTCGAACTCACGGCGCTGCAGGCCGGTGCTGCTGCCGAACCAGTAGGAGCCGGGGGCGAAGGTCGGGATGATCTGGATACCGCAGGCAGCCATCTGCTGGATGAACACCGCCGACCACGTCTGCCGGAACTGGGCATTCGTCGTGGTGAAGCTCAGCGAGAGCGCCTCGCCGTCGGCGTTCGCGCGCTCGGTCTCGCCCTCGGCCAGCGTCCAGCCGGCCTCATCGAGCAGCGCCGCGCCCTTCTCGACATCAAAGGGGTAGGTGGTAAGGCCCTCGGTCGCCAGCGCCCAGTGGCCCTGGGGCAGGTTGGCGTCCATCAGCAGCTTGCCCTGCTGCGCCTCGTCCAGGAAGGGGTAGACCGACGCGATCAGCTCGGGCCGGTTGGTGCAGTGGGCGATCGCCTGGCGCACCTTCAGATCCCCGATGATCGGGTGCGGCGTTGTCCAGGTCTCGCTCACAGCGGCAGGCGCCGCAGTGGGCGCGCTCGGGTCAGCCGTCGCGGCGACCACCACGGTCTCGCGGATCGGCTCGGCAGTTTGTACGACAACCACGGTCTCGCGGATCGGCTCGGCGGGCGCGACTGGGGCTTGGCCACCACATGCCGCAAGCACGGGCACCATGATCGCCAGCAGGGCCAGGACAGCGAGAGGGCGCTTGGAGAGAATACCCATCTTCGTTCAGACCTCCTTAAACAGACAGCGCTGCGACCATTCGCGACGCTTGCGAACTCGTCGGCACCTGCTGGGGGCACAGCGCCGGGTGAGCAGCATACTCGTGAGCCTGTCACACCCCGGCGGGAAGCTTGCCTGCCGAAACACAAAAACGCCTAAAATCCTCTAGCGTGTAGAGACTGTAAGCGCACAGATGCCCGCAACGCTGCAGGCGCTTCTGTTCGGGCCTGGCTTCGTGTGAGGTAGAGATCCCGTGGTGCCGTGTATGATGCTAACGAATATTTAAGCCAGAGTATAAACTGTTACAGGAGCGCTGTCAAATGTTAAGCCTGTAAAGGCTGTAAAGCTTTACCGCGTATCAGTGGCGTAAAAGGCTCGTGCGCGGGGCGCTGCCGCCCCCGTGCCTCTGGCTCATGCGGGGCGCTGCCGCCCCCGTGCCCCTGGCCCCTTCTGGACTCCCCGGCGTGAGGGGCGCTGCCCCCTCAATCCCCAAAGTTGATGGCCGTCAGCACCCGCGCGCGTGTCGCTGCATGCCTCGGACCGCCAGCGAGCGTGGGCAATGCTGGAGGCGCCTGCGGCGCCAGTGCAGATCCAGCCCGGCTGCGCGGCGGCATTATGTCGCTCCTAGCCCAGCTTCCCCGACCCCGGCGCTAGGCATGCAGCGACACGCGCCCTCGGACGTGGCGGCTATCGGCTTTAGGGGTCCAGGGGACGCAAGTCCCCGGCGGGGGGGGTGTCGGGGGGCGGGCGTCCGCCCCCTGACGCCGGGGTGCGGGGCGGCAGCGCCCGCCCGCGATCCCCGAAGCAGAAAAGGAGGCCGGGGTGCGGGGCGGCAGCGCCCGCCCGCGATCCCTGCGCAAGGGGAAGCCACCGTGCCCAAAGCGCCATGCTATAATATAGCCAAACATCGCCGCCACAGCCCCAAACCCAGGAACTGCCGTGTCAGCGCCACCACTCCTGCTGGCCGAAAGACTCATCCCGGCGCTTCGCACCCTCTGCGCCCAGCCTACGGTTGTGGGCCAGCCCGACGACCTCGCCCACGGCGCGGAGCTGATCGCGGCGCTGCTCCACGGCCTTGGCATGCAGGTGCGCGTTGCGCATAGCTCCGGCACGCCCGTGGTGATCGGCCGCCGCGCCGGGCGCTCCCCCTTCACTCTCTTGCTCTACCACCGTTTCGACACGCCCCCCACCGGCCCCTGGCTCGCCTGGTCCCACGAGCCCTACCAGCTCGCCGAGCGCGATGGCGCGCTCTACGCCCGTGGCGTCTCCGAGGGCAAAGGCCCACTCGTCGCCCACCTGCAGGCGCTCCAGGCGCTGCTCGCCGCCGAGGGCGAGCTCCCCTGCGGCGTCGTGATCGTCGCCGACGGCGGCGGCCTCGCAGGCTCGCCCAGCCTCGCCGCCGTGATCGCCGCCCACCACGAGCTGCTCCGCGCCGATGCGATCCTTGGCAGCGCCGGCGACCGTGATATCCACGGTACCCCGCTCTGCTACAGCGGCACAAAGGGCTTGCTCCAGGTGCGTCTCAGCGTGAAAGGCCCCACTCACCCGCTGCCCGCCGGCACCGCCCCCGCCGTGCCCAACGCGCTCTGGCGCCTCACCTGGGCCCTCGCTAGCCTCAAGGGCGACGACGAGGATATTCGCATCTCTGGCTTCTACGACACGGTAGACGGCCCCACCCGCGAGGAGAACGATCTGCTGCGCGAGGTGCGTCTGGATGAGCGTGGCCGTCTTGCCGCCTGGGGCGCCGACGCCTACCTTTTCGGCATGAGTGGCACGGGCCTTGTGCGCGCCGAGGTGACGCTCCCCACCTGCAATCTGAGCGCCATCCACTGCGAGCCCCCCGGCGAGCTGGCCCAGCTGCCGGCCTCGGCCAGCGCCGTGGTTGATTTTCAGCTTGTGCCGCGCCAGGAGCCCGCCGAGCTCGCCCGCCTCCTGCGCGCCCACCTCGACGAGCGCGGCTTTACCGACTTGCTGCTGGAGCCGCTCCCTGGCGGCTACCCGCCCGCCCGCACCCCCCCCGGCGCCCCCTTCATCCGCCAGATCCTCGGCGCTGGTGCAGCCCTCGGCTCGGTGCTCCCGCTCGTGCCCGCCGGCCCCTTTGCGCTGCCGCTGCAGCTCTTCGCCGCCGCGCTCGGCGCCCCCGTCGCCTCGGTGGGCATCGCCCGCGCCACCAGCTCCCCCCACGGCCCCGATGAGCATCTCCCCCTCGACGACCTCGCCCACCACGGCCAGCTCCTAATCGAGCTGCTGCTCGGGCTGGCCGACGAGTAGCCTTCACGCGTCGTTATCCCCCGGTTAACCTCCCCATAACGCCCACCTAAAACTGCGCGCATACACTCAGGCCAGGCTTGTGTCAGGTTCGGGCTCCGACCCTGTACCCTGTACCCTGTGCCCTGTGCCCTGTGCCCTGAGGTACACCTATGCGCATCGCGCTGATCTGCGAGACCTTCCTCCCCGATGTCAATGGCGTCACGACGACCCTCTGCCGGCTGCTCGAGCACCTCCAGCGCGGCGGCCACGAGGCCCTGCTCTTCGCCCCTCACGGCGCCCCGGAGCAGTACGCCGGCGTCCCGGTGATCCCCCTCGGCGGCATGCCGCTGCCGATGTACCCCGAAGTCAAGCTCACCCCGCCGCAGCCCGGCATCACCGCGCAGCTACGCCGCTTTCGCCCCGATCTCGTCCACCTGGTTGGCCCCGCCGTGATGGGCGCGATGGTGCCCGCGATCGCCCGCAACCTGCGCCTGCCGCTGGT
>Ga0136636_10000464_pt1 | contig 20446 bp, 18 predicted proteins | sample AntDrymUQ8522106_2_FD_104653 | JGI IMG/M metagenome (GOLD analysis project Ga0136636, IMG submission 104653) | Polar desert sand microbial communities from Dry Valleys, Antarctica - metaG UQ852 (21.06) | ecosystem: Environmental > Terrestrial > Soil > Desert | place: Antarctica: Dry Valley... | reverse complement strand
TTTATAATTGAAAATTTTTGAATTATTAATAAATTGCAAAGTGTAGAACATTGAACATTGAACATTGAACATTGAACATTGAACATTGAACATTGAACATTGAACATTAAACATTAAACATTCAAACTCGCCAATACTCTCTCATTGGTAATAGCTCCCCCATGAGCCACACATGTACCTTTCACCAGATCATCTTCAAAATTTAAATTTATTGCTCCTTCTTTATCGATAATAAGTTGCAGAAAATTTAAAATATTTTTTCCGTATAATTTACTTGCATCGCTTGGCATATCTGCAGCCAATGCCGAATTACCAACAATAGAAACCCCGTTTACAACAACAGTTTCCTCATTTTTTGTGTGAGCCGTGTTACCACCTGTAGATGCAGCAAGGTCAATAATTACACTGCCATTTTTCATGCTTGCAATCATTTCTTCTGTAATTAAAACAGGCGCTTTCTTCCCGGGTATAGCAGCAGTGGTAATAATAATATCACTCTTTGCAACGCTCTCTGCAATCCTTGCTTTCTGGCGAGCCATAAATTCTGCCGATTGTTCCACTGCATAACCACCGGCCTTGGCGGCATCTGCCGCCCCTTCTACTTCTACAAACTTTGCCCCTAGGCTCATTACTTCTTCTTTTACCTGTGGGCGTGTATCAAAAACTTCTACTACAGCACCCAATCTTTTTGCGGTAGCAATGGCTTGTAAGCCTGCCACACCTGCACCCAATATCAACATTTTTGCGGGCGGTATACTGCCGGCTGCAGTCATAAACATAGGGAAATATTTAGGATATAAATTGGCAGCTAATAATACCGCTTTGTAACCAGCAATATTTGCCTGGCTACTCAGCACATCCATACTTTGTGCACGGGTAGTGCGGGGCAACATATCAATACTAAAAATGGTAAAGTTTTTTTCTGCGAGTTTTTTTATATTGGCTGCATCAAACAAAGGCTGGTAAAACCCAAACAATATTTTTGCCTTGCAATTTGCAATATCATTTTCATGTAGTGCATGTATAGAAAGTGCAATATCGGCGTTTTGTAAAACATCATTTCGTAAACCCACCGTAGCGCCGGCAGCTTCATATTGCGCATCTGCTGCAAAAGCATTTTCACCTGCGCTTTTTTCAACGATCACATTTACCTGTTGCTTTTTTAATGCAATAATATGTTCCGGCAAAAGAGATACCCGCTTTTCATTATTTGGTTCTTTTAAAACTCCTATCGTCATAAGTAATATTATAGTTTGTAAGATATAAAAAAGACCGTAGAATTTAATTTTAATATTGCAAATTTCTAAACAGACTTGATAGTTTTTTAAAGATTTCCTTTTTTCGTTTGTGGACCTTCTTCTCTAATTTGTGTCTTGCATCTTGTGTGGTCTGCTGTCTGTCTGCTATATGTCTGTAAATCTTGTGCCTTGTGTCTTGTGTATTGTGTATTGTGTATTGTGTCTTGTGTCTTGTGTCTTGTGTCTTGTGTCTTGTATATTGTGTCTTATGTCTTGTGTCTTGTGTATTGTGTATTGTGTATTAAATCTTTTGTCTTGTGTATTATTCTTGTTTCTTGCTTCCTACGTTAATTTAAAAACTTTCCCGGGCATCATTGTTACCACACCTTGCATTTCCAACATTAATAACGCATTTGCCACAGCGCTACTGCTTAATCCACTTTTAAAATACAGTTGATCTATTTGTATATTTTCCTGTTGTGAAAGAATATCGGTTATTATTTTTTCATCAGAAGTAAGTTCTATAAAAAGTTCTCGCTGCTTTTTTACTTTTTTTGGTTCCTCTTTCCAGTTCATTATATGGAGCAAATCATCTGCACAAGTAATAAGTAAAGATTTATTACTTTTTATTAAATAATTACAGCCTTCACTGCGTAAATCATTTACTCTCCCTGGAATGGCAAACACATCTTTATTGTAACTATTTGCAAGTTCTGCCGTAATTAATGAGCCGCCTTTTTTACTGCTCTCAATTACTATTAATGCATCGCATATACCTGCTACTATTCTGTTTCGGCGTGGGAAATTTTGACGATCAGGATTGGTACCACTCATAAAATCTGTAAGCAGCCCACCTTGAGAAAGCATCTCTTTTGCCAGTATTTTGTTTTGTGCCGGGTAAATTTTATCAAGCCCATGTGCCACCACTCCTACCGTTTTTAAATTATTTTTTAACGATGCTTTATGTGCTACAGAATCTATTCCGAATGCAAGACCACTCATTACCACTACATTTTGTTCAGCAATATCTTCCAGTAATTTCTCGCATGTTGCTTTGCCGTATTCAGAGTTATTTCTTGTACCAACAATAGAAATTATTTTTGTAGCATTAAGATCTGCGTTTCCTTTATAATAAAGTAGTGTTGGGCTGTCATAACAATTTAGTAACCGTTGGGGATATTTTTGATCTGTTATAAATAGTGGAGATATTCTGTTTTTTTCTATGAATGCTATTTCCTCTTCGCATATCTTAAAATCGTTAAAATGCTTAATGGAATGTGCTGCAATTGTTCCAATACCATCAATGGTTTCCAACTGCTTTTTGGATGCTTTAAAAATACTTTCAGCATCTCCAAAGATCTCCAGCAATGCTTTTGCACGAACATCTCCAATGTTTGGAATAAGTGTTAGCGCAATTTGAAAAAGCAGGTCATTTGGCATAGGATTTTGCGATTTAAGGTTTTGCGATTTCTAATTGCTTACATATTAATTCGCAAAGTCTTTTATCTAGTTGAGGATGGCGTGGAATAGTTGTTTTCTTTTTTGTTATTTCATTTTGAAAAATATCGTGTTTGCTTCCATGTATTGAAAGAAAACAGTTATGGTCATTCAAGTGTTTTAGAAATTCATTTCTTTTTATTGACATTACGCAATAATTAAATCCTCCTCAAACACCTCATTTTCTTCTTTCTTTTCAGCCCGCATATCCTCCAGATATAATTCCAACGCATTTAATACATTCGCTTTTGTTTCTTCGATAGTTTCCCCTTGAGTAAGTACAGCGGGTATTTCTTTAATTTTGCCAATAAAAAAATTTTCAGATTTAGATATTACCAAGGTAAGTTTCATAAATTAAATTGTAGTGTAAAATTAAGAAGATATCTAATAATTATCCTGAAAATTGTACCGGGAAAAACAGGCAAGAATAATTAATTACTTATCACCGTCAATTCAGTTCTTCTATTTTCTGCTTTACCAGCGTCTGTAGTATTGGATGCTATTGGCTTTGCTTCTCCAAAACCTTTTCCAATAATCCTTTTTGCATCTATAGCTTTACCTTGCAAATATTGAACTACAGCTTTTGCACGGTTCACACTTAAAAGTAAGTTATCTGCAGGTTTACCTACATTGTCTGTATAGCCACTTATCTGAATATTTAAAGCAGGGTTTTCTTTCATTAATGCAGCCACTTTATCTAATTCGTTGAAAGAAATATTTTGCAATGCGGCACTTTTAGAATCGAAAAAAATATTTTTTAAAATAATAGAAGATCCTTTTTGCAAAGGTTGTAAACCAATATTTATAACCAAGGGAGAATCTGAAACATTACCCGTCATTGTAAAATTTTCAGAGAAAAATAAATAACCTTTTCTGTTCACGGTAAAAGCATAATTTTTTCCTTCGGGCAATGTTGTAAGATAATTCCCCTCTTCATCTGTTTGCAATTTTGATAAAACATAACCCGAATCAATTGTGGTTAATTCTACAGAAGAAGGTAACCCCGCATTTGTTTTTTTATCGTAAATTTTACCTTTTATCCAAAAAGTTTTTTGTGCCCTTACATCATCCCTTAATTCGAAACTATATAAATCCAAACCGTTCTTAAAATCTCCTTTATCGCTAGCGTAATAAGCAGTTTTTCCATCGGCAGCTACAATGAGTGATCCTTCATCATCAATTGTATTGATGGGGTAACCAAGGTTGGATGGTTCCTGCCATTGTCCTTTTTCATTTTTTCTTGTTACAAATAAATCGCTCATGCCATACCCTTGATGGCCATTGCTATTAAAATACAGCGTTTGATTATCGGCATGTATAAATGGGCAACCATCATCGCCATTTGTGTTTATAGTGGCACCAAGGTTTTCAGGCTTTTGCCATTGCCCGCTTGCCGACCGGTGACTTACCCAAATATCCGAACCACCAAATCCTCCTGCCCTTGTGCTGGAAAAATAAAGATCTCTTTTATCTGGCGATAAAGATGGGGCAGTCTCCCACGCATCTGTATTTAAATTTCTCCCGATATTCTCCGCTTCACTCCATTCTCCATTTTTATTTTTGTACGAAATATAAAGGTCACAACTGCCAAATCCTTCGGGGTAATTACAGCCTGTAAAAATGAGCCACTCACCATCCTGAGATATATTTTGAGCACCTTCATTAAAATTGGTATTTAACTTTCCTGCTATAGGTTTTGCAGGCTGCCACTGTCCATTTTTTTTATCGCTTTCATAAAAATCTTCATCGCCGTTAATACGCCTGTTAAAAATCATTTTATTGCCATCTACTGTAAGGGAAGGAAGGTACTCTAATGCTGTACTATTAATACTATCACCCATGTTGAATGGATTAAAAATATAGTTTTTTCCTTGATTCATTTTTAAATACTGAAGTGCAAATTGATATGTGTTCTTTCTGTAATTACCGGCCTTAACACTTTGTTCGTTTAGTTTTGGTGTTGCCAAAAAATGGTTTACTGTAGCCAACGCTTTTTCAAAATTTCCGATACCGGCAAGCGAAATAGAATAGGGAAGTAAGAAAGTATTAGCGTAAACAGAATCTTTTAAAAAGGCTGTTTCAAAATCTGCAACAGATGCTGTATAATTTTTCATATTAGCATAAATACCAGCACGTGAAAGATACACATCCAGATATTTAGGATCTGCCTTTAGTGCATCTGCAAGGTGTGCAACGGAGGCAACATATTTACCTTCAGTAGCTTCCTGATAAGCTGTTTCATAAAATACAATTGCCTTTTTATTTACTTTTTCAGGATCGTACCATTGCGCTTTAGCAATACCGCTAAATAAAAACAACATTATTGCAATAAGATGAGTCGGATATTTTTGTGTGTAAATCATTTTCATAAATATGATTGAAGTTAATTTTTATAATAATAATAGAATGTGAAAATTTCTTATTGGTCAATTCAAATAACAGCTTCGTAATAGTGATTTAAATAAAATCATATTATGTTTACAAATATTTTAGAGACCTTTCTTTGTCAATACAAAATTTATAAATCTCATTTAAATGAATAAGACAGTTTTTATAACAGGCGCTACATCAGGCATTGGCAGAGCATGCGCAGAAAAATTTGCAGCAAATAACTACGATATCATTATTACAGGCAGAAGAGATGAACTATTGAAGGAAGTGAAATTATTTTTAGAAAAAAAACATTCTGCCAAAGTAACAACGTTGTGTTTTGATGTTCAAAATAAGGAGGCTGTTTTTAATGCAGTGGAACAATTACGGAAGGATAATAAACAGGTAGATATTTTGATAAACAATGCAGGACTTGCTTTGGGCAAAGACCCTTTTGATGAGGCAGATATTACTGATTGGGAAACCATGATGAATACCAATGTAAATGGGCTTTTATACATGAGTAAAGCATTAATGCCAGATATTAAAAAAAGTAGAGGACATATTGTAAATATTGGTTCTATTGCAGGCAAAGAAGTGTACGAAAATGGTAACGGTTATTGTGCCAGCAAATTTGCAGTAGATGCTATTTCTAAAGCAATGAGATTAGATCTTGTAAAACATGGAATTAAGGTTACTTCTATTAACCCTGGGGCAGTAGAAACCGATTTTTCGATGGTTCGTTTTAAAGGAGATGTAAAAAAAGCAATAGCAACTTATAAAAATTACATTCCATTAACAGCAACTGATATTGCCGACACCATCTTTTTTTGCGCTACACTTCCCTCACATGTGTGCATTAATGATCTTACTATCACATGTTTACAGCAAGCGAGCGCCACAACTTTCTTCAAAGAAATATAAAGTAGTACATCGCCTACAAACAAATATGCAAAAATCTACTTATTACACACAATAAGTGTAATAATTTCCCGTTTAGAATTAAACCAGAGACAATACAGTTCGATGCATCTATAATCCATTTTAAGAAAAGCTGTTACCCAATGATGAATCTTTTAAGAATAAGCGTATTTATTATTTGTTTATGCACTAGCGCAACTGTTTTTGCCCAACCGCTTGCAAAACAGGTAAATGCTTGCGATAACATGGCTATTCTTCAACAGGTTGACAGTCTCAAAAAAGAATTTGAAAAGCAGGGTTTTATGGTAGCCAAAGAGGCAAGTATGCCTATGGAAAGTGAATACGAAATTCCTGTAGTGTTGCCTTTACGAGAAGGCACTTGGTACAGGGTTATTTTTATTGGAGATATTACATCTAGAGTTTACGAGGTAAGAATGTATGATTGGAATGAAAGAGAAGTTGTTTACCAGAAAAAAATGTGGGGAGATGTAGACGGAAATATTATTAACTACGATTACATACCAAAGTTTACTGAATACCACGTTATAAAACCAGTACAGGTTAATAAGAAGAAAAAAAGTCTTTGTGGTTACATTATGATTTTTAAAAAGGTGGTTAAGCCTTAAGTAAAATTTTATTAATTAATATAATGATTGCAGAAAATAGTTAGCTTAAGATTAAATGTCTTAAGTTTTTTTTATTTTTTCAGTTTCCTTTTTATCATTGGCTTCCATCATACGCATACTTTTTGCATCCTGCAAAAATTCAGATGCAAAAATAAATTCATTCAATTGTTTGTTGTCAGAGAAAATGATGTCTTTACTGTTTCCTGTCCATTCCTTTTTTCCTTCTACCATATAAAGAATATTATCGCCAATCTCCATTACGCTGTTCATATCATGCGTATTAATAATAGTAGTAATATTGTATTCAATAGTAAGTTCTCTAATAAGTTTATCAATAACCATAGATGTTACAGGGTCTAACCCTGAATTTGGCTCATCGCAAAACAAGTATTTTGGGTTAAGTACAATTGCTCTGGCTATACCAACTCTTTTCTTCATACCACCACTAATTTCGGAAGGAAATTTTTTGTTGGCGTCTTTTAAATTCACCCGGTCTAAAACTTCATTAACTCTTTTTAATTTTTTAGAATGATTATCGTTTGTAAACATATTCAGTGGAAATTTTATGTTCTCTTCCACCGTCATACTGTCAAACAAGGCAGAGCCCTGAAATAACATTCCTATTTCTCTTCTGAGAATGGTACGATCTTCCTGAGTCATATCAGTAAAGCTTTTTCCGTCGTAAATAATTTCTCCTTCATCGGGTTCAAATAACCCAACAAGACATTTTTGTAATACTGTTTTACCACTGCCGCTTGTACCAATAATTAAATTTGTTTTACCGGTTTCCATGGTATGACTCACACCGTCCAACACCACTTTATCCCCAAAAGATTTTTTTAAATTTTTAAATTCTATCATAACAAAAACGTGTAATTATTTATAGTAACAAAGCAGCCAGGGCATAATCTGAAAGTAAAATCATAATACAACTTACCACCACCGCTTTAGTACTAGACCTTCCAATTTCCAAGGCACCACCTTGTACATAATAACCATAGTATGCAGGTATAGAACTAATAATAAATGCAAATGTGTATGCTTTTATTAAAGCGAACCACACATTAAATGCGGTAAAATTTTCCATTAAACCTCTATCAAAAGTATCGTTAGATAAAATACCGGATGCATTACCAGCAAGCCTTCCGCCCCATATTCCTAATGCCATAGATATAATCACAAGCAATGGAATCATAATTAAGGCGGCAGCTATTTTAGGCATAATTAAGTAAGTCTTTGTATTAATACCCATTATTTCCAATGCATCTATCTGTTCACTTACCCTCATATTGCCAAGCTCACTTGCTATTCTACTTCCCACAACCCCTGCTAATACAATACATACCAATGTTGGAGAAAATTCCAGAATAACAGTGTCTCTTACAATTTGTGCAATGGTACTTTTAGGTATGAGGGGGCTTACCAGTTGATACGCTGTTTGAACCGCACTTACAGCTCCCATAAAAACGGAAACGATAGATACAATGCCGATGGAGCCTATCCCAATATCGTTGCATTGCAACATAAATTCCTTCCAATAAACTTTGGCATTTTCAGGTTTTGCTATCATGCCTTTCAGCATAATAGTGTACCTGCCTAAGTGTGTAATAAAATTCATTCAAAAAAATATTTTTTTACTTTTATATTATCTTTTACCATTAATTATGCCGAAGTCTTAGTTCTACTTTTCCACCATTTATTGCGTTTCATCTCATCTTGTGTTACGGGAAGGGTAGCTGTTCTATTTTTACTTTTAGATTGTGCATCTACAACTGCTATTACCACCATGTTAAAAATGCTTCTTATACTGCTACCAAGCTGCAAAACGTGTACAGGCTTATTTAAACCAAGCAAAATTGGTCCAATACTATCTGCTCCACCTACTTCCTGCAATAGGTTGTAAGCAATATTTCCTGCAGCCAAGTTTGGGAAAATAAGTGTATTTACTTCCCCGTTTACCAATTCTGAAAATGGATAGTTATCTTTTAAAATTTCTTTGTTAAATGCCAATATACCCTGCATTTCTCCATCGCAAATTAATGTAGGTTCTTTTTTCTTAACAATTGCATGCGCTTCCTGTACTAATTTTGCTTCCGGCGAATCGCTGCTGCCAAAGTTAGAATAAGAAAGCATCGCAATTTTAGGAATCACATTAAACTGTTTTACTTCTCTTGCCACCAACAATGTTATTTCTGCGAGTTCTTCTGCAGTGGGGTTAAAATTAACCGTTGTGTCTGCTAAAAATAAAGGGCCTCTTTTAGTAAACAGTAAATACATACCAGCTATTTTTTTAACGCCTGGCTCTGTACCTATTATTTGTAAAGCTGGTTTTATGGTATCAGGGTAATTTCTACTAAGCCCGCTTATCATACAATCTGCCACACCCGTTTCCACCATCATACAACCAAAGTGATTGCGCTCCTTCATAGCCTTATTTGCTTCGTAACGGTTAACTCCTTTCCTATGCCTTTTTTCGAAAAATATTTCTCCGAAAGACTTACGCATCTCTTCGGTATCTTCATCTTTAGGGTTAATGATAGGCATTCCGTCCAGATCTACAGAATTTTCAGCAGCAATTTTGCGTATTTTCTTTTCATCGCCCAATAAAATTGGATAGCCTATTTTTTCTTCTAAAACAAGTTGGGCGGTTTTTAAAACTTTCGAGTTTTCTGCATCAGCAAATACTACCCGCTTGGGGTTTTGTCTGGCTTTATTTCCTATGGCACGGCTTAATTGATTATCTAAACCTAACCTGCTGTTCATTTCTATTTTATAAGCATCCCAGTCAGTAATTATTTTTCTGGCAACGCCACTGTCAATAGCCGCTTTGGCTACGGCAGGTGCTATAGCTGCTAGCAAGCGTGGGTCAAGCGGTTTTGGTATAATATAATCCTCCCCAAACGAAAGGGCTTTTTCGTTATAAGCCAGGTTTACAATATCTGGTACAGGGGTTTTTGCCAATTCTGCCAATGCCTTTACTGCTGCCAGTTTCATGGCTTCATTTATCCCAGTTGCTCTTACATCTAACGCACCCCTAAATATGTAAGGAAATCCTAAAACATTGTTTACCTGGTTGGGCGTATCACTTCTACCTGTAGCCATTATTAAATCTTTACGACTGTTTTTTGCTACATCGTACATTATCTCCGGTTCAGGGTTGGCCATAGCAAAAACAATTGGGTTTTTTGCCATTGACTTTACCATATCGGCCGTTACCACGTTACCCACACTTAACCCAAGAAAAACATCTGCATCTCTCATAGCCTTGTCAAGATTCCATTCACTAAATTTTCTATCTCTTGTAAATGGTTTTTGCACTTCGGGTATATCTGTACGGTCGCTGTGTAAAATTCCATCTTTATCAAAAACAAAAAAGTTTTCAGGCTTTGCCCCTAACGATGCGTACAAGCGCATACAAGCTGTAGCCGCGGCTCCCGCCCCATTTACCACAAAATGAACTTTTTCTATTTTCTTTTTTTGAATTTCCAATGCATTTAATAATGCTGCTGCAGAAATAATGGCAGTACCATGTTGGTCATCGTGCATCACGGGAATTTTGCAGCGCTTTTTCAGTTCCTGCTCAATAAAAAAACATTCGGGTGCTTTTATATCTTCTAAATTAATACCGCCAAAAGTGGGCTCTAAGGCTGCTACAATATCTACAAATTTTTGTGGATCTGTTTCGTTTATTTCAATATCAAATACATCAATATCTGCAAAAATTTTAAACAGTACAGCCTTGCCCTCCATTACCGGTTTACTTGCTTCGGGGCCAATATTACCTAAGCCCAATACCGCAGTTCCATTGGTTATAACGCCTACCAAGTTTCCTTTGGCAGTGTATTTAAAAATATCTTCGGGGTTGTTTACTATTTCTTTACAGGGTTCTGCTACACCGGGAGAATAAGCGAGGGAAAGGTCCCTTTGTGTTTTGGCTTCTTTAGTAGGTATCACCTCTATTTTTCCTGGTCTTCCTTTAGAGTGGTATTCTAATGCTAATTGTTTTCGAAGTTCTTTTGCCATAATATTTCCTGTTATGATCGGTATTATGTTATTCCGCAAATAACATAATAAAGGCTAGTAATAAAGGGTTACGCTAAATTCAAGCATTTTACTACCTCCTTTCTTTAATCATTAAAGTGCAATTTACACAATTAAAAACAAGCTATATATTGAGATTATTAGGCTTTCGGAGTTTTTATTTTAAATGACCATGTTATAACAAATTCGGCTACAGTATCACCGGCTTTATCTTTACCAGATGCGTAGCAATTTAATGATGCGCTTTTCCCTGAGGACATAGCTTCATTTATAATAGATGCTATTCTTCTTCCATCTTCTGAAATGAAAGTAACAATACCCGTTGCTTTCTTATAAAAGTTTCCTTCTACTTTAGTAACCAACATACTTACAGCTGGATTTTTTTTATAGATGTGACCCATGGCAAGTACGCCGGTACTCATTTCTGCTGCCATAGATAAACATGCAAAATAAGTACTCTTAAAAGGATTTGTAGTAAACCAGCTAAATGGTACTGTAACAGCACATTTAAATTCATCTATATACCTTACTCTTACACCACTAAAAAATGCAGCAGGTAATTTTGTCAATAAAAATAAACGTAATCCTATTGGATTATTAATTTTGTTTACAAATTTGTCGAATATTATAAGAGAATCCTTAGTAATAATTGTAAGTTTTTGGTTTTGTATTAAACGGAAAGCAGCATTATTTATTATTATTTTATTACAGATAGCGTGTTTGTACTCGTTATCTGCATAAAATACTACAGCTTTTTTTGTTTTTTATTTTTAATCTATTTATCTCCCCAAATTGCGGGATTTAATACTCTTGGGCTCCATTGCTCTAAAAAACTCTGAACTTTTCTTTTATCATAACTTCCTTTACCATCTTCCAAATATTCACTGTTTTGGGTATGAATTCTTTCACCTTTTCCATTTAAAATTATAAAAGTTGGATAGCCGAACCGTTGAGGATACCCAAGCTTACGAAACATAGACTTGTTTTCATTTTCTTTGCTATAATTAAGGTGGTACCAAATAAAAGAAGATTTAATAACAGAATCAATTTGATGATCAGAAGTAGTAAAACGGGCAAACTCAACACACCATTTACACCAATTGCCGCCGGCTTGTATTAATACGAATTTGTTTGAAGATTTGGCCAACTTTACAGCAATACCAATATCTTTTACAGATAACGCCTGGGGGTCATAAAGTTTTGCATCTTGTGCATTTGCCTTAAGAGAAAAGAAAAAATAAAAAACTATAATGAAAAGCTTCATTAATAAATATTATGCGTTAGTAGTGGAACGATTATTTATACAAAAAGTAAACCAATTTTCTTACTAAGAAAAAGTTTTTTGTTTATATAGTTAAATAAGAATGAATTTTATAACAGTTAAATATATAATCCGTTACGATTTTCTTTTGTAGTCTCCCCTTTTCCAGGCTTTAATAAATTCATTCCATGCAAAGGGGTTAAAGATATTTTGGGGTGCAACTTGCCCTGCATAAGATAACCTGTTAGAATATTGTCTTAAGTATTGGTTAGATGCTTCCCTGCCATCTGTAGTAAGGGTTGCTGCTAAAAAGCGCCTGGTAGCAGCGTTTGTATTTCTCTGAGCTGTGGCTATTTCATCATCAGGTACAGGATTATTTATAAAATCTCTTTCAAACTGTTGCCTGGTAAGGCGGGGTTTAATTATTGTTGCTGGTAAATATATAGTATCTGTAACCATTAGTTGTATCAAGCTATGCTGGTTTCCTTTTAAATTGGTTGCAATGTTTACTGTAATAGGTTTGTACCCAATGCTGCTAATTTCTATATTATCTCCCTTTAAAACTACAATACTAAATACACCTTCGTTATTTGAAATAGTTCCTCTATTTTGTCCCTTTACCACTATACTTGCCGCAGGTATACCCTTCAAACTATCTGCCGTCATTACAACTCCATATAATTGAATTACAGAATCTTTGAAAGTTTCAAATTGTGCCTTTGCTGCTGCAGGAATAAATAAACCAATAAAAAATGCGTATCGTAAAAGTTTTTTCATGATTAAATTTCCATTTGTTTATTTTTCACAGCAAAACAACATGCGATTTATAAATATTGATAAACAAAGTACGGGCATCAATGTTTAAATTTGCAAAGCAAAGTATTTTTTAACAATAAATTGCGCCGCCGCTGTAATTTACGCAAAAAATATAGCTCATAAATAAAGAGTTGCATCATAAAATAAAAGAAATTATGACGAAAGAAGATATCTTAAAAGCTTTAAGTAATGTGCAGGAGCCTGATCTTGGAAAAGATTTAGTAACCCTAAATATGATAAAAGATTTGGTTGTTGATGGCAACAATGTGTCTTTTACGATTGTGCTTACAACGCCAGCATGCCCTATGAAGGATCACATGCAAAATGCCTGTACAAATGCTATAAAAATATTGGTTAACAAAGACGCAGTTGTTTCCGTAGATTTTACAAGCAACACTACAAGCAACCGTACAGATCCTAAAACAATTTTAAGCGGTGTAAAAAATATTATAGCAGTAGTTAGCGGAAAAGGTGGAGTAGGTAAGAGTACGGTATCTGCAAACCTTGCCCTTGCACTAGCTGCCGATGGGGCAAAAGTTGGCTTAATGGATGCAGACATTTACGGGCCAAGCCAGCATATAATGTTTGGCATAAGAGGGGAGCGACCAATGATGAAAGACAATGGTGCAAAGGGTTTGATAGTACCAATTGAAAAATTTGGAATAAAAGTAATGAGCATTGGTTTGCTGATAGATGAAAAACAGGCAGTAGTTTGGCGTGGGCCAATGGTAAGCAGTGCCATAAAACAATTTGTAACAGAAGTTGATTGGGGCGAGCTTGATTACCTAATTATAGATATGCCCCCAGGCACGGGCGATATTCACCTTACCATTGTGCAAACGGTTCCTGTAACTGGCGTTATAGTGGTTACAACACCACAATTGGTAGCTTTGGCAGATGCAAAAAAAGGCATTGCAATGTTTTCGCAGGCACAGCTTAAAGTACCTGTAATTGGGCTTGTAGAGAATATGAGTTATTTCACTCCGGAGGAGTTACCAAATAATAAATATTATTTGTTTGGGAAAGATGGTGGTAAACATTTAGCGGAAGAATTTGATATTCCGTTTCTTGGTCAAATACCAATAGTGCAAAGTATAAGAGAAGGTGGCGATATTGGCGTGCCGGTGATGGTGAGCGATGAAGCCATTAGCAAAAAAGCTTTTGAAGAATTTACGTCAAATACTGTAAGAGGAATAGCTATGCGCAATGCTAATATGCCTGCAACGGAGATTCAAGAAATATTGGAGTAGGGGTTGGCAGTAGGCAGTGGGCAGTTGGCAGTTGGCAATTCGCAATTCGCAATTTGCGAAGCGTAAAGAAAAATGTGCATGTAGCAATTTGCTGCATCAAATATTTATTAGTCTCTCAATGTGGTCCGTCGTCTGTGGTCAGTAGTCTGTATTCCGTCCTTCATGGTCTGTCGTCCGTTGCTTTTATCACCCATCAAAATACTCCTTTGCATTTAAAACTTTACCTTCCATCTAACTAAACTCATATTTATGAAAATAGCATTTCATGGTGCAGCCCAAACGGTAACCGGTTCCAAACATCTTATAACATTAGATAATGGCAAAAAATTATTGCTGGATTGCGGGCTGTTTCAAGGTATGGGCGATAGAACAGACGAAATGAATGCAAATTTTGGTTTTGATGCTCGTGAGGTAGATTATGTTATACTTTCTCATGCCCATATTGACCATTGTGGTTTACTGCCAAAATTGGTAAAAGAAGGTTACAAAGGAGCAATTTATGCAACTCCCGCAACGAAAGACCTTGCAAGTATTTTAATGGAAGATAGTGCAGGCATACAGGAAAGCGAAGCAAAATATAGAAATAAAAGAAATGCTTTAGAAGGTAAACCATATGTTACGCCATTGTATTCAACTTTAGACGCTATGGCAGCAGCTGACCGGTTTGAAAAAGTTGATTATGATACATGGCATAGAATAGATGATGCAATAGAGTTCTGTTTTACCGATGCAGGACATATAATAGGCAGTGCTGTTGTGAGTGTTCGCATTACAGAAAATGGAAAAAAAACAGGTATAGCTTTTAGTGGAGATGTTGGTCGTTACCGAGATATTATTTTACGTTCGCCTGCAGTATTCGATCAGGCAGATTATATTTTGATTGAATCTACCTACGGTAATTCCTTGCACAAAGAATTTGCACCATCTACAGATATTTTATTGGAATGGATTGAAAAAACCTGTGTGCAAAAAAAGGGGAAACTTATTTTGCCCGCATTTAGTGTAGGTCGTACCCAAGAAATTTTATATGCACTAAACCAGCTAAGCAATGAAAACAGGTTGCCTGAAGTAGATTATTTTGTTGACAGTCCATTGAGTATGGAAGCTACTGCGGTTATTAAAAGCCACCCTCAATATTTTAATGACAATATTCAGGAAGTTATGCGAACAGATAAAGATCCATTCGGGTTCCCTGGATTAATATTTACAAAATCTGTAGATGATTCAAAAAGATTGAACTATCGAAAAGAGCCGTGCGTAATTATTTCTGCAAGTGGAATGGCAGAGGCGGGACGAGTAAAACATCACGTAAGTAACAACATTGAAAACAGCAGAAACAGTATTTTACTTACCGGTTACTGCGAACCTCGTTCGCTTGGTGGAAGGTTAAAAAACGGTGATAAAGAAGTGAAAATTTTTGGGCAATGGCATGAAGTAAATGCAGAGGTAGGGCAAATACGCAGCATGAGTGCTCATGGAGACTACAGCGACCTTTTAGATTTTCTGGAATGCCAGGATCCATCGAAAGTAAAAAAAGTTTTTTTGGTACATGGCGAAATAGATGTTCAAGAAGATTTTAGACGAAAATTAATGGCAAAAGGATTTCAACAGGTGGATATTCCTGATAGACACCAGGAAATAATGCTCTCATAAATTTTTAATTTTTGTAGAATCTTAAAATATTTGGTTTACAAAAGCTAAGTTTATATATTTGCAATCCGAAAACGGAACGCCGCGTTGGTCAAGGGGTTAAGACGCTTCCCTTTCACGGAAGAGTCACGGGTTCGATTCCCGTACGTGGTACAACAATTTGGAGGATCTCTCAACATTATGAGGGATCCTCTTTTTTTATTTTATAGTCAAGTATATTTCGGCTTTTAAAAAAACACTTTTATTGGCAATCACGTATATCAAATGTATTTGCTGTTTAAAAGTATAAAAATATAAACGCAGTTTAATACTTTAAAAACAAGAACTTTATAAAAATCAATTTTTGTAACTTTATAGGTACACCCGAGTTGTATAAACTATGAATAATCTTAAAATTCTCTTTGCAATAATTTTTATATTTAATGCGTCAATTTCTTTTTCGCAAAATCAAGATAACATCTGGTATTTTGGAAAGAAAGCGGGCTTAAATTTTAATACAAACCCGCCGTCAGCTTTAAATGATGGCGTATTCTCGCATACCGAAGGTGTAAGTTCAATATGTGATATAAATGGTGATTTGCTTTTTTTTACCAATGGAATTTATGTTTGGAATGCAAACAAAGAACAGATGCCTAATGGTTTTGGTCTTTTAGGAAATAACTCCTCTTCACAAATTTTAATAATTCCTAAGCCTGATGATTGTAATATATATTACATTTTTACAACCCCATCGCAAACTTTTACAGGGGCTTCATCTTATTCTGTTGTAGATATGAGGCTTGATAATGGGAATGGTGATATTTCTAGCAAAAATCTATTTTTATCTGAACTTGTTACCGAACGTGTAAGCGCAACCTTACAAAGCAATGGATTGGATTATTGGGTAGTTTTTCAAGAATTGGGAAGTAATAATTTTTTATCTTATAGTGTTAATTCTATGGGTATCAATACTATTCCTGTTGTCTCATCAGTTGGTTTAATAAATAGCATTGCAGACGATGCAGTTGGTTGTATGAAGTTTTCTGCGGATGGTGGAAAATTATGTACCGCAAATGAATTAGGAATCAGAAAATGTCAGTTATTTGATTTTGATAATGTTACCGGTATTGTATCTAATGGATTTATTTTGTCAGATAACGGAGGGTATGGAGTAGAATTTTCAAGTGACAATACTAAATTATACATTTCCAGTTATACTAAATTTAAGTTGACGCAATACGATTTAAGTTCTAATGATCCATTAACTATTAGAAATTCCGGTTTTGTAGTAGCTGATCTTAGCGCTCTAACAAACGAAAACGGAGGTGCATTGCAAATAGGGTCCGACAATTCTATTTATGTAGCAAGAAACAATAAATCTTTTTTAGGGGTAATTAAAACACCGAATGTTTTAGGTGCAGGTTGCGCATTTACAGATGTATCTATAAACTTGAATGGAAAAACTTGTTATGCAGGTTTACCAAATCTTATAAAAAACTATACAGGACTGTTTTGTGGATCTTTAAAAGCCAATTATACCAGAGCATCATCTTGTGACACTAGCAATATCACCATTAATGTTACGGCAAATTTTGGCGTAGCGCCTTATCAATATTCATTAGATGGGATACAGTTTCAGAGTTCAAATATATTTGCGAATATAATTGCAAACAATTACACAATTACAGTAAAAGACGCCACATCTAACATAAGAAAAATAACACTAAACATTCCTGCCCTTCCAAAGCTCACACTTAACATTTCCAATAAAGTTGACAGCGATTGCGGATTTTCTAATGGCTCTATATCACTTTCACCATCAAATGGAACTGCTCCTTTCCAATATTCTCAAGATGGTTTAATTTTTCAGAACAGTAATATCTTTAATAATCTGCCTGCTTCTACCGCTAATTTCATCGTTAAAGATAGTAGTGGCTGTATTGCCAGCAAAACAGCCACTATTGGAACAAAAAGTAATTTAAAGATATTTGCGGGCAGGGATACAGGTATATTTATCAATCAAACATTGGCGTTGTTTGCAAGGGACTTAACAAACAGTAATTTTATAAGTTTTAAATGGACACCGGCAGATGGATTGGATAATGCATTTGTTCAGAATCCAACTGCGACTATTACAAAAAATATAGATTATACAGTTGAAGGCACAAACGCCGCAGGATGTAGCGTAAAAGATACCATCCGCATTGATGTTTATAAAGACATTGACATATTTGTCCCAACAGCTTTCACACCAAATAACGATTATAAAAATGATTTTTTAAAACCAATTCCGCGTGGAATAAAGCAATTAATATATTTCAGAATTTACAACCGGTATGGAAACTTGGTTTTTTCGTCAACAAATTTTACTAATGGCTGGGACGGTAAATATAACGGCGTGGTTCAAAACACCGGTTCTTATATTTGGATGTCAGAAGGAATAGACATAAAGGGCAAAAGCATCTTCAGAAAAGGTGTTTTTACTCTACTTCACTAATTATTAAGCCTGACCCGCTGGGCCTCCAAAATTAAATGGTATCTCTACAGCTTCTAAATCTTGTATTGTCCCATTTACATTTTCAAATTTCTGTACGTTTTCTACCATGGCTTTCATAAAACGCTTTGCGTGAAATGGTGTCATTATAATTCTACTCTTTACTTTGCTTTTAGGAGCGCCAGGCATTACGTTTACAAAGTCAAATACAAATTCTGCATGGCTATGCGTAATGATGGCAAGGTTTATATATGTTCCCTCAGACGTTTCCTCTGAAATTTCGATGTTTATTTGATTGGGTTGAGAGTCGTTCATTTAACTGATGTTTAATATGATTAATAATAAAAAAAAAAGACTGTTCAATAATTGAAACAGTCTCTTTAATGGAAAATATAATATGTTATCTTGGCCCTGTATAAGTAAATTTTTGAGTCCATTCTCTAGATGCACCTAGAGCAAATGTACCACCTACGTAACTATAACCAAATTTTGCAAAAACAATTCTATTGGCAGCATCATACCTTGAATTAAAACTGGGATTCATCGTATATAAAGTAGCTGCGGCAGGAAACACATTTTGCACTGTAACTTCATTAGTAACCGGATTAAATGTATATGCTGGCTCCTGTGATCCAAAGAAACTGAAAGCACCACTTAAAAATGCAGGATTAGCAAATGCATTAGCAGTAGGCCAAAATATTTTATTTGTATTTGGCCCTGTTGTAACAAGATGTACTACGGTAGTAGAACCAATATAACCAGGGTTTAAAGTAGGATGATAATTAGTGAACTCAAGTGTATAGACCCCATCGTAAGCGTTTTTCGCCCCTAATGCAGTGTAGAATTCATTAAAATTAGCACTTAAAACATAACCCGCTTTATTAACAGACTTTAATTTAAAATTTATTCCATATCTAGCGGATGGATTAAATTTTGAAGCATTCAACTTAACAATTAAATCTGCTTCTCTTTTACCTTTGGGTATCGTAACCGATAAACCAGTGGCAGGCAAGGTATATAAACGAGGTAGTTTGTTAAAATTAGTATCCCCTTTGGCGAGACTAATGGCTTCAGTGCCAGTTGTATCCAAAAGAACGGTGATATCTTCAGAAGCGGGCTCAGCCGCAGCTAATCTAACTGTAACAATAGAAACATCAACAAGTTGATCAATAAAGTCTAATCCAATTGTTTTCTCTTTTGCAGTACTGGATGCGATACCCACCTCAATTACTTTAGGAGCATTATCTAAATTCAAGCCTACAACATTGTTATCAAAATCTTTATCTTTAAGACAAGATACGAGACCGAAAATAATAACTGCAAGCAAACTAAATTTTAATATATTTTTCATTTTTTTTTTTTTTACAATTAAGAATTATGGCATCCAGAATATTTTATTCGTTTGAATATCTATATTTCCTTCAGCAGCAACATTAGCAACGTTGGTACCAAATTCGACCTGCGGGTACGGATATCTCTTAGGTATGTAGGCAGTTCCCACGGTATTAGCTGCAGAACGAGGGACAGCAGGAAAACCTGTACGACGAAGATCAGCGTAAATTTCAAAATTAGCTGTACCCACTAAACTGAAATATTTTTGATAGATCAAAGTCTGTAATTTGTTAGTAGCGGTAGTATAATCTGTGAGTTGTATTGTATTTCCAGCAATAACTGTAGTTTTCCCTGAAGCGAGATAACTAGAAGCTGCGGCAGGGGCACCCGGAACTCCCAACCAACTAAAAGATTCATTAACAGCAGCAGTAAATAAAGAAGCATCAGTACCAGAGATTGTGGTGGTACCAGGATATCTAAGCTTGGCCTCGGCCTGAAGAAATAAACTTTCCGTTGCAGTTAACATCCATTGATCTTGAGATGGCGACTTTGCTAAACCCGGACCGGCTACACCCGATTGGTTATCAGAATTTAATGGAATAATCGCTTGACCGTAGATTGTGCCTACATATCCTCCGCCTATTACAGCAGGTTCAAAATAAAAAACTCTACGTATGTCAGCAGGAGTTGCATTAAGAATATTAATGGTAAAAGCATTGGCACGTGTGGACCTTGTCGCCTCATTTCCGTTTACAAGTCTTTTGTAGTTATCCCAAAACGGATTTTGCTGAGAAACATTGCTACCACTAAATGACACCTTATAGCCAGGATTAACGGCTGCTGTTTCTCCAGCACCCAAACAACCATCAGCAGTTATTTTTGCAAGTTCAGTACCAGGTACAATTATGCCTGTTGTATTTGCTAAACGTAATACCAACTTTAACCGTACCGTGTTTATAAACTTACGCCAC
>Ga0136636_10000462_pt1 | contig 20507 bp, 13 predicted proteins | sample AntDrymUQ8522106_2_FD_104653 | JGI IMG/M metagenome (GOLD analysis project Ga0136636, IMG submission 104653) | Polar desert sand microbial communities from Dry Valleys, Antarctica - metaG UQ852 (21.06) | ecosystem: Environmental > Terrestrial > Soil > Desert | place: Antarctica: Dry Valley... | reverse complement strand
CCCAAATGCATATTGGAGAAAATTGAAGCAACGACTTAAGGAAGAGGGAAATGAAACCGTGACGAATTGTCACGGTTTGAAAATGCTTGCAGCGGATGGCAAAATGCGAATGACCGATGTTGCGGATACGGAACAACTTTTTCGTTTAATACAATCCATTCCATCACCTAAAGCAGAACCTTTTAAATTGTGGTTGGCAAAAGTAGCTTCGGAAAGATTAGATGAAATGCAAGACCCGGAATTGAGTATTGATAGGGCTTTGGAAAATTATATGAACCTGGGCTATTCAGAAAATTGGATTAATCAACGCCTTAAAAGCATTGAAATAAGAAAAGAACTTACAGATGAGTGGCGCAGACAAGGCATGAAAGAAGGGCAACAATTTGCAACGCTTACAGATATTATTACCAAAGCGTGGAGCGATAAAACAACTAAAGAATATAAAATACTAAAGGGCTTGAAAAAAGAAAACCTGCGTGATAATATGACCAACACAGAGCTAATTTTGAACATGCTTGCCGAGGCATCAACAAAAGATATTTCGGCAGCAATTAATCCAGCAACTTTTGAAGAGAGTAAAAAAGTAGCCAGGCAAGGCGGCAATGTAGCCAAAGTAGCTTTAAAAGAATTGGAAGCCAAAACAGGGAAAAAAGTAGTAACCAGGTTTAATGCGAAAGATGCACTAAAAGTATTACCACCCCAGTCAAGTAATTTAATTAAAAAGGGGGAAAAAGATTAACACAATAAGCAAACCAATTACAGATCAACAACTTTTTACAAGCGCCCTTTGTAAAGGGGTTTACAAGTAGGTACTAACTTAATTGTAAACCCCATCAAAAATTTACGCAAGCGTATAACAACAGCCGCTATTAACAGATTAAGCAATAGTAAACGGTGTCCATTTTAAATCAGATTTAGCAGAATCAACCACGCTATCAATAAAAGCCATACCCCTTATTCCATCTTCCACTCCAGGAAAATCGAGTGCCTCTTTTGAAGGTACGGTCCCATCAATTTTTGCAGATAAAGTAAGTGCGAAATTTTTATAAATATTGGCAAATGCTTCCAGGTATCCTTCGGGGTGGCCACCAGGTGTACGACAATTTTGAATGGCATAACTACTTAATCTATCGCCATAATTACCACCGGCTCTCAGTATTTGTGCAGGTGCATCAAGCCATTTTACCAACAAGGTATTTGGTTCCATTTGCGCCCATTCAAGCCCACCCTTTTCACCATATATTCTAATTTTTAAAGCATTCTCTTCACCGGCAGCCACCTGCGATGCCATCAACACGCCTGCTGCTCCATTATTAAACTTCAATAATACATTACCATCATCATCCAAAGCCCTGCCTGGCACCATTATGTTAAGATCTGCACATAGCTGTGTAATTTTTAAGCCAGTAATATACTCGCTCAAATGTGCTGCATGCGTACCAATATCTCCCATACAACCAGCCTTGCCACTTTTACCAGGGTCTGTACGCCAGGCAGCCTGTGCATTGCCTTCTTTTTCGCTAAGCTTGCTCAACCATCCCTGCGGATACTCTACCCAAACCTTTCTTACTGCTCCCAATACACCATCGGCAATCATTGCTTTGGCCTGTTTTACCATTGGGTAGCCACTATAGGTATGGGTAAGACAAAGCAGCAGGCCTGTTTCCTCTACCAATTGTTTTAATTCTTTTGCTTCTGCCAGGTTAAATGTAATGGGCTTTTCTACCACCACATTAAAGCCTTTTTGCAAAGCCATTTTTGCGGGTGCAAAGTGCGCAAAATTGGGGGTAACAATGGTAACAAAGTCCATTCGCTTATCGGCTGGCAATAGACTTTCTTTCTCCAGCATTTCTTCAAAATTGAGGTAAATTCTGTCGGCAGGTAAAAACAAGGATTCGCCAGAATCCTTTGCTATAGCGGGGTTAATGCTTAAAGCACCACAAACCATTTCTACCAAACCATCCATATTAAATGCCAACCGATGGATTGCCCCAATAAAGGCATCTTTACCGCCGCCTATCATTCCCATTCTTAATTTTCTTTTCATATAGTTTTATTTTATTTACTAAAAAAGCTTCTAAAATCCAATATTATGTACTCTATATTTGGTACTAAAAAATTTTATTACATGGCTAAACTACTTCAAATAAAACCCAAATTTAGAATAAACATTAACCAGGCGCATTTCAAATTGACGCAGTGCCTGGTGTTTGATGAGAAAACCAACCACGGCCAAGCCTGAAAATTATAAAATAGCTATGGCCTATTTTATACTAATAACTGCTATTCTTTTGGAAAAGTAATAAAAGCTGTTAAACTAACAATGGCTGAAACAAAAAAAGACCCACCATAAAGATGAGTCTGATAAAAATTGATAACAAAATTAATAATTTGTAAAAAGGGAGACTCCTCTTGCGGCAGTTCCTGTTGTATTTTGATACCTTCCTCTTGTAGCTACAGTGTAGGCTCTTTTACTGGTTAATCCACTGTAAAAATACTTTATCAATTCGCCTGAAGTAACCCCGGTTAATCTAAAATAGAGTGTATCAGTTCTATAAAGATGAGAGGTAAAAGTTGTTACTTCATTTAATGGAATATTAGTAGCAATATTGGTGCCTGCCCTCCATGAGTACACATCAATATTAGCAACTGGCACAGTAGTAAAAAAGAAATTTGCAAACCTTAGCATAATAGCAGTATCTGCAGGCACTGTAAAATTATCGCTTACCAGTTTTGCTTTTGTATTGTTTAGTGTATCGTACGTAAAAACTGTATAGAAAGAATTGGCTGTAGTAGGTAATGTTAAATTGATAGAGGGCTGTGTAGTGGTAATAAGTGTATCTTTTATTAATACAGCTACATTACCCGGATCTACTACTGCGTAAGAACTTAACTGTGGATAAGTACCTAAATAAGAAATAACAGTTCTGCTTACCAATACGTTATTAAGCGTAAGGGTATTTCTTAAAGAGCCCACATTTAAATTAATGAATTTTACATTGGCTTTTGTTTGCAAATCGGTATTGTATGCGCCTATGTATTCATAATTTTTTTCGCAGGCTGCTAATAGTGTAGCTACAGCAAATAATACTGCTACTGAATATATTTTTTTAAACATGATTGTAGTTTTAAGTGATGATAATTATTTTTTTGAAAACCATAACTCTTTTGTGTGGTAATCAACCGCTTCTGCGCCAATCCTTCTCAATTCTTCAATATTCCAAACATATTCAGAATTAAAGCGGGGGCGTACCCTGTAAATAGGCGATCCACCATTATCAATATATAATGCATTACCCGTTGGCAATACAAAATCTCTATACACCTGTGCCCCGTTTACGTCAGCATCAGTATAATGATACCGGCGCATATCTACCCATGTTTCGTAACTGCCGTAACCAAACAATGCAATGTATTTTTGTAGCATAATATGGCTTAAAGTAAGATCAGCAGCATTTAGCGGTACCACCGCAGCATTGTTTAAAAAATCATTTTTAATGGTAACAGTAATAACTTTATCTGCCGGAATATTTACATTGTAATCCGTCATCAACAAATCAAAATTTAAAGAAATACCCTCCTTGTAAGCTTCAAGTGCAATGGCTTTATCTCCTTTTATAAATGCAGCTTCCGCCTTCATAAACTTAATTTCACTTGCTGTAATTACTGGTGTGGGGGCTGCATTTCTAAAGATATACCTACAATTGAGATCATTAGTGGGCGTGGTATTAACGGCTGCTACTGCATTTTGACTTACCCCAAAGAAATTTTCTGGCCTATCTGCCCTGGTAGATATACCAGATACCTGACCCAAATTTTGCGGTACACCTACAATAGTATTATTCGTATTTCCCCTTAACATATACCATGCCCGTGGATCTTTAACACCAGAAAATAAAGTATTGGTGCCATTCATAATATTGGCTATGTATGCACCTTGCCTTATAAAGCGGCCTGATGCACCAATATTATTGCGCAATGGACCAAAAAAATTGGCGGTAGCAGATACGCCTGAGTTAGCATATTTAACCATTGCATTATCGCTATTATTTTGCAAAGACAGGTTTGAATAATAAATTACAGAATCTGCCTTGTAAGTTGTTTTATTACTTTGGTGGTGGTGGTACCTTGCCAAAACCGCATATACAAATTTTTTCCATTTATTAACATCACCACCATAAAAATACTGATCGCCCAAAGCCAGGTTGGCCTGGCTTACACCATCACCAGTTTTGTTTAAATATTCAAGTGCAGTAAAACAGGTATTTCTTGCATGCTCATACACTTCTGGCTGTGTATCGTACTTAAAGGTTAGTAAATTGGTATTAAACGCTTCTTTTAAAGTAACTTCTCCATGTATATCGGTTAAGTTAAGCCAACTGTAAGCAAAAATTGCATGTGCAACCCCTACGTAATCCCATTTTTTTTCTTCTGTACCCCATTCTATTATTCGGTTTAAATTTTGGCCAAAATCGTAATAATGTACCCTAAACCAAGATGCAGGAAAATCACCTAGTGGAGAGAACTGCTGATCATAAATATCTGCGCCGCTGGCATAGCCAAAATTTTGCACATACAGTCCAATATACCTTGCATCGTTTAGCGATCCATGCCCGCCATAATTACCCGCAAATGCTGATGTAACCTGGGGCAGTAATTTTTCTATAGGCACTTTTACATTGGCATTAGGGTTTAAATAAGCGTCATCAATTTGCTTTTTGCATGCCGGAGCAAAGAGCATTACAGCCCCTGCTAAAAGTGTATATACAATATTTTTCTTCATGATAGTTAAATTAAAAATGAGCAATTAAAAACTTGTTCTGATACCAAAGTTCACACTTACAGGAGCTGCTATATTACCAAAGTCAAAACCTGCAGCACCAACACCCCTGGTAGAAGCATTATTACCGTTCACCTGTGGATCTGCACCTGTGTAATTGGTTATTAAAATCAAATCGTTTACTGTAATAAAGGCAGCAAATGATTGAAAATATTTTAATCTTTTAAGTGTTTTTGCTGGTAGCGTGTAGTTTAATGAAATATCCCTCAACCTAAACCAATTAACATCCTTTTCAATAAACTCTTCTTCTGGCAGCCTTGCAGTATAATACAATTGCTGATGTGCTGGCATAAAGGAAATTGTATTAACCGTTGGGTTGGCGGTATTTTGCAATCCATCGTTTAGTACGCCATTTATAACCCTGGAAGTGTATCTATCTGCAGTTCTTGGGCTTTTACCTTGTCTGGTTAAATACATATCTGTAGCGTTAAAAATATCACCTCCCTGTTTCCAATCCCATAAAAAACCGAGTGTAAAATTTTTGTATGTAAAATTATTAATTGTACCCAATGTAAAATCTGGATTTCTATCACCCCTTACCAAAAACCTGGGATCTATTACTGGCAACCCGTTTAATGGATCTACTAGAATCTGCCCGGCATTATTTCTTGTATAGCCATAACTTGTAATGCTTGTTGTTGGTCCTCCTTTTACCAAACCTGCCCGTGCAAAAGCATATAACCAGGTGTCAGAAATATAGAATTCCGGCACATTACCCGGCAAATTGATTACTTCATTATTCATTTTATTGAAGTTGAATTTCACATTCCACGAAAAATCTTTCTTTTGTGCAATGGCCACATCCAAAACTATTTCCAGCCCTTTATTTCTGGTACTACCCACATTTAAAGTATTTAAAACATAGCCGGTAGAATAGCTTGCTCTAAAATTCTCTGCTATTTGTTTATCGGTAAGGGTGTTGTAATAGGTAACATCCAGGTTAATACGATTATTCCAAAACTTTAATTCTGCACCCACTTCTTGTGTTTGCTGCCGCTCGGGCTCAAGCGAAAAATTGTTATTATTAAATGAATAAGCAAATCCACCACCACTACTAAATACAGGATTAAATACTGATTGATTGGCATAAGGCGAACTTGACCTTGCTGTTTGTGCTATTGATGCTCTCAATTTTACATAATTAACAATATTACCTTTAGTAATACCCGGCAATAAATCAGATAAGATAAAACTCAAACTTCCGGCAGGGTAATTATAGTTTCTAAATTGCTCTGGAAAAATGGAAGAGTTTTCAAATCGGTGAGAGTAGGTAAGAAATAATAAATTTTTGTAGTTAAGCGCAATTTCTCCAAAGTAGGCAACCTGCCTTCTAATGCTATAATTATAATCACCAAATGCTGTTGCCCTGCTTAGCCTTGTTCTTGTCGTAGCATTTGTATTACTACTGTCTTTACTGGTAGAATCCCTTAGCCTATTACCACTAATTGAATACATTTCTGTTTTATAATCCTGAAACATGTTACCTACCATGATTCTGCCTCCAAAATTGCCAACTTTTTTTGTTGCGGTAGCTGTAATGGTATGATTGTACCCAAAATAGTTTCTATAATAATTTTCTAACAGGCCGCCGGCAGAAGATGAAATTAGGTTAGAGGTTGGATGATAAAAGGTATAACCTGTAGAGCGATAAGTATCATAACCAAACCTGCCAGCTATTGTAAGCCAGGATGTAGGCCGTATATTAACACCCAATGTACCAATTAAACGGTTGGTTTTATCAAAACTTCTATTAAAACGAACACCATAGTTAGGATTATCGAATTCGGAATTAGGAGCAGTTCCGTACACCAATAATTTATTACCATCGGCATCTAAATAATTACTTACGTTATTATCCGCAGGCCAAATTAATAAATTAAGTAAATAACCGCCTGCCCCACGCAATGGCTTTTCATTTTCGCTGTTAATAAAGGATACAGATGGCGAAAAATCAAGCCATTTGCCTATTCGAGTGGTATTATACAGCCGCACATTGTACCGGCTAAAGTTATTTTCAGGCACTACTCCTGTTTGATTAAAAGTACTGGCGGACAGTCCAAAGCTTGCATTTTTTTTGCCATAATTTAAACTTACGTTATGGGTTTGAGCAATACCTGTTTTAAAAAAACTCTTAACGTTATCAAATAATTGAGTTGTATCAGGGTATGCCGGTCCAAAATAAGTAAACACATTTTCAGCAAAGCCGTTTGTACCTGCATCAAAAGTATTAATGGTTTTAGGAAAACGGTTTATTGTTGAAATCCGCAAACTATTATCATACGCTACCGTTAATTTACCGGTAGGCAGTGCTTTTTTTGTTGTAATAATTATGGCACCTGAACTGGCCTGGCTGCCATACAATGCTGTAGCTTCTGGCCCTTTTAAAATTGTGAGTGACTGAATATCGTTGGGATTAATATCGCTGATTCTATTGGTATAATCATTATTCCGGTTTGGCCTGTCAGATGCTAGTCCTAATTGTGAGCCTCCATTACTGGTTTCGTTTATTGTTTGGTTATCAACAATAATTCCATCAATTACAAACAATGGCTCGTTGCTTAAAGACATAGAATTAAACCCTCTTAAAACAATACTGGAAGAGGCGCCGGCTTGTCCATTGGTTGGTGTAACAGTTGCCCCGGCAATACGCCCCTGCAAACTATTTAAAAAATTTTCCCGCTGTGTTTCCTGTATCTCTTTCCCCTTTAACGTTTGTACAGAAAAACCCAACTCTGCTTTCTTTTTTGTTACGTCCATAGATACTACCACTTCATCTAGTACACTTGCCTGAGTTTTTAACAATATACTTACGTTATTTTCAGACTTGATTAAAATAGTAAACGTTTCATATCCAACGGTACTAAATACCAAGGTCTGACCTTTAGTTGCTTTAATAGTAAATGAACCATTGGGTTCCGTAGTAGTAATAACTTTACTACCTGCAACTTTAACTGTAACGCCTTGTAATGGCTCTTTTTTAGATTGGTCCAATACAGTTCCGGATATTGTTTGACTTTTTGCACTTAAAAATGCATAAAATAAAAAGAGTATCAGTACAATACCCTTCGATTGAGCGTTAATTCTTCTCATGTTAGTTTTGGTTTAATTAATAAATTATTTGCCTTGAAAAAGCAGCAGAAAAACGCATTAAAAATTTATTTGCGAATCAAAAACGCATATTTTTAGCTTTGTGGAAGAAAGATATTAAAAATTTGATTATAATTCAAACAATTTTAGGATTTTTTTTAACAAAACTTTAATTTGAATAAAAAACAGCATAAAAACGCAATTTTTATAACTAGTAAAACTAATCAAAACCAACAGAATGTATTTGGGTGTATAACCAAACATATCGCCCTGCATCCGCCGGGAAAAAATGGACTTTTACATAAAAAAAACTATACTTTGCAATTTCAAATACAAATAATCTCTTTGGCAATAGATTGAAATGTAACTACCATATCTCAACAATATTTTATGCAAAGTAAAATAAGTATACTATTACCTGTACTTAATGAAGAAGCCAACATAGAGCCTGTTTATCTTGCTATAACAAATATTTTCAACAATCTTTCTAAATACCAGTTTGAAATAATATTTGTAGATGATGGCAGTACCGATAATACATTGCAGGTTTTAAAACAACTTAGCGATTGGGCAAATAATGTTTTCTATGTAAGTTTTAGTCGCAATTTCGGCAAAGACAATGCCCTAATGGCTGGCTTGCAATACTGTACAGGCGATGCAGTAATTACAATGGATGCCGACTTGCAGCATCCCCCGGAAATGATACCTGGCTTAATTGCAGCATGGCAACAGGGGTACGAAGTTGTGTACACGTACCGGGAAAACAAAAACCAGCATGCGGGCTTTTTTAATCAAATTTCTTCCAAACTTTTTTATAATACTGTTAATAAATTATCTGAAGTTCAATTAGAAAATGGTATTGCCGATTTTAGAATTATTGACAAAAAGGTTGTGCATACAATGGCTAAATTAACTGAAAGCAATCCTTTTTTTAGGGGGCTTGTTAAGTGGGTTGGTTTTAAACAAAAAGCAATACCTTATACACCTGATAACCGAAAAAACGGGGAAACAAAGTATAGCAATTGGTCGTTGATACACCTTGCCATGACGGGTATTACTTCATTTAGTACCAAGCCATTGTCATTTGCCATCTACCTTGGATTTTTCTTTTCTTTTGCTTCGTTACTATATATACCTTATGTTCTTTACAGCTATTACGCAGGTTTAGCCATTTCGGGGTGGGCATCTATCATTGTTACCATTGCATTTTTTGGTGGCCTTCAATTGATGATACTCGGAATAATTGGCCTGTACCTTGGCAAATCATTTATGCAGTCAAAAAATCGTCCAAGGTACATTATCAGCTCAGCTAATATAAGAAAATTTGAAAAAAGGAATTCAACCAAACAAAAACACCCCGTAGAAGTTTAAATGCCAGGCAGAGCGCCCGAATGACCATAATAACTACAACTTATATACTTTGAGTAGTAAGTAAATTTTGTATGCTACAAAATGTTCCTTCTTTTTTTAAATCAATTATCAGTTGATGTAGTTTTTTAAGTAAACGGTTGCCAGATTGCCTTTTGGTGTAAAAAGGAACTTTAATATGGCTGATGTCTGTAAATTCCCACGGATGAAAGTATAAAGAAAGGTAGCCATCATTTTTTAGTGTTTGAATAGCCATTTGCTTAAAAATAGCATAAGGAAGGTTTTTAAAACTTAGCCAAAAAAGGGGAAACCTGAGCTTGGGAGTAACAGAAACTGGCAGCCTTAACATACCTTCCTGCAAATACAGTTTTCTGGGAAGTTGTAAATTATTATACCTGCCGGGTATATAAGTTGGGTTGATAGAAGAATCATATTGATAGCCGGCGGCCACTACATCCTTCATTTCTACAGCTAGCATTCTTGGCATTCTTAGTCCGATAACTTCTTTACCCGTTATTTGCTCCAATGCCTGTTTACTTTTTAACAAATCCGGCACTGTAAAGGATGAATGATAAAAGCTATGAGAAGCTATTTCATGTACCTGAGCCAATGCTCTTATTTCTGCTGGAAAATGTGTAGCAAAATTTGCAGTAGTAAAAAGCGTAGTTTCAATTTGATGTAGTTGAAGCAAGGAAGTAATTGCAGTTAGTCCATTATTACCAATAAGCATTTGGTCTGCTTCGGAAATTGATTGCCCATATTCTAGTGGCAAATCAAATTCTTCTACATCAAAACTGAGTATTATTTTATATTGTTGATTCATTTTAAAATAATATTATGGCACCTTACAAATGGAATGTTAACCCTGTTAAACCATAATATTTACAAAGGTAATTCACTATTGGGTTAAGTTTAATCACTAAGGAAACACAACTGGCAGTAAGCTTTTTAAAGCTGGCTTAACCATTATTTACTCATGCCGATTCTTTTTTATTAAAACTATTCAATAACAATTTCCAAATTAAAACGCCCCACACCAAAAAACAAGGCAGCGCCTTGAGTGCATATCTGGCAATAAAGTTTTGTTTAATATACTGTGGAAAAAGATCGGTAGAAGATAAAGAAGTAATTACTATTGTAAAAATTAGCAAAGCTATGTTCCAATGGTTTTTTCGGTTACTTATTGTAAACCAAATTGCAACACCTGATAAGGCAATTATATAAGTTGGAGACTCTGCAGAAGAACTAAATATAACCACAGAAAGTAAACAAACTGCCAGATAATGCAATTGAAATAACCTGGCTGAAAATGCTTTAAACCGCAACAATGGCAAAAGATTAATAATAGCTGCAGGGAGCAAAATCCATAACTGAGATAAGTTAGGTAAATTAAATATCCGCTGTACCATGCCATGCACCGAAATATTTTGAGCTATTACAATACCGAGGCTTTCGTTCTGGTTGTTTTTTTCATTGATTGAATTATACCAATCAATATAAGATTGCAAAACAAATGAAGGCGAAGAAATAAGCATTGGCAAACAAAAAAGCAATGCCATCCAAAATATAAAACTGCCAATAAACTTTAATTTATTATCAGCAAATAAAAAACTGGCAAGAGCAACTATTCCATAAAATTTTGTAAGTAAACCAACGGCTATAAAAAATGTAGCTGCCCATTCTTTTTTTTGCGGTGCAAGAATAAAGGGTAAAATAATAAATGCCGAAACCATAGGATTAAACTGTGTGCTGTGAATGCTCGTAAGCATTTCTACCAATGCAATAACGAGCACCCATACTCTTTGATTGTACTTAACCGGAAGCCGCATAATGGCATAATAAAGCACTACCACATTTGCCATACACCAAAGCAAACAGCCCACCCAATCAGGCAGTAAAGCAAAGGGAGTTATTAGTAAACTAAATAAAATACCATAATGATTGAGGTCAAAATATAAAGCTGGATATGCTGTATATAAATTTTTTTGCTGAAGGGTATTAAAAAAAACATTTTTAAAAATATGGTAATTATTGATGGCTGCTGGCCCTCTCAATATTTCTGAAACTGCCGTTAAAAAAGCAAGCAGCATCCAAAAAAATACTACTACATTAATTGTGTATTTTTTAAAAAAAGTAAAATCCTTTAAAAGTAAACGCATGTAGCCAGGTATTAAAGAGATAGTAAATTAAGAAAGTAAAAAATATCGCCTCATATCTTCTCAACATAATAGGCGAACAAACACAGCCGCTGCACACAACTTTGTAAAAGTACATTAGCTACATACAAATGAAATTGTACTCTACATAATAGCAACAAACATACAACGTAATTTTAGCTATTCATTACCACAATCATTTTCGATATAATCGTTACATTGTATTAGATATATTTAAAAATGGAGCATGCATTAATTAACTCAATAATTTTTTTGCAATCACATATTGTGTTGATTGTTACAAGGCAAACTTGTTTTATATTCGTCCTTCTTAAAGCCATTAAAAACTAAACAAAACAATATGCCTGCTGAAAAACAAAGGCAACAACTCTTTATAGCGAGTTGTGCAGCTCTCTTGGTAACTTCTCTTTCTTTTGGAATACGTGCCGGCGTACTCGGCAGGTTAGGTGCCAATTTTACTCTCGATGCATCGCAGCTTGCAACCATTGCTGCTACAGCCTTTTGGGGGTTTCCATTGGCCGTGGTAATTGGCGGTATTGTTGTAGATATTATCGGCATGAAAAAATTACTGGTGGCCGCATTCCTTTTTCATTTAACAGGTATTATTTTAACCGTTACGGCAACCGGCTACTGGAGTCTTTTTATTTCAACACTTTGTATTGGCATAGCCAATGGTACTGTTGAAGCTGCCTGCAATCCGTTGGTTGCTACTATCTATCCCGAAAATAAAACCACCAAACTAAATCATTTTCATCTTTGGTTTCCCGGAGGAATTGTAATAGGAACTTTGCTGGTGTATTTTTTAAATAATATATTGGGAGATGCCTATTGGGTTTCGCAACTTGAAGTAGGTTTAATGATTATTCCAACCTTATTATATGGTTTTCTTTTTAGTAAATTAGATTTACCTGTTACAGAAAGGGTGGCAAGCGGAGTTTCGTCTGCCGATATGTACAAGTCATTATTAAACCCTCTGTTCATTTTAATGATCATCCTGATGTTTGGCACAGCAATTACTGAATTATTCACCGGCCAATGGATAGATGTGTTACTTAAAAATGTATCCGACAATGCCTTACTTTTATTAACCATCGAAACGGGTGTAATGGTTATTGGGCGTGCTTTTGCCGGCCCTGTTGTTAAACAGTTTTCGCCACAGGGTTTATTGGTAATTTCATCTTTACTTTCTGCAGCAGGCCTTTATATACTAGGGCATACAACGGGTAATATGTTGTTTGCAGGAGCCGTAATTTTTGGCATGGGTGTTTGTTATTTTTGGCCCACCATGCTTGGCTTTGTTAGCGAAAATTTACCCCGTACCGGTGCGGTTGGCCTAAATTTGATGGGAGGTGCAGGCATGTTTGCAGTTTCTCTCTACATGATATTTATGGGTGGGTATTATGATAAATTATTGGCTGCAGAATTACCAGCAGGGGCAGATTTACAAACATATAGTGGTAGTACTGCTACCGCAGAAATGGCAACAGCTTTAATTGATGCAAAAAAGGCTGCCGGGCCGGAGATTATTAACGTTACCTTGATAATTCCAATTGCTTTAAGTATTGTTTTTGCCGGATTATTCTTTTACATGCGCTCACTAAAAAAAGATAGTGAGGAAGCTATTATAAAATCAATTCATTAAACAAACTAATCACATGCCAATTATAAATAACAGGCGCAAAGCTATAAAACAATTGCTTGTTGGCTCTGCCTCGTTGGGTAGTGTTTCGCTGCTAACTGCTTCATTTACAAACCCTGAAGAAAAACCTGCTATTATGGGTGATAATCATTTATTAAAAAGCGAGGTAAACCACTCTGTGTGTGCCTGGTGTTTTGGAGATTTATCATTGGATGAACTCTGCATGCAGATTAAAAAAATTGGGTTTAATGCTATAGATCTTGTAGGGCCAAAGGGCTGGCCGATATTGCAAAAGCATGGCGTGCATTCTTCTATGTGTAACGGCGCAGAAATAAGCCTTACAGAAGGATTTGCAGAAAAAAACTACCATACTACGCTGATAAAAAATTACACAGAAATGATTCCATTGGTTGCTAAAGCTGGTTATAGCAATTTAATTTGTTTTAGTGGTAACCGCCGCAGTATGGATGATGAAACTGGTTTAATTAATTGTACTGATGGGCTTAAACAAATAACAGGACTGGCAGAAAAACACAAGGTAACCTTACACATGGAACTGCTCAACAGCAAAATTGATCATAAAGATTATATGTGCGACAGAACTAACTGGGGCGTAGAACTTTGCAAAAGAGTTGGTTCAGAAAATTTTAAACTGTTGTACGATATTTATCACATGCAAATAGATGAAGGAGATGTAATAAGAACGATAAAAGACAATTACCAATACCTTGGGCATTACCATACAGCAGGTGTACCGGGAAGGCACGAAATTGATGAAACCCAGGAGTTATTTTACCCTGCAATCATTAAAGCTATAATGGCTACTGGCTTTAAAGGTTATATAGCCCAGGAATTTATTCCTACCGGAAAAACAGTTGATGATAAAATGGCTGCTCTAAAAGATGCTGTAAGAAGGTGTAGTTGATAATCTATTCAACACATTTAAAATGGCAGGCTACATAATAAATTTTTGAAGTAAGTCAAATTTTTACACAAAAAATATTTTAACCATTAAAAATATTTAATCATGATAAATAGAAGAACTTTTTTGATACACACTGGCATTGCTGCTGCAGGCTCGTTATTAAGTGCAGATGCATTGGCTAATAACTACAACAAAAAAACAATTGGGCTTCAGTTGTATTCTTTAAGAGATGAGCTACCTGGCGGTGGCATTGAATCTGTTATAAAAAAGATAGCAGCAGCAGGCTATAATAGTGTTGAATTTTATGGTTACAATACAAAAGATGCCTATTTTAAAAAATCTGCAACCGAAATAGCAAGCATTTTAAAAGCAAATAAAATGACTTCTCCGAGTGGGCATTACGATTTAAAATTGTTTAATAATGATACGCAGCAGGTGATAGATGCTGCGTTAACTGTTGGGCATAAATACATAGTAATTCCATGGCTGCCAGAAGAATTAAGAAGCACGCTTGATGGATACAAAGCGCTGGCAGAAAAAATAAATAACATCGCATTACAATGCAAGCAAAACAATATTAAACTGGCTTATCACAACCACGATTTTGAGTTTAAAAAAATGGAAGGGGATGTATGCGGTTACGACATCTTTCTTAAAGAAACAGACACAGCCTTGGTAAGTTTTGAGTTAGACCTTTTCTGGGTAGTTACAGCCGGGCATAATCCAATAGAAATATTTAAACAAAACCCTGGCCGCTTTACCATGTGGCATGTAAAAGACATGGATAAAGCCAATCCAAAAATGCAAACAGAAGTGGGCTCAGGCTCAATAGATTTTAAGCCAATTTTTGCGCAAGCCAAACTATCAGGACTTGAGTATTTTTATGTGGAGCAAGAAAATTTACCTGTGCCAGCCGACGCAAATATTAAAAAGAGTTATCAGTTTATCAAAAAAAATTTATTGAAATAAATAGCTTTTGCCAGCATGATTAACAAACGAAGAAAGCCCTTACATTGCTGTAAGGGCTTTCTTTTATTCATGAATGAAATTTATTTTACTTCTTCAAACTGTGCATCTTCCACATGATCGGCATTTGCACCACCGGCACCATTACTTTGTGGCTGTTCAGCTCCACCAGGGTTTTGTTGTGCACCATCACCTTGTGTGGCCTTATACATTTCTTCACTTGCTGCTGTCCATGCTGCATTCATTGTTGCAACATAGGTATCAATCGCTGCAAGATCCTGTGCTTTATGAGCTTCTTTCAATTTACCAAGTGCTTCTTCAATTGGCGCTTTTTTATCGGCACTAATTTTATCACCGTACTCTTTCAATTGCTTTTCAGTTTGAAATATTAAGCTATCAGCCTGGTTAACTTTTTCTACTTTTTCTTTTTCTGCTTTGTCAGTTGCTTCATTAGCTTTAGCCTCAGCTTTCATTTTTTCAATCTCTTCTTTACTTAAGCCGCTACCTGCTTCAATCCGTATATTATGACTTTTTCCGGTGCCTTTATCTTTTGCTGTTACATGCAAAATACCATTAGCATCAATATCAAAAGTAACTTCAATTTGAGGTACGCCTCTTTGTGCCGGTGGTATATCTGTAAGGTTAAAACGTCCCAGGCTTTTGTTTTGGTTAGCCATTGGTCTTTCACCTTGCAACACATGAATTTCTACACCGGGCTGGTTATCGCTTGCGGTACTAAATGTTTCAGATTTTTTTGTTGGAATAGTAGTGTTACTTTCAATCAACCTTGTCATTACACTACCCATCGTTTCAATACCCAAACTTAAAGGGGTAACATCAAGCAACAATACATCTTTTACATCTCCACTTAAAACACCACCTTGTATGCTTGCGCCCACGGCTACTACTTCATCTGGATTTACTCCACGATTAGGCTTTCTGCCAAAAAACTTTTCTACTATTTCCTGTACTTTAGGGATACGGGTGCTACCACCTACCAAGATTACTTCATCTATATCTGTAATGCTCATGTTTGCATCTTTCAAAGCCAATTCACATGGCTTTAAACATCTTGCAAAAAGTGTATCTGCTAATTTTTCAAATTGGGCTCTTGATAATTTTTTTACCAAATGCTTAGGCACGCCATCTACCGCAGTTACATAAGGAAGGTTAATTTCAGTTTCTGAAGAAGAAGATAATTCAACCTTGGCTTTTTCAGAAGCTTCTTTTAAGCGCTGCCATGCCATAGGATCTTTACGCAAATCAATTGCTTCATCTTTTTTAAATTCTTCTGCTAACCAATCCATTATAATGGTATCAAAATCATCTCCACCCAGGTGCGTATCACCGTTGGTACTTTTTACTTCAAAAACACCATCACCCAACTCTAAAATAGAAATATCGAACGTACCACCCCCCAAATCAAATACTGCAATTTTTTGATCAATGTTCTTTTTATCTAAACCATAAGCCAAAGCTGCTGCTGTAGGCTCGTTGATGATACGGCGAACAGTAAGCCCGGCAATTTCACCAGCTTCTTTAGTAGCCTGCCTTTGAGCATCGTTAAAATAAGCTGGAACGGTAATTACTGCCTCAGTAACCTCTTGTCCAAGATAGTCTTCAGCCGTTTTCTTCATTTTCTGCAATACCATCGCACTTATCTCCTGTGGTGTATACATTCTGCCATCTATGTCAATACGAACTGTATCATTGTCACCTTTTACAACTTTATAGCTACTGTTATTAATTTCGCCGGTTACTTCATTCCATTTGTGGCCCATAAACCGTTTTACACTCATAATGGTATTCTGCGGATTTGTAATCGCCTGACGCTTTGCCGGATCTCCGACTTTACGTTCGCCATTTTTTAAAAACGCTACTATTGATGGAGTTGTACGGCGCCCTTCATCATTTGCAATCACAACAGGTTCATTACCTTCCATTACAGCCACACAACTGTTTGTTGTTCCTAAATCAATCCCTATAATTTTTCCCATGATTAAATAATTTAATTGTTTAGAATCATTATTCAATCATTGTGCCATGGGGAAATATGTGCAAAATTGTCAGCCTATGCGGTAATTAATTACTATTTAGACATATTGGAGAGTAATCTTTTTACAAAAGTGCAGACACAAAGAGGGGCCAGATAGAAATCAAGGCCCCTGCAAAAGATCCAATATCATTTAATATTTCAAATGTAAAACCCTGCGGTTAAATAATACCAGCCATTGAGTAAGTGGTAAATTTATACTGGCACAAAAATCATAAAAAAAAACAAAAAACCGTTTTAGCTATTGAACAATTTGCTTTGCAATAGGCTAAAAAAGGAGTTTAAAATGGGGTAATCAATTTATACAGCGAAAAAAGGAGTTTTATATCTATAGAAGGTAAAAATAGGGGCCCGAATGAAAATTCAGCCCCGTTTTAAAATCCAATATCCTATGAAAAACCAATATAAATTTAACAGACCTGCCAGCAATAACAATAAGTATTGAGTAAGTGGTAAAATACCTATTTATAAAAAGAAGCTATTTTGAATAGTGCTATTACTGAAAAAATAATTCCAGCTATAGATTTGATAAAAGGAAGGAAGTAATTAATTACTTTATGTAAGTTAAAAAGAAGCACCAGTATGTTGAAAAACCTTTTTTCTAAATAAGTAAGGTGAAAAGAATGGCAAATCAAGTATAAACATCAATTACTATTGTAGAATTGGCGTATTAATTTTAAATTCTACAAAGGTTTATGCCGATATTAAATATTTATAGTGCACTAATGTAGTTCAATGGCTGGATTATAGATGATCTGTAACCAGCATTACTTATAAATTTTACCCCTGATACAAATGGATCATTTTTATGCTACTTCAAAATAAGGCAGTAAAAGGTTTATGTAAGAATTTGAAACAACTTTATTTAAAAAATTATAATGTGCCAATTTTTCTTCGATATAATTATTTATGCTGCAAGGTATAGCGCAGGTAAGTTTACCGGTTGATAAAAGTAGTAACTATTAAACCCCGACGTTGAACAATGATTCCTGTTTTCCGCACTTTTTTAAATTATGCCCCTAACGTATTGATTTTACCAGGTTAAGTTTTAAACATGGGTGTTTCAACCTTGAAAACAGTAGAAAAAACTTCTTCAGGTTCACATTGATATACTTTAATTTTATTGGGTTTAATAAAAACCCTTTTACCATCATTTAACCAATAACACATTTCCTTTCAACTCAATTATTTTGCCACTGTTGCTTTTTCCTTTAAGTATCCACACATAATTTCCAGTCTGCTGTTGTTTGCCTTTAAAGGTTCCATCCCATCCCTTCATAATTTGTGTTGTTTCAAAAACCAATTCTCCATAGCGGTTAAAAATTCTGAATAATTCTGTTGATGCAATGCCCACCGGTATAGGTCTGAATACATCATTTATTCCATCACCGTTGGGAGAAAATGCATTGGGTACATAATAAGTAACTCCATTCAGTGTTTTTATTTTTACAGTGTCATATCCTTTGCAACCTGCTGCATCCTGAACAATCACTGTCAACAACACACTGTCTGCGTAAATAGTAGCAACCGGGTTTTGAATAAATGGATTATTGAGCAAGCTGCCCGGTGACCATAAATAACCAACACCGCCAGTTGCCAGTAATTGTTGCGGCAGGCCCGTGGAAACTATGGTATCATTGCCGGCAAAGGCTGGTACGGCAGGTTGTTTAGTAACCACTACAGTATCGCTTATGGCGTAATTACAACCAAAGCCATCTGTTACAGTTACAATGTATTGCTGTGGCACTTGAACAGGTTTAACAATTGTACTTTTAGCTAACGGACTTACAATGCCACCAACCGAAATCGGCTGCCATTGATAACTAACCTGTGCTGTTGTATTTGTTACGGATACAGTAAGTGTGGTGATAGAATCTTCAAAGCAAATGGCTTTATCATTGCCAGCATTTATACTATGTATGGGATAATTAGTGATTGTAACAGATTTAACATCAAAGCAGCCGGTAGATGTTGTTCCTTTAATATAATATAAACCAGTTGTTGCTTCCGCAGGATTATTGTAAGGTATTGTACCAGCAACATTTCTCCAGTAAGTAAAAGTTAAGCCAGTTGCAGAACCTGCGGTAATTGCAGCGGCAGTTAAATTGGCGGTTTGCGGTAAGCAAATAGTAGCCGGTTGGTTAACTACAACAGATGGTTTTCCAGTTACAATTATAGTTACAAAAGCTGTATCGGCACAGCCTGCCGCAGTGCTGGAAACTAACTGGTAAATACCGGGCGTATTTACCGCAGAAGGATTATTTACAGGAACCCCGTTGCTTATCCAGCTATTGTTAGTATTGCCAGTTGTGTAAATATTGTTCAGGTTCAGGCTTATGCCTTCACAAATACCAATGGTGCTATCCCTGCCAATAGCAGGTTTTGAATTTACTCTTAACAATACCTCAGCAGTATCAGCACATCCAAAAAGATTGGTTGCAATTAAGCGGTAAATACCTGCTTTGTTTATTGCAGCGGTATTGGCAATTAAAGTTCCATTTGTTGACCAGTTAACTACAAGCCCGGTTGTATTAAATAGCACATCAAAATTTGCAAAGCTTCCCTCGCAAATTGCAAGGGTGGTATCATTACCAATAACAGGCTTTGGGTTTAAGGCAAATAAAACAATGGCCGTATCGCTGCAACCTGCTACAGAAGTAGCCACCAACTGATACCTGCCCGGCATATTTACCGCCGCCGGATTGTTTACTGTAACAGTATTGAGGCTCCAGTTTGTTGTTAGTCCGGTGGCAACATACACATTAGTAAGGTTAATATTGTTGCCCGCACACCGGGTAATGATAGTATCATTACCCAAAGATGGTGCAGGGTTAACCACTACATTTACCAGTGCAGTATCTGAACATGCTGCTGCATTTATTGCTATCAACTGGTATTGACCTGCTGTAGTAACTACAGTAGTATTGGCAACGGTAATTCCATTAAAAGTCCAGTTGGTAGTAAAACCAGTGGTAGTAAAAAGGTTGTTTAAATCCGCAGTACTTCCCTCGCAAATAGCTTGGCTTATATTGTTACCTAATAAAGGCTTTGCCCTTAGTGAAAGCGTAACTATTGCAGTATCGCTGCAGCCTGCCGTATTGGTAACCACCAGCCTGTATGCGCCTGCAAGTTTTACTGCTATAGGGTTGCTAATGGTATTTCCACCGAGTGACCATGTAAAAGTGAAGCCAGCCAAATTATAAACAGTGTTTAAATTAATTGAATCTCCCGGGCAAACCGAAATGCTGCTGTCATTTCCAATGAAAGGTTTTTGGCTTACCGATAGCGTTAGCTTGGCTGTATCGGCACAGCCTGCCGCAGTGCTGGAAACTAACTGGTAAATACCGGACGTATTTACCGCAGAAGGATTATTTACAGGAACCCCGTTGCTTATCCAGCTATTGTTAGTATTGCCAGTTGTGTAAATATTGTTCAGGTTCAGGCTTATGCCT